>Ga0055584_100002034_pt1 | contig 19891 bp, 16 predicted proteins | sample OSDHelmetaG_FD_58716 | JGI IMG/M metagenome (GOLD analysis project Ga0055584, IMG submission 58716) | Pelagic marine sediment microbial communities from the LTER site Helgoland, North Sea, for post-phytoplankton bloom and carbon turnover... | ecosystem: Environmental > Aquatic > Marine >... | reverse complement strand
AGCTCCGGCGATCAGGTGATCTTGTCGATCGACCGCGAGGGTGTCGAGGGCGGAGCATCGGTCACGCCGGAAACTGAAGAAGCCTCGTGATCGAAGTTCGCGACATCAAGCGTTTCTACCAGGTGGGCGACCAGGAGGTGCGCGCGCTGGATGGGGTCAGCTTCAGGATCGAAAAGGGAGAATATGTATCCCTGATGGGGCCCTCCGGATCGGGTAAATCGACTCTATTGCACTGCCTTGGGTTGTTGGACCGTCCCACGGAAGGTCATTACCTGATCGACGAGCGTGACACGGTCACTCTCGATGAAGAAGAGCAGGCGCGGACCCGTCGGGAACGAATCGGTTTTGTGTTCCAGTTCTTTCACCTCGTCTCTTATCTTACGGCTTTCGAGAACGTGGAATTACCTCTGACTCTGAGCGGTGTGCCTGCAGCGATGCGTCGCGAAAGAGTCGAGGCGGCGTTGTCGCGGATCGGCCTCGAGGAACGGATGGATCATATTCCCGATCAACTGTCGGGAGGCCAGCGGCAAAGAGTCGCCATTGCCCGAGCGATCGTGACGGATCCGACCGTTCTTTTGGCCGATGAGCCAACCGGGAATCTGGATCGGCGCTCGGGTGACGAAGTCATCGGGCTCCTCGAGGAGTTGAACGCGAGCGGAATCACCCTGGTTGTGGTGACGCACGACGCCGACCTTGGTGGGCGCGCGCGCCGACGGCTGCGTCTCGCAGACGGGCTGGTGGTCTCGGACGAGAAAGAGGGTTTGTGAGAACGGCAGACTCCATCGGCTGGGTTGTGAGGGTGTTGCTCCGGCACCGCCTGCGAACCCTGCTTCTGTTGTTGGCGGTTTCGGTGGGGGTAGGCGCCGTGATTGTCCTGACCTCATTGGGCGACTCTGCCCGGCGTTACGTTACGGACGAGTTTCGCTCTCTTGGAACCGAGCTGCTGATCATTACGCCGGGTAAAAGTGAAACATCCGGCAGCGGTCGGCCCTCGTTTCTTGGTGCGACCGCTCGCGATCTGACTTTGGAGGACGCGAATGCTCTGCGCCGTAGTTCGGCAATTGCAGCGGTTGTGCCGATGGTCGTCGGCGAGGCGAGCATGTCGCACGCTGGACGGATTCGTCAGGCACCAGCTGTGGGCGCGACATCTGGTCTTCTGGAGCTGCGGCATTGGAAGCTGAAACAAGGCAAGTTTTTGCCCAAGGGCGATCCCGAGCGCGCGCCCGCGGTGATTGTGATCGGCGAGAAGATCCGCAAGGACCTCTTCGGTACCGAGACTGCGGTGGGGAATTTTCTGCGCGTCGGTGACCGTCGATTCCGCGTGATCGGTATCCTCGCCACAGAGGGGCGCTCGCTTGGCATGGATGTCGACGAACTTGTGATTCTTCCTGTCGCTCGCGCGATGGAGCTCTTCGATATTTCCGGGCTCTATCGGATCATGGTCGAAGCACGCTCGCGCGATTCTCTTGATCGAGCGGCCGCGGAGTCGACCGCGATTCTGCGGGACCGTCATCAAGGCGAAGAGGACGTGACGGTAATTCGGCAAGATGCAGTCGTGGCGACTTTTGATCGCGTTTTGAGCGCTCTGACGTATACCGTAGGCGGGATTGCCTCCATCAGCCTTGTCGTTGCGGGGGTTCTCTTGATGAATGTCATGTTGGTTTCTGTGTCGCAGAGAACCGCCGAAATTGGCTTGCTCAAGGCAATCGGCTCTTCGCGACGATTAATTCTGACGCTCTTTTTGCTCGAGTCCGGGGGGCTGGCTTTCCTGGGCGCCGTGCTCGGCGTTTTTCTCGGGTTGGCGATGAACGAAGTTCTTGGCACCTACGTTCCGGATGTCACATTATCGCCTCCCTTATGGTCCATGATTGCCGCCCCCACCTTTGCCTTCCTTTCGGGAATCATTTTTGGATTAATGCCGGCGCGACGGGCCGCAGATCTCGATCCAGTAGACGCATTGGCAGGGAGGTAGGCTCATGGCGACGCGTGATTTTCTTCGACTGGTCCTGCGCTCTCTGCTCTCGCACCGCTTGCGAGGTGGTTTGACCGCGCTGGGGATCGGTATCGGGATTGCTGCCGTGGTCATGCTGACTTCTCTGGGCTCCGGCGTTCAGAAATTCATGGTCGAGGAGTTCTCGCAATTCGGAACCACCATCATTGCGATCAACCCGGGTCGGACGCATACATCGGGGGGGCCGGCCGGTCTCTTTGGGTCGACGCGGCCCTTGACGCTTGAGGACGCTGAAGCACTGAAGCGCGTGCCTCATGTGATCGGGGTTGTGCCTTTTGTGATGGGTAATGCGGAGGTTGAGGCGGGCACGCGGCAGCGTCGGACCGCAGTTCACGGCGTGGGTTCGGATTTCCATACCGTGTTCTCCATGAACATCCAGATCGGACAACCTTTACCTGACGATAGTGGGTCGGGCGCCCGACCAGTGGCGGTTCTCGGGTCGACATTGCGCAAGGAGTTGTTTCCCGAAGGCCCGGTGCTGGGCCAGAGAGTGCGGGTCGCCAGCGAAGCCTATCGGGTCGTCGGGGTGATGGAGTCCAAGGGCCAGATGTTGGGGTTTGATTTCGATGATGGAATCTACATCCCGACCGCTCGTGCGCTCAGTCTCTTCGACAAGCGGGGCTTGATGGAGATTGATTTATTCTACGAAGAGGGAGCTTCCGCCAAAGAGGTTGCGGATGCGGCCGAACGAATCCTGGTGGCCCGACATGGCCAGGCTGATTTTACCGTGACGAGCCAGGAAGATATGCTGAAGGTTCTGGACGGAATCATGGGCGTCCTGACCTCTGCGGTCGCGGCATTGGGCGGCATTTCACTCTTCGTCGGCGCGGTCGGCATCCTGACAATCATGACGATTGCCGTTCGCGAACGACAGGGCGAGGTTGGGTTGCTGCGAGCCCTGGGCGCGAGCACACAACAGGTCCTGCTGCTCTTTCTTGCGGAGGCGGTCGTGCTCTCCTCGTTGGGAGGTTTCGCCGGGCTACTGGTCGGGATCGGAGGCGCCTGGCTGGTCCATTGGGTCTTTCCGATCGTTCCGGTCAACACACCATGGGCCTATGTATTTGCCGCCGAGTTGTTGTCGGCGGTGATCGGCCTAGCCTGCGGGGTGCTCCCGGCACTCCGCGCCGCCGCGCTCGACCCTGTCGTTGCGCTGCGGGCGGAGTAGGGACATTCTTAAACGAGTTTGGTTACCACGGTCTCTTTGAAGCGCGTATAGGGCGGGTAGGCGATCTTCGGATCGATCCGTGTCGTTTTGTCGACGACGGCCTTTCGATGACTGAAAGTCTCGAAAGTTCCACGGCCATGGTAGGCGCCCATGCCGCTCGCACCGACGCCGCCAAAGGGCAGGTGGGGGTTGGCCACATGCCAGATCGCAGTGTTCACGCAGGCGCCCCCGGAACTCGTTTCCGTCAACACCCGATCGGCGATCCCGCTGTCCTGCGTGAAGACATACAGGGCGAGCGGCTTTTCGCGCTCGTTGACGAATTCGATCGCTTCCTCGAGGTTTTCGACGGGCAGGATAGGAAGGATCGGGCCGAAGATCTCCTCTTTCATCACTCTGGACTCGGGATCCGGGCGACGGACCAGCGTTGGTGCCAGGTAGCGCTCGTCTTCGACGCCATTGCCGCCGGTCACGACATCCTGTCCCTCGAGCAGGGACGTCAGGCGTTGGTGATGTCGGGTGCTTGCGAGTCTGGCGAAGTCGGCGGATTGATGGGGGTCCTTGCCGTAGAACTCGTCGATCACGGCCTGCAGCTTTTCGATGAGAGCCGCCTCGTGGGTGGCATCCACCAGAACATAATCGGGTGCGACGCAGGTCTGGCCGGCGTTCAGGAATTTACCCCAGGCGATTCGGTAAGCGGCTACCCCGATGTCCGCATCCTTGGCGACGATCACCGGGCTTTTCCCGCCCAGTTCCAAAGTCACTGGCGTGAGGTGCTTGGCCGCGGCCTCCATGACCACGCGAGCGACGGTTCCGTTGCCGGTGTAGAAAATATGATCAAAGCGTTCATTCAGAAGCGCTGTTGTTTCAGGAATCGCGCCTTCGACCAAGGCTACGGCCTTCGGATCAAGGTATTTGCGGACGAGTTTCGCAAGCAGCGTCGAGGTGTGGACGGTGATTTCAGAGGGTTTGAGGACGGCGCAATTACCGGCAGCAATGGCCCCGACCAGAGGGCTGAGCAGAAGTTGGACCGGGTAGTTCCACGGGGCAATGATCAGGACCACACCAAGCGGTTCACGGATGATTTTTGATTGCGCCGGCTGTTGCGCCATCGGAGTGGTGACTTTTTCCGGCCGAGTCCAGCTGGAAAGATTTTTCAGCACGAGATCGATTTCGGTGACGACGATGGCAACATCGCTCACGTATGACTCGACGTTGGGCTTGCCGAGGTCCTTGACGAGGGCCTCCTGAATTTCGGGAGTGTTCTCCGTGAATAGATCGCGAAGTTTTCCCAACTCGCGTCGCCGCCATTCGAGGGTCTTGGTGTGCCCATCCCGAAAATTCGAACGAAGGTCGTTCACGACTCCGGGAATGGTCGAAACATCGGTGTGTGGGCCGATGGGATTCTGTGCTGTGCCTGTGCTCATGATGGTTTCTCCTCGCCTGCGGTAGGCCTCACGGATTCACTACTCTGGCACACTGCTTAACCCCGCGGACACGCCCCGTCGACCTCGTCGAAACGTTGGCCCGGGCGGAAACGTAGAACAACGTTATTTTCCGCTGCCCTCATCGACAACATACCCCAATGCCTCGAGTTGGCGGCGGGTGCGTTCATCGATGGCCAGCGGCGGTGTCGGAATATCTGCGGGAGCGGTTCCACCGGCGAGGCGCGTCTGCAGCGCGCTCAGTTGCTGTCGCATTTCGTCGAGTTTCCCGGTTTCGACAGAGGCGAGGTCCGTCTGCTCGCCGGGGTCCTTGTCGAGGCGATACAGGGTGTAGCTGGCATTCTCTTCCCTCCACCCGTCCGGTGCGCGGTTGATACGTCGGATAATCTTCCAGGGGCCCTGACGGAGAGACTGCATTCGAAAATCTGGCTTGATTTCTTCGGCAAAGATCGGGGAACCGGGCGTTGCAGGTTTCTCGCTCGCCCGGGGCGCTGCATTACGTCCTTCGCCCTTCTTCGGAGCGGCCAGCCCGGCTTGCGCCAGAATCGTGGGCATCACATCGACTAGAGAGGTCGGCTTGTCGATCGTATGAGTGTCGATGCCCGGTCCATGGACGATAAACGGAACGTGTAGCTGATGTTCGTAAAGTCGCATCCCATGTTCCCACCCGCCGTGTTCCAGAAATTCGTCGCCGTGGTCGGAGACGACGACGATCAGCGTGTTTTGCAGCAAGTCCCTGTCCCGCATAGCCTTGAGCAGTCTGCCGAAACTTGCGTCCTGGTACCGGATGTCTTCGTCGTAAAGACCGACGACAAAGTTGAAATCCTCGGGCGACAAGGATGTTTTTTTGAGATTACGTGCCACCGTCTTTTTCGGGTCAATGGAGCCCTGATAATCAGCGTCTGTATAGCGATGGCGGGACTCCTCTGGCGGATCATAGGGGGAATGCGGGTCCACCGCATGGACGTAGAGGAAGAAGCGCTCGCCCTTCAGGCGGTCAAGGTTGGGGAAAATCTTCTCGTGGATTTCGATTGTATGAGCATGGTTGTCGAGCTTCTTTCCGCGGATCGTCACAAATTGATCGAAGCCCTGATCAAACCGGAAAGCAGGCTCAAATACATTGCCATTGGCGACGTAGGCGTATGTCGCCCAGCCGCCCCGGCGGAGAATCTCGGCTAGAGTTTCCACCTCGAGATCCAATCCTCTATTCAGGACAGCCTGATTCTGAGTGGGGTAGAGCGACGTCAAAATGCTCGCCGTTGACGCGCGCGTGCGGGGGGCGGTGCTGGTGGCCCTTGTGAAGTTCCAGCCGGTCTTGGCCAGGGCGGCGAGGTTTGGCGTGGTGTCTCTGTGGTACCCCAAAGCGGAGGTATGATCCGCTCTGAGTGTATCCATGAGGTAGAGCAGAATATTCGGTGGCTGGGGCTCGGCGGTTTTCGAATGCAGGATCAGGCGGGGTGCGGCGATCGCAAGAGCATCGACGTCGAGGCTCCCGGGCCGCTGCTTCACGCGAAACGTCAGAACCTGTTTGCCTGAGTGGCGGATCGGAACGGTGATCTCGGTCCATGGTTTTGTCGGTGGTGGCGTCTTGAATGTTTGCGCGAACGTGCCTTCGGGGTGCTCGACACGGACCTCGAGTTGCAGTCGATTGGAGCGGCTGAGGGGCCGATCGAGGGCGAAGCGGATTTCATCACCGGAGTTCGCTTCGATGGAGATGCGAGATTCGTCGCCGGGAGCCATGATGAAGGATTGGCGACGGTTGGAGCGCTTCGCGATGATACGGCAGTTTTTGCCCAGTTCGGGGGTGCAGTCGAAATGAGATTTCACAGCGGCCGGTTTCGGTTCGGGTATTGAAATTGTTGCCAATATCGGCAGAAGGTCCCGGGACATGCTCTGCCTCGCGGCGCCCACGCCGCCCGCGCTGAGGAGCAGCAAAAGACCACTCATCGCAACCATGGACGTTGTTCGGAGGCTGTGCCGGTGCGGGGAAAGCTTCATGCCGTCATCCTTGCGGTAAAATGTGGTTGGCTTCAAGCGCCGAATTCTCCGGGAGCCACCCAACGACTGAAGCTCCAGCGGTGGCCAAAATCATCAGCGGCGTATTCGCTTCGTGGCGATCCGAAGTGGCGGCGCAGACCGGCGGGGGATTCCACCGCACCTGCATTCAACGAGTCGGGAAGCTCGAAACCATGGCACCACGAGAGCATCAACTCGTCTACGCGGATGCTGTCCTGATAGAACTCCGCTGCAGTCGATGGCCCGCACTCCAGCGTGATGGTCCGCATTTTTGCGGATAACAGTTGGTCGACGAGTGCCTTGGGAGAGTCTCCGAGTAGCTTGCGGTGCCGGATTCCGAGTCTGTGGACCTCGCGCATGAATTGGGGGGTTGTGGCCGACCCGGTTGCCAGGGTTGCCCCCGGTTGCTGCAGCGCGGGATGGTCGAAGGGTATTGCCTGGCCTCGACTGATAAAAATGATCTCCGGCGGATCTGTTTTGCCCAGAACTTCCTGGCGCCAGACCGTCGCGGGTGGAGAGATCCCATGCTGGAGATCTGGTTCGCTGCGCAAGATAGCCCCACTTGTCAGGATGATATCCGCCCGAGCACGCGCGATCTCCAGACTGAATTGATCCGTCCCGCTGGTTGGCGTTTGCGGCGTGATTCGCATCGCGCCGAGGCTTCCATCGATGCGACTGGCGACAGCCATGACATGGAGGAGGCCGGCCGGTTTTTCGAGAGGGTCGCGCCAGATGTGCCGGATCCGTTCGGAGACAGGACAACCGATTTCCGAAGTTGGCGCCACTCAGACCAGCTTGTCGATAACCTGGTCGCGAAACCGATTCATGCTGTCTATTTTTCCCTGCAGGTCGGTTTCCTCGATGCCTTCGAGCATCCACGGTTTTGTTTGCACGTGAGTTACGCCGACGTCTTCGAGACGTCGATAGGCATCGACGTCGAAAGCATCAACGGCTGCGGCGAAGACGTACAGAGGATCATTCGCTCTGGCTGTGTCCGCACGCAGTTCGCGAATTCGAGCAATGATGGCACGCAGTTCTTCGGTCGTATGAATATCGGAGATCCAGCCATCGGAGTGCCGTGCCGTGCGCCGCAAGGCCGCCTCCGAGAGACCGCCGACGAGAACAGGAACTCGGCCGGGCGCCGGTGTCAGCTCGACGCGGGGGAAGTCATAGAATTTCCCGTGATGTTCGACCCACCCACCAGCCCAGAGTTTCTGGAGGACTTCGAGCATTTCATCGGTCCGCTTGCCGCGGGTATGAAAATCTTCGTCCATTAATTGGAACTCTTCCTTCATCCATCCCACACCGATCCCGAGTGTAAGTCGACCATTGGAAAGAGCGGCCGCCGTTCCCACTGATTTGGCGACGGAGAAAAGCCGACGTGCGGGTAGAATATAGATCCCCGTGACAAAGCGGATCGTTTCAGTTGCAGCGGCCATGGCACCAACGGCGACCATCGGATCAGGCCAGTTGGTGAACGGCTCCCAGCGCAGGCCCCCATCGGGTGTGTAGGGGTATGGGGATTCGATTTTCTCCGGGTGCGCGATATGGTCAGAGACCGCCATATACCGGAATCCGGCCGCCTCGGCGGCTTTGGCGACTGGAACGTAATGCTCGATCGGCTGGAAGGCGCCGGACACACAAAAATGCAACATCGAAATTCTCCTGAGGCTCTTTGTGAGCCTTTTCGTAACGAAGTTTTCTCTTCACAAAGATCGCCGGGTTGACCTCGGCCTACCAAAAGACTTACCACCTCCGCAGATGAGCGCAGCCCACAAAGACGAAAAGACGGTCGATTCCAAGTCGGCAAAAATGGCCTACGGCATCCATATGCCGATAGCACAGCAGAGCCCCACCTTTGTTCAACCCTGGGAGGCGTCCTGTGGTCCGGAAGAGATGCGGCAGATCGCAATGCGATGCGATGCGCGAGGTTTCCTCTATCTCGCTGTCTCCGACCATGTCGGCGTTCCGCGAGATCTGGTCCCCCATATGTCGGCCACATGGTACGATCCGGTGGCGACGCTGGCCTGGTTAGGCTCGGCGACATGCAGGGTCCGCTTGATGGCCTACGTCTCTGTTTTGCCCTATCGGCATCCACTGCAGACAGCCAAATCCTACGCGACCCTGGATTGCCTGACCGGCGGTCGGGTCATTCTCGGGGTCGGGGCCGGGCACGCACAAAAGGAATTCGAAGCCCTGGGGCTCGACTTCTCGAAGCGTGGCAAGATGCTCGAAGAGGCGATCGGTTGCGTTGAGCAGGCTTTTCGTGAGGACTACCCGGAGCACGACGGCGAGTTCTGGTCGTACAAGGATCTGGGCCAGCAACCGCGGCCGGTTCAGGTGGACGGACCGCCGATCTGGGTTGGCGGTTCGAGCCGCGCCGCCATGCGACGTGCAGCCGAACTTGCCGATGGATGGCTCCCCCAAGGGCCACCTGCCATGGGGATGGCGCATGCCATTGAATTTCTTCATGAACGCCGTGCGAATTCCAACAGGACCAAGCCACTGGAAATCGGTGGGATGGCTCTGGATGCCTACGTCGGGGAACCCTCGCACGCGGTCGCGGATAAAGTTCTCACGGGTCGCCCGGAGCGAATGGCTGAATTCATGCACGAAAACGCGCGGGCGGGATGCACGCATATGGGCATTCGCCTGCATGTTCGTGATGCTGACGAAATGCTCGATCAAATCGATGCTTTTTCCGAAGAGGTGGCCGTTCTGCTCTGAGGCTATTCAGGCGCGCCCGAGCAGCTGGTTTCCGGCATGGCATGCTTCGATGAGGCGTGTCTGCTCTTCCTCCGGAAGCGTGGGGAGGCGCGGCGGCGGCAGCTGGCGCACCAGTGCTGCGGACTTTGCGATCCACTCGCGGTCGGGCAGCTCGAAAAACGCCGACAACTTCTTCAAAGTGATTGTGGGCTCGGTGATCAGATCCTCGAAGCGAATTTCCATATATTGATTCGCGTCGAGGAATTGCAGCTGACGAAATCCGCGCGTCAACTGGTCACTCCAGAACCGACCAAAATAGGCAGCATCCGGAGAACTCTCCAGAATTTTACGGACCGGGTCTTCTGCATTTTTCGGTGGCGTTCGATGGGCGATTGCTGTGGCAATATCGACATCGGGATGAAGCCCGTGGACAAGGGAGATGGCGAGCCGAAAGGCATGGTGCTCCCGCATCGAGAGGGCCGCTTCCTCTCCGGATCGGTGAATATGGAGAAAGCGTGCACCGGGGAATGTCTGCGCGAGATCGGCAATATAATCGATTGAAGATCCCGAACGTTCATTCCAGATCGTCTTCCCGCAAACCTCGGCGAGCCACGCAAAGAGCTTCCGGTAATGCTCTCCCAGAGTTTGGCCGGGCTGTTTTCGCGCAAACGCTTCGGTCCGGTCGAGAAGTGTATCGGGATCGTTGTCGAGTCGACCGAGAGTCGTCACCAAAAGCCAGGGGATATCATCGGTTCGTTGGAAGCGATCGTTTGCGCGAAAAGGGTAGGTGATTTCTTCGACCGGATAGCCTCGACTGGTGATCATGGTGATAAAGGGATGGGGTTGAGAGATGATCTCCCAGAACTCCGCTCCCGAGACGGCTGAGCGGGAAAACCGCCGAGCGCCGTCGAGTCCATTGAAGAATTCGAAAATACTCAGCAGATCGGGATGTTCGGCGAGCATCCGTGAGAGCAAGGTTGAGCCGCAACGACCCGTTCCGACCACAAATCGATCCATAGGAGAGTCCCTATCAGATTTACAAAAATTGGAAATCTCGGGGCTGTGGAGCCGATTGGAATCAGAGTTGGGCGACGCGGCGGTCGAGGCGTCGCCAGGCAAGCCAGGTTCCGAGAGCGCCGACCAGCACCGAAATGATCAGAGCGCTTGCCAGCGGCGTGAGGAAGTCGAGGAGACTTTCGTGGACGGCGCTCCAGGGGAGCGATGTCCGCACGATAGCGACGGGCTTTCCTGCATCATCGAGCATTGGCCGCGCGTAGTAGACGACGCGAGATTTCTGGACCGTGCTGTCCCGAACGGCAGAGCCCTCACCGGTCTGCAGGGCTTCGCGGATTTCGCGCCGGTTGCCGTGATTTTCCATTTTCCCGGGGTCGCCGTGGGAATCTCCGAGCACGCGTCCATCGGTATCGACAACGGTCAGCCGCATATCCTTTCCGGCAGCGATCTCGTCCAGAATCGGGTCCACTATTTCGGGTTCCAGAGAGCCGGCTTCGCGCAGGGCGGCCATCGCGAGCGGGTTGACGTCGCGCAGTCGCAGGGCGGTCTCTTCGTGGTAGAATTCGTCGAGTTCGCCCCAGGCAAAAACGCCCAAAGTCAGCGCAATCACGATCTGGAGCACGATCAGGCCTGCACCCGTGCGTCGCGCGGCATGGCGCGCTTTTTCGCGGGCTCTGCGGGCGGAGCTCAGCCTGGCCTGAAGCACGCTCTGGCATGCCGTGGGGAGTGCATTGATTGCGGAGGCCGCCATGACCAGATCCCCGGATTCGAGAGCGGTTTCCGCGAGGTGGAACCGTGCATCGTCTTCCCCCTGCAGGGCTTCGGGGTTCTCGGGCCAGAGCAGGCGAGCCTGCTCGAAGCCGGCAATGATGCGAGACATTTGGGAGTAAAGATCCGCGCGGTGTTCCGGCTCCGGGGCGCCGACACCCGAGTCGGAGGTCTGTGTCGCGGCCAGAAGAGCTGCTGCGTTGGAAGAAATCGCGAGACTCTCCCTATGGGATAAATATTCCTCGACTGCTTGCCGAAATTCCCGGGCATTCGATGGCCGTTGGGCGGGATCGTGTGCCATCGCTCGCCGACAGAGGTCCGCGAGTTCGCCGGGCGTATCCTCGGAAAATTTCGGCGGCCGGCTGCTGGTGGCCAATGCCAGCGCTTCAAATAGCGTTCCCGCAGCCTGTGGTGCCTTCCCTTCGAGAAGTTCGAAAAGGAGGGCCCCGAGCAAATAGACGTCCGTTTGTTGGCTGATATTGCGTCCCCCGGGCGAGACCATTTCCGGGGCCATATAGGCTGGCGTGCCGGCAAGGCGGACGCGCGGCCCGGGGGCCCGGCTCCCGGAATCCTCAATGTCGGTTTCCAGGGCGATCCCCCAATCCATCAGCACCACTTCGCCAAAAGCCCCCACCATGACGTTCTCCGGCTTGATATCGCGGTGGATCACACCCCGGCTATGGGCAAAGGAGACTGCGTTGCTGACAGTGATCAGGAGGCGAAGATGCTCCGTGAGATCGAAGCCGCGCGCAGCTTCGATCCCCGCTGGTGTTTGCGGGTGCAGCAGTTCGGCCCAGGTTTGGCCCTCGATCAGTTTCATGGCGAGGGCGATATCGCCCTTCTCGTTCACGGAGATTCCATGCACCGGCAGAATATTCGGGTGCTCCAATGCGCCGGTCACGCGAGCTTCCCGCAAGAAATCCCGCTGCGCCGAACCCAGCCGTTCTTTCTCGGGACGGATTTTCTTGATGCCCACCTCGCGCTGCAAATCTCGCTGCAGGGCGCGGTAAACAACGTTCATCCCCCCGCGCCCAAGGAGGTCGCGAATCTCGAACCCCTGAGCCGGCGGCGGTGGCCGTTCGTTCTCCTTCTCGGTGTCAGGCGAGGGCGACCGGGTGCCGGGGACGAGAATCGTCGGCGTATTACTGTCGAGGGGTTCCTCGGGCCGAATCGTCTCGTGGAGGTCCATTTCGGGATCTCGAAAGTCGAGCGCCGGGTTGGCCCGCAGGATGTCCTGCATTTCTTCTGGTGCGCGATCCTTCATCTGCCCGTTGCACGCTAGGTGCTGGAAGATGCCCGGTCAAAGGGTCTCTCGGAGTCCCCATGCCGGGGTACCGGAGATTTGGACTGCAGGCGAAAGGCCGTCCCGGATTCCGTTATGAAATCCGGTACGGAATCTCTCGTGGAATCGAGCGCCGAATGCGGAGGGGCGGGGCACGAACAAGTGCCCCCACCCCTCCGTACTCTTATTGCGCCTGTCGCGTCGGCATCCCGCGCAGGCCAGGGCAGGCCGGCAGGGTTTCCGGTGGCATGGTCATCGATGTCACGGAAATAACCTCCGGAAGAGTGAGATGAGAAGTTCCATCGACGGCGATTTTGACGACAACTTCGTCCTCATACTCCAGCGCATCCCATTGCCACTCGGGGCGGGTGCGTCCTGGTGCCGATATCTCCATCCGAATGCTGGAACCGGCGCGCAGGTAATATGCAAAAGGAAAGATTTCCACCGGAACCAGCGTAAACTCATCGGCCGGAAGGTCGGCGGCGTCTTCCTCGAAGTGGGTCGATACCGGTCGGGTGGTTGTCGATTGTTCGGCGTCCAGCTTGCGCCGACTCGTGCGCAGCCATCCGTTCTGGATGTAGACCTCGCATCCATCCGAGCGCACCTCACTCAGGGTGACCTGCAGGTCGACATCGGCCACCGAAGCATGCACGTAGAGATTCGCCGCCGCGGATCCGGCGAGGAGTAGAGGTTCCTCCAGCGGTGCGGTGGTGAATTTAAGGTTTGTGCCCGGCGTGGCCTCCTGCCAATTCCAGCCGGGAAGTGCATCCCAGGGACCGCCATCGGCCCCATCGAGAGTCTGCACTTTGGAGAAACTCGTGTCGTAGAGAAACTCCTCCGATGCGGGAGCTGATGGACCCGTTTCCGGCAAAGCCAGACTTGTGGGCAGATCCTCGGGGGTCATACCGCCTTCGAGAGTCGCGCCGGCATCGCCCGAAGGGTCGGCGCTTTCCAGATACAGGGTCAGGTTCTCGTGGGGGGTGGGCCAGGTTTCCAATTCAATTTGGAAAGTGGAGTAGGGGTATCCCGGGTATTCCGGGTAGCCGCCGTTTTCCATCAGCACCAGAACATCAGGCGTTTCCCGCCAAAAGGCGAGCGCTTCTTCGTAAGGCATGTCGGGGTCGAAACGACTCTCGGGGATTTCCAGACTGTCTACTTTGAAAATACCTCCGGCGACAAAGTCGAGAATCAGAGGGACGCCCACTCCGCGCTGGGGCGTTCTCTTTGCGACGAATAGCTCGAGACATTCCAGCCACCGAGCGAAGCTCTCCGGTCCGATCGAGTCGGTATGTCCCCCGTTTGTGATGGTGAATTTTTTATCTTCGGTGCCGGTGAATTTCGCGATCATATTAGGCCAGTAGCCACCGGTTTGCTCGTCATTCGTGGTCCCGGCGAGGCAGACAGGAACCGTGATTTTGTCGACAAAGGTATCCGGGGCGAGAGGATCGGCGACCTCGGGTCGGTAGAAAGCATTATCCTCGATCACGCCAAAGATATCGATGGTCTGATCTCGCAACTTCATATTATCGATACATGTCTGGTCGCCGGCTTCGAGGCGTTCGCGCGACCATCTCTGACCGCCGCGCTTGGAGTCGGCGTCGCGGCCACCGGCCCAACTGACGGCGAAGCCGGAGTTCAGGATTCCTCCCGGGCGCAGCGTTCCCTTGCCGGTATCGGAAATGACCGAGTTCGGGAGGATTGCCGCGAGGCTTGGGGGTTGCGTCTGGGCCGTGAAGAGCGACCCGATCGCGGGGTAGGAGACTCCGACCATGGCGGTGTGTGCCGACCAGGCCTGCGCAGCGACAGCCTCGATCGCATCGTAGCCATCGGTATTCTGCAGATCCTCGAAGAACTCGAAGGCCCCGCCCGAACATCCGGTGCCGCGCATATTGACGCCCACCGAGGCGTAGCCGAGGACGCCGGTGATCAACATCGACGGTTGCGGGTTATTCGGATCGGCGGGGGAATATCCTGAATATTCAACGACAGTCGGGTAGGGACCGTCCTCGATCGGACCGGGCAAGATGACGTTCACGGCAAGCAGTGTGCCGTCACGGGTCTCGAGGTATTGGTAGCCCTCGCGAAGTTGGATATCCGCATAAAAATCAGCACCCGGATGTTGGTCGGGGTTTCTCACCCTAAAGGCGGGGGAGGCGACACCAGCCGGCGCCCCTTCCGGGCTTGTCACACGATACCCATCGCCTGCCCGGATCTCGCGGAAGATAATGCTACCGAGATCATCGGCTTCGCCGATCCGGATTTCTTCGCCGGACGCATTTTTCAGCTGCAGTGTTTGTCCGGGTTCGGCATCGATCACCCAGACCTGATTGACGCTTCCATTAGCCTCGAAACTGGCGGGCTCCATCCCGGGCGGGGTTGGCTGGGGCGAGCTTGTCGGTTCCGGTGCGGGCGTGCTCGTTGGCTCTGGTGTCGGGTTGTAGCCCGATTTCGAGTCGCCGCATCCTGCAGCGAAAAAAACAGTGAAAGCGGCGAGCGCGAGCAGGGCTTGGGGCGGGCTGGAAATTCTCATTCTGTAATCCTTTGGTGTCGGGATATCGGGCCGGTCGGACAGTCGATCTTCTGTCCAAGGTATGGTCGTCCCGGCCGGGCGTCAACCTCGAGGGCTGGCCATGCGAGGGCCATCTCGGCGAGAGCCGGGATTTTCGTCTCCTCGGCTTGAGAGATCAGGGGGGCAAGGGGTAGGCTCTCTCCATGAATCCCCCTGTGGAACCAGCCTCCGGGCTGATTGCCTGCCCGGATTGCGACTTGCTGAACCGGGAGCACGCGATTCCCGAAGGGGACCGCGGGTGCTGTGTCAGGTGCGGGGCCGTGCTCTTTTCCAATGATCCTCGGGCGCTCGACCGCGCACTCTCGCTGACGATCGCGACAGTTTTTTTGTTATTCGTCGCCAATGTCTTTCCCATCATGATCTTCAGCTACGCCGGTCAGAGCGAGTCGAATACTTTGCTCGATGGAGTTTTTTGGCTCGCTGACGGCGGGCTGCAGCTGGTCGCCCTGCTCGTCTTTCTCACCAGCATCATCTTCCCGATTCTGCGCACGGGTGGGCTGCTCTATGTGCTATTACCCCTGCGAGCGGGGGTGTCCCTGCCGGGTGCAAGAACGGTATTCCGATCGGTCTCGTCGATTGAAAAGTGGGGGATGCTCGATGTCTACGCATTGGCGATTCTGGTGACGGTGGTGAAGTTGGCCGATCTGGCCAATGCGACAATTTCGACCGGCTGCTTCGCGCTTGTCGCCGCAGCCGTCCTGATGATCGCCACGAGCAGCGCGATTGACCGCCGCGATATCTGGCGTCGTCTGGTCGTGCTTCGATGAGCACGGGCCAGACAGCGCGTCGGGCGGGCTATTGTTCCTGCGAAGTCTGCGAACTTCTGGTGGCTGTTCCCGAGCCGGATCTTCCGCGGATGGAGTGCCCGCGCTGTCGCTCCACGCTCCACCTTCGGCGACCGAACGCGTTTTCTCGGACGGTCGCGCTGGTGATTGCCGGCTTTATTTTATACGTTCCCGCGAATCTTTACCCGGTGATGACGATCGAACTCGTGGGTCGGCCCGACCCGAATACGATTTTCACCGGCGTGAAGGAACTCTTTCAGAGCGGAATGTGGGAGATCGGATTGCTGGTGTTCAGTGCGAGCATTCTGGTCCCTCTGCTGAAGTTGGTCGGATTGTCCTATCTTCTGATCAGCGTGTACCGGGCGCGCCGCGGTGCTCGCCCCGGGCGCAAGCTGCGGCGCGATCGAACGCGCTTGTTCCGCGCGATCGAATTTGTGGGCCGATGGTCCATGCTGGACATGTTTCTTCTTTCGATGTTGGTGGCACTGGTTCGTTTCGGTGCGATCGCCTCGATCGAGCCTGGAATTGGCGCTACCAGTTTTGCTCTGGTGGTCGTAATCACCATGTTTGCCGCAGCGAGTTTTGATCCGCGGTTGATCTGGGATGATTTGGAGGAAGTTTGATGAGTGAAAACGAAACTGCAGAAACTCCGCCGGCCCCCAAAGCAGAGGTGCGCAAACGACGCGGGATCTCGATTGTCTGGATGGTTCCGATCATTGCTGCCGTGGTCGCGGGGGGACTCTGGTTGCAAGCCTTGCAGTCTCGCGGGCCCATGGTGACGGTTCTCTTTGATGACGGCAGCAGTCTGGAGGCGGGGAAGACCAAAGTCCTTTTCGAAGGGGTTGAGGTTGGACGGGTTCAGTCAGTCGAACTGTCCGAGGATCTGAAGTCGGTCCGAACCGAGATTCGCCTTGACGAATCAGCGACACAAATGGCCCTCGACGGTGCTGAATACTGGGTGGTGCGGCCCTCGATCGGAATCGGCGGGATCAGCGGACTCGAGACACTGGTCTCGGGTTCCTATATCGGTGTGGTTCCGGGGCAAGGCAGCAAGAAAAAGGAATTTGTTGCGGTGGGACAGCCGCCGATGGCGACGACCCGGATCCCGGGATTGCAGTTGAAGTTCCGGTCGACGGGTTTGGCGTCGCTCGAGGTTGGATCGCCAATAGCCTTCCGCCAAATTCAGGTCGGTGAAATTACCGGCTATGAACTGCGAGAGGATCGCAGCGGGGTGGATTTGACCGCCGTTGTCTACAAGCGACATGCCTATCTGGTGCGCGAGCATTCGAAGTTCTGGAACGCCAGCGGTATCAATATGACCCTTGGCGCCGCCGGGTTGGAATTCAAGACGCAATCGCTGGCAGCGGTGCTGCTCGGTGGGATTTCCTTTCTGACCCCAAGCGGCGAGCGCGCGGGTGGCTCGGTGGCCGATGGAGTCGAGTTTGAACTCTTCGAGGATCTGGACGCGGTTCACCGCGAGAGGCGCATCAAGAACGGACTGGTGGTCATTCTTGAGTCGGGATCTGCAGGCTCGGTCAAGAAAGGGGATCCCGTTTCTTATCGCGAAGTCAAAGTCGGGCAGGTTTTGCGCCAGAAGTTAGGCTCCGAATCGAGCAAGGTACTCGTCTACGTCAATATCTGGCCGAAGTACGCCCCCCTGGTTCGCGATAACTCGGTGTTTTGGAACGCCAGCGGCGTGAAGGCGCATTTCGGATTGTTCAGCGGTTTGGATGTGTCGCTCGAATCGCTCGAATCCTTGATCGCGGGTGGTATCGCCTTCGCGACTCCCGATGACCCCGGAGCACCTGTGCCGAATAATAGTTATTTCAAGATTGCCGAGAAGCCCGAGGACCGCTGGTTGGATTGGGCACCGCGAATCACTACGGCGGCCTCCACGGTCTTCAAAGCGCCGGTAAGAGTCTTGAGGTCAGGCGTCGACGAGTTGAAAGGTTCGAATACGACGGCGACGGCGACGGAGACGGAGACCGCGCAGGTTGAACAGGAAGAAAATGAAAATCGAGAAGAACGTCGCGAAAAGTCGGCGCGGCATATTGGGGGGCATCGGCCCGGACATCGCGGGTTCTAGATCGGGCGGGAGGCTTTGTGCCTCTCGGGGCTGAATTTTACAGCTCAGGATCCACCGGTCTGGTTCTGCTGCTCGTAGACGCTTGAGAGCTGGGCGACCACATCTCCGGAGGTTACCGGGCGGTCGGCCTCTGCAGACGGCGGTGTTCCTTCCCGAACGCTTTTTGCGCGGGTGTCCACGTCCGGCGACTCTGCGCGCAGAGCGGCTGTGGTCGAAGCTCCACGCTCTCGGTGGGCAAACGGGTCGAATTGGAAGAATCGGCCGGTATTTTCGTGCGTGATCTTGTTGATCTCGTCGTCCGGAATCCCGTCGAGCTGACGGGCGAGCACCTCGGGTGAATTGGGCCAGGTGGTATCGGAGTGGGGGTAATCACATTCCCAGGTGATGGTGTCGATGCCGACCTCGTGTCGATTCTTCAAACCGATGGGGTCGTCGATAAAGCAGGAGATCATATGCTCCCGCCAGACATCGCTCGGCCGTTTTCCACCAAAATCCTGATGCGTCCATTGGTGGTGGTTGGCGTGCACGTAGTCGGCCCTCTCGAGGAAGTAGGGAATCCATCCGATCCCGCCTTCCGAGAGAGCGACTTTCAGGTCCGGGAAGGCGCGCAGCGTGCGTGACCAGAGAATATCCGCCGCGCAATTCACGATGGTGATGGGGGCTGTCGTGATCATCACATCCACAGGTGCTTCCATCGACGTGAAGTGCATGCCCGCGCCCGACCCGATATGAATGCAGACCACCGTTCCTTCCTCGGAGCACGCTTTCCAAAGCGGATCCCAGGACGGGCTGTGCCAACTGGGAAAGCCCAACTCCTCGAGATTCTGGCTCAGGCTGATGGCGTGACAACCTTTGCGGGCCAGGCGTCGCACTTCCTCGGCGGCCAGTTCCGCATCCCAGAGGGGGACGTGCCCGAGCGGAATGAACCGCCCCGGGTAGGTGCCGCACCACTCATCAACGTGCCAGTCGTTGTAGGCTCGCAGCATGACCAGCGCGAGCGCTTTGTCTTCATGGCGCGAGAAGAGGGCGCCGCAAAGGCCGATGAAGGAGGGAAAGCACATCGAGCCGAGAATGCCGTTGACGTTCATATCCCGGATGCGTTCGTGAATATCGTACGTCCCCGGTCGAATCTGACTGAAGGAGGTCGGCTCCATGCCGTACTCCTCGGGCAGGCGTCCGACCACCGCATTCAGCGCGAGATTGATGATCGGTTGCCCCTGAAACATCCAGATATCCGTGCCGTCTTTTTGTTGGACGACTCGGGGTGCTTTTTCCTTCCATTCCGGAGCGAGGTGATGCTCGAACATATCGGGAGGTTCGACGACATGATCGTCAATACTGACCAGAATCAGATCTTCCGTGCGCATTTCGAATCTCCTGAGGTTGGGCAACCGATGCTACGTTCTCCTCTAGGCCATCGGACCTGTTCCGGTCAATCGATTGCCCGAGTCAGCCGGGGTGAATTTTTTCGCAGGAGGCGCTAGACCGGACGGTATGGGAATCGAGATTGCCGGCAAAATTCACAAAATTGAGGAAACCAAGCAGATCACGGAGCGCTTCCGGAAGCGTGAGTTCGTTCTGATTCTGGAGGAAAACTCGGAATACCCTCAGCATGTCCTCTTCCAGATGACGGGCAACCGCTGCGACAAGCTCGCGGATTTCAAGGTGGGCGACGAGGTCCGGGTGGATTTCAGTCTGCGTGGCCGAGAATGGACCAGTCCCAAGGATGGGGTTGTGAAATATTTCAACAGCCTCGACGTCTGGGACCTCTCCCGCGCCGGGGATCAGATGCCCGCTGACGATATGCCGTTCGGGGACGCTCCGCCTCCGGACGACGAAATGACACCGTTCTGAGGCGTTTTCGCAATTTACCGGAATTTACCCGCGACCAGCAGGGCGTATGTCGGTCCGAGATCTCTCAGATCCCGGAACTGGCACCGGTAGGGTCCGACCACCGTTGCAGCATGGTGAGGCGTTCGTCGCCCTTGCGCTTGACCATTTCTTCCCACGAGCGCTTGTAGCCGGTGTGCAGGATCTTCCAGTTTCC
>Ga0055584_100002033_pt1 | contig 19900 bp, 13 predicted proteins | sample OSDHelmetaG_FD_58716 | JGI IMG/M metagenome (GOLD analysis project Ga0055584, IMG submission 58716) | Pelagic marine sediment microbial communities from the LTER site Helgoland, North Sea, for post-phytoplankton bloom and carbon turnover... | ecosystem: Environmental > Aquatic > Marine >... | reverse complement strand
GGTTGCTGATGTCCGGCTCCAGCCAGGGAATCTGAGGCGGGCCACTGCGACTTTGATAGACGAGCTTCCAACGGTCTGGCGGTACGCCGACAGCCTCTGCGGCGAGACGGGATGCCTCGGTCAACTGCTGCACGTATTCGGACGAGTCCGCCATCGATTTCGGGATGCTGTGTGCCGTGAACGCGATGTGCAGGCTGTTGCGCCGTGCTTCCGGGATCTCATCAATCGCCGCGTGAATCCGTACGGCGCTTGCATCAACAAAGTCGGGGTGGTTGTAGAACACACGAATCTTGTCGACGTACGGCGCACCTTCTCCAACGGCAGTTTGAGCATCCTCGATATTCTCGCGGTACTGTCGACACGACGAGTAGGAACTGCAGGACGACGTCACGAAGGCAAGTGCCCGTCGAATCCCATTATTCTTCATCTCTTGCAGCGTCTCGGGGAGCAGCGGATCCCAGTTGCGGTTACCCCAGTAGATGGGCAGGTCGATCCCGTGTGCTTTCAGCTCCGGACGCAGTGCGTCGAGCAAGTCGCGACACTGCGAGTTGATAGGACTGACACCTCCAAAGTGGTTGTAGTGTTCCGCGACTTCCAGCAGGCGTTCCCGCGGCACGTTCTTCCCGCCCAGCACATTTTCGAGAAATGGCATCACGTCGTCCGGACCTTCGGGGCCGCCAAACGATACGAGCAGAATCGCGTCATACTGAGATGGTTCGGATTGGCTCACAGATTGGGCAGGCGTTGTGTCAGTCATCAGTACACGTTCCAGTCGCAGAGCATTTTCGGAATGGTTGGCAACGGGCATACCGTCGGATTCCCGCGGATCCGTCCGCAGCATCGTGATGCGATAAATTACAGCAAGGCTCAACTGCCAAACGAAGGAATGCCACGGGTTGAGTCTTGGTTTGTTTCCGGTTATTCGGTCGTTGAGTTGTCTTGAGCAGCGGAGCCGGTCAGCTTCCAGTCGAAGACGCTCATTGCGTCCAGCTCGCGCACGAAGACTTGCTCTCCAGCAACGGCCACGTGAGCCCAGGTTGGTCGGGTCGCCACTTCACGACGGTCAATCAGCTCAAACTTTGCTGGGTTGGCGCGAATCAGCAGCAGCTCCCCGCGTTCATCCAGAGCGAGGATTCGGTCGCCGGCAGCGATGAGACTCCAGTACTTTCCGAACGGAGTCGTGACCCAGGATTCTTCGCCTGTCTCCAGATTGATGCAGGCAAAGCGCTGGTTTCGCAGGTGTAGATAGACGAAGCCACCAATCACGACTGGCGACGACATGTATCCCTGCACCTTATTACGCCACAGCTTCGTGACTTCGAATCCGTCATCCTTCGAACCCTTCACTTCAAACAGAAAGCTCCCGCCGCCGTAGCTGCTCGTGAACACCGTGTTGTCGATGACTGTCGGCGTCAGGATGTTCATGCCCCGGAACGCTTCGATGTCGTGCGACCACAGAACATCGCCAGTCTGCAGATCGACGCCACAAAGCTGTTTCCGCGTCTGTACAACGGCCTGCCGATGACCGGCAATCGTCGCGATCAGTGGCGAAGAGAAAGCGCTGCCGTACATTCCGCCACCGTCGTCCAGTGACTTCCAAATGATGCTTCCATCTGCTCGGTCGAGCTTCACCAGGCCTCCAGCGGCTTGCATGTAGACATGCTCGCCGTCGACCAGCGGAGAGCAGACGCAACCAAAAGAAGGCACCTTCGTTCCCGACTGCTGAGGAAAGTCCATTCGCCACTTGATATTTCCAGAGTCCGCGTCGAGGCACACAAGAACATCCCGTATACCGGCAACAAACAGCTCGCCGGTATCCAGTGTTGGAGTGGATCGAATCCAGCTTCCGTTCGCTGCCGCAAAAAAGGGAACCGACATCGCGCCGGGCCATTCAGCCGTCCAGACTGGCTTGCCGGTCGCGCGGTCCAGAGCGGTCACGACTTCCGTTTTCTGGCCGCGCGTCTCTGTGACGAAAACTCGGTCATTCGTCACGAGCGGGCTGGAGTAACTCGGCCCAAGAGAAACCCGCCACTGAGCCGTGAGCTGATCCTCAGCCAGTGACTTCGGCCAGTCCTGAGCTGGCAGAATGCCCGTGCGGTCAGGGCCACGCCACTGAGTCCAGTCACCTGCAGATGTGGTTGCAACGGACAGAGTCAACAGACATGCGACGCAGGGGAGCCGGGACACAGCAGTTCTCCGGAAAGGCAGTAAATCAATGAGTCCGGGGTTATAGACCGTTTCGGACACACGACCAGCCGCCGGAAATTCTCGACACCGCCAATGTCCGTCCAAGGAGTTTCACCTGTCATCGAGATCGGCAGCCGTTGTGACAAAGTCGAGTGTGGTCGTTGCCACGCCGTCCCTCAGCACGCATCCCTTGAGGAAGAACACATCCTTCTCCCTATTTACCAGACGCACGTGAATGTCCAGCACGTCACCGGGGCGAACCAGCCGCCGGAACTTCAGGTTGTTTGCCTTGGCGACCACCGGAACTTTGTCACCGGTCGAAACTCCGAGCTTCGCGATCAGGATCGCTGACGCCTGAAAGGCACACTCACACTGCAGAGCCGCCGGGAACACGGGGAAGTCCGGGTAGTGCCCTGAGAATAGTTCCAGCTTTGGGTCAACGAACTTCCGTGTGTGAATGCCCTGATCATCGATCGAGACGACTTCATCAACCCACAGGTACGGCGGGCCGTTGGGGATCAGATCGAGATAGCGGGACTGGAGCATCGGGAGGTCTCATTTGGAAGAAGGCGGCAGTCTTCGTAGACGCCCCGCTTCGATTGACCACTCAATCGCCGTCGCGGGTAAGACAACGTGGTTGTGTCCCTGAGCAACGAAGGCCTCACAGCTCGAAGCAGACGGCGAATTCCCCGTTGCGAACGAACAGGAGACCGTCGACCAGAATCGGATGATTCCACGTCTTTCCGCTCAGAGCCGGGATCCGAGCCGATTCAATATGTCGCTCGGGATCGGCTGCGAGCAGCACGAGGTCTCCTTCGTGCTCCGTCACAACGATCATCTGGTCTGTCTCGGGCAGCAGGATGACCTGGCCGAACCCATACCGCCCGCGTTTCCAGTTGCGCTGTCCGGTAGCGGCATTAAGACTGACAAAGATGTTCTGATCGAATCCGTAGACATGCTCGCGGTGGATGACAAAGTCATTGAAGGACGGCTTCAACCGATTGTTCGACCAGTCCTCGCGGAACTGCCATTTGCCTTGTTCATCCAGTTCGACTTGCACCCGCGCCATGCCGACACCGTCACCGAGCGGTACGATCAAAGCGTTGGAATCGATTTTCCGCGGCTGGCACATGGCCGGACCACTCCAACCGACCGGCCTGTATTTCCACGCAATTTCGCCGTCGACCGGTTCGATGGCGAATAAACCGTCCGAGTCGCCGAAGACGATCAAGTCCTGGCCCTGCAGCCGGATATGCTGGGCCGAGCTGTAACTCATTCCCTTACTCGGAGACGCGATACCCCACGCCTGTTCCCCCGTCTGCGCGTCGAAGGCAACTAGCCCGTCGTCGCCGTCAGCTCCGGCGTGGACGATGACGCGATCGTTAGCCACAAGCGGTGAACTCGAAAATCCCCACATCGGAACGGGAGCATTCATCTCGGCCGGCAAATCATGCTTCCAGAGGACTTCACCATTTGCGGGATCGAGACACAGGAGCATCCCCGTTCCGCCCATCGCGTAGAGCCGACCGTTTGCAAACGTCGGAGTAGCTCGCGGGCCCGCACCAGAGACGAGCTCGGTGAACCGAGTCTGATTCGTGCACATCCAGATCAACGATCCGGATTCGGCGTCGTAGCAACTCACAGCTTCGTCGTCGCCACGTTGCTCCTGCGTAAACAGTCGGCCTGAAACATGAGCGAAAGATGACCATCCAGGACCGATCGGGATTCGCCACCGTTCCTGAGGAGCCTCTGAACTCCATTCGAGACGGTTGCCCTTCCAGCTTGCTCGACCATCCCGCCCCGGCCCTCGAAACCCGGGCCATGCTGCCACTGCAGGTTGCCAGTCAGGTTCCGTATCGCCTGCAGGAGAACGCGACTCGACGATCAGTCTTTCTTCAGCGGAAGGGGACCAACGCCAATCTAATTCGGGCAGATAGTTACCTTGGAAGCCGTCGAGACGTCCCAGCGGAAAAACACTCCAGAGGCCGAGAAGCCCAACACCAACAGTCAAGAATCGGCGAGGCACGGTCACTTCCCCTGTCGCCATCAGCACTGCGACCGTCAGCAACATCGACAGAGGGGAACCGTAAAGCAACAGGCCAAGCTTCAGCGACGAGTGCACTAGAGGAGATACTCCCGCCGGCAATGCAATCATCATTGCCGCGATGAGCAACCGCTGTTTCCACGGGAGCCGGCTGGCAAACAGCAGCCAGCCCGTGAACAGCAAAACTCCAACAACTGGTCCGAGCATCATGAACCCGAAACGCACACCATTATTGATGCCCGAGGTGATGGACAGCCCATAGACAACCGCCTGAATCAGCAGAATCAACACGGCAGGCCACAATCGAACTTGGAGTCGATCTGAACGGTGTGAGTCATCGGAAGCTGACTCACTGCCAGTGTCATCTTTTGAATCATTCATCGCGTGGGCTCGCAGGTCTGGGCAACTTCATTAGTAGACGTGCCCTTTCGATCGACCAGTCGCTCAATCGATTTCACATTCGCATGGTCTGATCTGCGTTATGTATTCGAGCTGTCGACAGAGCTACCCATGTCGCCACGGATATTCCGTTGAGTTGCGATCCTGCCCGCAAGATGTGGACTGATCGGTCACGCAGTCATGGCGACACTGCTAGTCAGTTTACGTCATTGACTGAGTCTGCTTCGCTACATCACTGAAGCGACGATTGTCGGCCACCCAGTCTTCACGCGTGTACGCGACGACTGATGTGTCAGTTTCTCGCAGTTCGATGCGTTCCAATCGAAAGCCAAGTGCGGTGATCTGTGTGAACAGGACGTACGAGACGTTTTCCACACTGGTCGGAAAATCGAGCACTTTCAGGCGAAACACTTCACCTGTGCGATCCGCATGCATCTGCAGTGTTTCGAACAGCGGGTCGTGGCGATGAATGAGCATCCCGTGGTCGTACTCGTTCTTCAGCAGCGGTTCGATTAACGCGTCGAAATCACCGAACAAAGTCGTCAGATTGCCGGTCCGTTCCACTTCAAAAAAACACGTGAGTCCGTACCGATGCCCGTGAATGTTGCTGCATATGTCCTGTAACTCCTCGTTACGGTGTGCCGCATAAAATTTGTACTGTTTCTGAATAATCATCAGAGAACTCCAGCGAAGATGAAGTAGTTTGTCGCGATACGGGATTGGTGGTGCTCAACGTCGGTTGATGAGCGACAGAATCTCAGCACGGCAGGCAGGACTGGTTCGGAAGATGCCGCGGAGTGAACTGGTCACTGTGAGCGTTCCCGACTTGCGGACACCCCGCAGTGCCATGCATGAATGTTCTGACTCGATCACAACGGCCGCTCCCTTTGTGCCGAGCTTCTCTTCCAGCATGTCGGCAACCGTCTGCGTCATCCGTTCCTGAACCTGAGGTCTCCGAGCGACTTCTTCGACGACGCGTGCGAGTTTGCTCAGGCCGACGACTCGACCATTCGGTAGATAACCAACATGGGCGACACCGGAAAATGGCAGAAGATGATGCTCGCACATGCTTGTGAACGGAATGTCCCGCACGAGGACGATCTCGTCGTAATCCTCAGGAAACGTTGCTTCGAGGTGTCGTGCAGGGTTGAGATGCAATCCCGCAAACATCTCTTCGTACATCCGGGCGACTCGGCCAGGCGTGTCGAGCAGACCGTCACGGGATGCATCTTCTCCGACGGCCTCAAGAATCGTACGGACAGCAGCTTCGATCGCGGATTTGTCGACAGGTGGATGCGATGCTGAAGCCGAGCGTGCCGAGGACACCACAGAGTGTGATTCCTCGGTCGACCGTTCATCCAATGAGTAGGCTTCGAAGCCTATGCTGGACTCCAATGCGGTCATGAGATCGAGTGACATATTGGGACTTTCTACTGGTCGGGAACTGGCAATGGCTGTGAAAAGAGGCGAAGTGGCGGATGCCGACTTCGCCTCTCGTGGAGAGAGCAAATCGCAATGAATAGCTGTGTCTAGCGAATATCCGTCATCATCACGCGGTAGGCTGCGTCGAGTCCGTGACGCATTGTCCAACTCTGCGAATCACTACAGTTCATGCTCTTCGCATGATGTACTGCTGACTGCAGGTGACGGACGGCGTGGGCAGGCATTTCGTGATTGCTGTCGAGCAGCGAGACTGCTGTGGCCATGTACTGACGGGCACACGCGTCGGTGTGGCCAAAATTGTAGAGAGCAACTCCGCGAGTGATTGATTGGTGAATCGCAGCCTTCGCGTCAGCCTTGCTCAACTTCTTTGCTGGCGGCAACAGAACTGCATCAATGACGTGAATCACGCCGTTGGAAGTTTCAATATCGAGGGCGGTGAGCTTCGACTCATTGATGAAAGCGCCCTTCTTACTCGCCCTGATTTTCAACATCGGGCCGGCCAGTGACGGAGCTTCTTTGAGTTGCAGAGCCTGATCGGAATACACCCGCCCCTGAACGACGTGGTAGAGGAGAATCTGCTTAAGCTGGCCGATGTTTTCAGGCTTCAGAAGACTCGCAACAGTGCCCTCGGGCAGACGGGCAAACGCTTCGTCAGTCGGGGCGAAGACTGTCAGTGGCTTGTCGCCAGAGAGGGCGTCTACGAGACCGGCAGCCTTTGCCGCGGCGACCAATGTCTTGAAAGTGCCGGCCTTAACAGCCGTTGCCGGAATGTTGTCAGATGTAGGAAGTATGACTGAATCAATGACGTGGATGATTCCGTTAGAGCACTCAATGTCAGTCACAACGACCTTCGCGTTATCGATCATCACGTCGCCGTCCTTGACGGCAATGTCGACTCGTTGACCGTTAACCGTTGCTGCATTCGACAGCTTCACGACCTTCCGTGCATCGACCGCACCGGCCACAACATGGTAGGCAAGGATGCCTGTCAGCTTTCCCTTTGCTTCAGGCTTAAGCAGCCCTGCAACAGTGCCTTTCGGGAGCTTGGCGAATGCTTCGTCAGTAGGAGCGAAGACCGTAAACGGCCCTTTCCCCTTCAATACATCGACCAGATCGGCAGCTTGAAGAGCGGCAGCCAGCGTCTTGAACTGACCGGCTGCGACGGCCGTGTCAACGATGTCCTTCTTGTCACCGGCCCGGAGTGAGCCAGAAAGGGAGCAGACGAGACCAGCCAGAGTAATTCCGAGGATAGTTCGGCGATTCAGCAACATGTTTTTTTCCTGACGGTGGACGAGAGAACCTTAGAATTCGAGCGGGTTTGACCCGCCCCTGTACTTGCCTGTCCGAACACAATGGTTGTAGGAGCAGTCGATAGCGTGACCAGACGAAAGCGCAACGTTTTTGATGATCCGTTGCAGCAGTCCGGTCTGCTGCAAATTGAGCCCACTCTCTTCTCGTGAGCATGCAACGGAATCTCGATGTGTCAGCAGACGCGTAGGCTGGCGTTGACCTGTCATGGCGAGTGAACTGAACGCCGAGCGGAAGACGCGTGTGAGTCACGCTTCATGAGAAACATTCGCTAGAACTTGTCGTCAACACTACTGCCAATTCAGGTGCAGACAGTCCTGCCATATCAACTCCACGTCGTCATTGAAATTGAACTCGGCTTCATTGTTTCCCATACGCTGACAATCACCACCAACGTCAATTGGCCCTGGACATCGACGCTCCTGAGGCAATCTGCCCTATTGATGGTTGAGGAGAAGCATCCCATTCCGGCCGACTCTGTTTATGCTCGACAAAGGACGTTGAACTAAACCGCTTCGCGGGAGGGTTGTCGAACGTCCTGGGAATCTGGGGACCTTGACTCAAATGATGAAGCGTTCGATTTCGTTGAGGCTGATGGCGTCTGACGTTCGGTCGTAGAGCTTGGTGGTGCGGACTGATTCGTGAGCTTCGATGCGCTGAGTGTGTTCCAGAGAACCTCCATTTTCGAGATAGGCCGTGATGCCATCTGCGCGGAAGGTGTGGCAGCAGACCAGCGTGGTTACGCGAAACCGAAAGCGTGAACGACGTGGTCGTACTTCAGAAGCTCAGGAATCAGCCAGAGACTGTAGAGCACTCGATTCTCGCCATTGATCGGCCATGACTCGGGGACGGCAATCAAACCTCCTGCCATGTGAATCAGTCCCCACCCACTGAGTCCCCAGAGCACCAGCGGGCTGAACCCGACACGGCGATCGGCAAACCAGACGACGCTCCCGAGAACCAGCATGATCACGATATAAAGGATGAACTCTGAGTTACCGGACGCGATTGAACCAACGACTGCTGCAAGCAGGTAGGCGAGGTTGAACCCCAGTATCGGAAGGAGCTGCCGCAACCTGCATAGCGTCTGAGTAGAATCAATCATTGCGACGCGACCTCGGTGAAGTCATTGATGTTCTGACGGTGGAGCTAACCAGCTTTCAGTTTGATCGAAGCGTGAATCGTTGCGAAACACAAGTCATTGTTTCGAAAAGTGTCTCGCTCGCCGTGTGACGACAGGGGGCTGACTTTTTGACCCACACCCCGCCCCTTTTCCTGAAGAGACCTTACGTAGCTCGTTCGTCCACGAGGCAATTTCAGGTGTTTCGTTTCATTGCGAACCACGACGACCATGCGAATATCGCCAACTCAAACCGAGCTATTCACGCGTTGCGTGGTAGACAGGGTTGGGTCAAAAAAAACAGCCGAACTCAAAGTGCCGCATTTCACACGATTCACGGGTCGCTAGATTCTGCCATCTCAGCCAGTCGATTTCAGTCGCCAGCCGTGAGACGCCGAGATCGACTGCCAACACCATTAGCTCCGTCCAATAAGTCTGGTTTTCACTCGCAAGTCGACAGTTCTGGGCAGTCAAGTGACCAGCAATCCCAAACCTCGAACTGCTCCGGTCGCGCAAACCGAGGGCAGGAAGAAAATTAGAGTACATCAAGTTGAACACACAAGCCAATCGGACCATGCTGTCATGGCTGGGTCAATTTGGATGGACTGGCTGATCAAATCCTCGAAATCGGTCATAGTCCAAAAATGGTGAATGAGTCCGCTACTAACCCGTCAGTCTCAGTTCGATTCTGACGTAGCCACGAATGGTTGAATTCATTTTCTGGGCTGAGTTGGCCACGCGTCTCAGAATTCTCCGAGCAATTCTTCACCTGAACGTGTACCAAGTGCGTTGTAGATTGCGGCGTCGATGTTTTCCGAGATGGCTCGGACTGAGCCGTCGGTCAGGGCGAACTGACACATTCCGGCATGAGGGGCTGACAATCCTTTATCGTCTCCGCCCGGCTCATTGGGGCGAAATTGCGTTTCGAAAAGGACCATGTGCCCGTGGTCGTCAGGGTAGTCTGTGCTTTCGCGAACGGCGGCAGACCAGGCTGTTTCAAAGTACGAGTGGCCACCGAGAGTGACGCTGTCGGAAAGCGGCCCGTTCGTGCGTTCTCCGATGGCCAGCGTGTTGGATAGCCCGTCCGTGATGTCGCGAACCCGGGTGCTGCTGTTCCGGTAAAAGACACCGCGACTTTGCAATGGCGTGTCATCGAGATTGGTAACCGCTTCTGACGGTCCCCAGTTCGCCGCGTAGCTGGCTGCCGCGTATTGTTCGACTGGCGAAACGGTATCGTCACGCACGACGAATCTTCCTGCTGAGTACGGATCAGACGGACACAGAAACACTGGCAGTTCGGTTTCACGAGCGGTCAGATTCACAGCATCCCACACCGGCACGTTGGAGTTGAACTCTTCAAAGAGCGGCGTCAGTTCGAGCTGAGGAAGCACCATCGCCCCCCAGGCGAGTCCTGCATGATTTGCCTGTTGCTCGGGAGTTCCACTCGGACCAAACTTGTGGATGTATCCGGGAGGAAAAGTGCGATGCGTGGTTTCGTAATTGTGCATCGCGAGAGCAAGTTGCTTCAAATTGTTCTTACAGGCAGAACGTCGAGCGGCCTCGCGAGCCTGCTGCACGGCAGGAAGGAGCAATGCAATCAAGATGGCAATGATTGCAATAACAACGAGGAGTTCGATCAAAGTGAATCCTCGACGGCAGCGGTTTCGTAGTCGTTGAGACATTGGTTGATTCCAGGAAACTATGTTGAATATTTCGTTGTAAGAGCAGCAGTTCACCCGGCAGCCACCGCGACTTCCGATGACCTTCCTCGGAAGTGTTCGCAACATTTTCGATAGAGTCGTTCCACATAAGACCTCATCATCCGTGCTTCTGTTTTGCGTCCGGCGCGGACATGCTGCTGAAGAGTTTCGAGCGAGTAGAGAAATTCTTTCAGACTCTCACGACCGTCCTCTGTGACACTTCCGCCGCGAATCTGAACACTGGTGGGAAGCTTCTCGATCTGCCGTCTCCACTGAATGATGCGACGATCCAGCTCGACAACATCGGTAGTGCGAACGGCGTCGTAAGCTTCCACACGAACGACGCTCATTTCTTCGATGAGTTCGTCCACTGGTGGGTAGAAGACGTAAAGGCCAACAGTCGCGAGTCCAACGATCCCGAGGACACCTGCCGTCACCAACTGCCACGCAGTAAGCGCAGGGTTCCACGACGACGATGCGGACGCTTGCGGCGGATCAGTCGTTGCTTCGAACAGCCGGTCGACGTTGAATCGATCGCCCGTCAGACGCAGGGTGATACCGGTAAACGCCAGAACTCCGAGTAAGGCAAGTCCGTAAATTTCAGCGCCGCTTTCGTGCTTCTGGATGGATGTCCGAACATTTTCAAAGACCCACACCGGACCGACGCCATCAGGAACTCTGGCCAGCCGCGTGAAAGGATCAAACGCGTGTGTGTGATCTTCCATCGTGGCCTTACCGTGGACGATCGTTCTGTCGGCAGTCACGCCGATCACCAGAGTTGAGCCGATGAGCATCAGAACAAACAGAAGCAGCGGCCGAACTCCGTAGTCTCGACGTAGCCAGTTAGCGACACCGACGTTCGCGCCCGCTCCCAGAACGATCAATGCGAACGCTGCCCCCAATGAGTATCCGTCCCGGACGATGTGCCCAAAGTGCATCATCACGTCCGTCGGTGTCACATAGACGGGAATCGCGACGAGCCCCATGATGATTGGTGCAAGAACGTTGTCTCGGGTCATGCCGGTTTGAAGGACGCCGTGAGGCAGGAACGCTCCGAGAAAGCCAACGGCTAGAAGTGCCAGGCCATAATCTACAAACACTGGGCCGACCAGCCCGCGAGCAGCCGTATCCGCGACGATGGCCAGGCGGTGCGTGCTGTTGTGCGGTGCAGTTTCCAGTTGCTCCGGGCAGTGGTCACTCCTGTTTGAAATTACTCGGTTCCAGATCAGACCGATGCCGACTGACACCACAAACGTACCAACGGCGAAGTAAAGCAGCGTAACCGGTTCAATCTGGCTGAGGCCGTAAATGATCGACACTGGATTCAGTACGGGCGCGACCAGAACGAAACTAAGTACAGTGCCGCTTGGAACGCCTGCTCGACGAAGTTCCCGCGCGACAGGAAGAGCGCCCAGTGAGCAGATTGGCAGGAGCACTCCCAGCCCCCATGCTCGGAACGGTCCGCTCCAGTGCCCGACTCCCAGAATTCTTCCAATGCGGTCAGCTCCGACCATGCCCCGCAGGATTCCTGCTGCAATCACACCAGCCACAAGGAAAGGTGCGGCCGCAACAACGGCATAGGCCATTCTGAGCACACCACTCCAGAATGTCGTATTGAAATCAGAGAACAGCCCTGAGTAACCAGGACCATCTGCAAGCATCAGATAGTCAGTCACGAGATGCCCCTCCCTGCTCAGCACTTGTAGAGGTGGCTGCCGCAGAATCACCATCGTCCGATGACTCGGCAATGTCGCTGTACTCTTCGGTCGTTCGCGGTTCAGCGTTTTGTGACTCCTGCCGGTTCTGTCGAGTAACTGTGAAGCTGAAGTTTTGCCGCTGACCAGCAAGAACCACTTTGGGAATGACGACCGAATATGCTTCGCCATGAACGACCTCTTCCGGAAGCGTGGCTGTGAATTCGGAGGCTTCTCCGTCGTTAGTGATTCGAAATGTGACTTCGTGGCCTGCCGACGTTTCACTTTTGACGCTGATCAGTCCTGTGATTTCCTTTGCGTCGACCGGCGCATCGACTGACTTTCCAGACTCGTCCTCAGTCAGAATGTGAAAGGAAATCGAATCGCCGGTAACCGGCATCACTTCTGCGTGGAAATGAGTTTCTCCGTCTTTGTGGTGAGAGTGCCCAATCGACACGACACGACCGCCATGCAGAGGCGAGCCGTGTCGATGCCCGTGTGAATGGCCGTGAGAATGAGTTCCTTCAAAGTCATCCCCGTGGTCGTGCTCATGGTCATGGTGGGTTCCATGCTGGTGCGGATGTTTGTGGTCAAAGTCCTCGTGCATCTCCGTTGTGACTGCTGGCTCAGAATTGCTTTCAGGCTCTGTGCAGCCCGCGATGAAAAGAAACATCAGCGTCATTGTTAAGACTGATTGGAAAATCTGTGGACTGATCATTGTGAATCTCGCTGAAGAAATACTGTTGAACGAAGAATTGACGACTGTGGTTTTACGTTTGCGGAACATCGACGGACCTTAAAATCCCTTGAATGACTGGCTGCGGATCGTCAGCGTCAACTCCGAGTCGAACACGCATCACAGGTCCCGCTGCCTGTTGGACATCGTCCGGTGTCACGAAGTGTCTTCGACTCAGAAAAGCAATCGCTTGCGAACAGCGCTGTAGCACCAGCAAACCTCGTGGACTGAGGCCAAGATGAACGTCGTCATGTGAGCGTGTGGCCGCCGCCAGTCGAACGAGGTAATCCTGGACCGACTCCACGACTGCGATTGCAGCTACATGATCCTGAAGCTGGGTGAGTTGCCCATCGCTGAAGATCGGTTTTTCCTCATCGGTGCCGGACGCCTTCGCACCAACTGCCGATGCGAGCAGGGCCATTTCATCGACGTGCTCTGGGTAGCCAATACTCAGCTTCATCGCGAATCGATCGAGCTGAGCCTCGGGAAGTGGATACGTCCCATGCTGATCCTGCGGGTTCTGTGTTGCGATGACAAAAAAGCTGTCCGGAAGTCGGAAACGTTCTCCGTCGACTGTGACCTGACGTTCGGCCATTGCTTCGAGCAACGAACTTTGCGTACGCGGCGTCGCTCGATTGATTTCGTCGGCCAGCAGAACGTCCGAGAAGACTGGACCTCGACGAAAGTCGAATTCCTGCGACTTCTGGTTGAACATGTTGAAACCGGTCACGTCGCCAGGCAGCAGGTCCGGAGTACACTGGATGCGAGAGAAATCACCACCAACGGAATCGGCAAGTGCTCGTGCCAGCGTCGTCTTTCCTAGGCCCGGACGATCCTCCAGCAGGATGTGTCCACGGGCGAGCAGGCAGACAATCACCATTTCGATGACGTCAGGCTTACCCTTGAGGTGAACGTTCAGCCGATCTCTGAGATCGTCGATTCGTGCGAGTTCAGGTTCATCACACGCGGTGGCGGCGGATGGAATGTCAACTTCAGTAGCTAACGTCATTGCGAAACGTTCTCCAAAGAGGAACGGGAGTGGCGTTGTGTCAGAGGCCAGCCAGGAATTGGCCAGGGTAAACGCAGCCGGTGTTCGGCGTGCATGGCTGCAAGCTGACGGGCGGTGATCTTCGACGTGACGGTGTTGCAGATTTTCAGAATCAACTCGTCGTCCGAACGACCACCAGGCGAGTTTGCGAGAGGCAGAGAAAGTGAAGGAGGGGCGAAGCGAGCCCATTCGATATAGCGCAGCCATTGGGCGAGCGTCGTTGTCGACCAATCGGCATCACCGTCTGTCGCGGTAAGAACGCGAGTCAGGAAGTCACGTTCGGTTTCGCCTGTCAAAGGTCTCAGTCCGATGAGACGGCATCGGCGATGGATTAGCAACGAGCTGGCCATAATCCGAGCTCTGACCGAGCGGCTGGAAAGTCGATAGACAGTTGTGAAGAACACGTCGATCAGGTTTCGGCGAATGCTTTGAATCAGTCCCGTCAGTTGAGCAAGAACGATCAGCACAAGAGCACCGCTCAGTTGCATCCAATGGTCCGTCCCCCACCGAACGAATAGCTTCAGTGATTCAAGAACGGTCGCGATGAGGTCGGGCTGAGGCTTCAGAATCTCGTAGCCCGGTGTCGGTTCGAGCGGCAGCCAGGACCGTCCGCCGATGTAGACTTCACACCAGAAATGGACGTCTTCCTTCAGCACGGCAGTCTGACCTGAAGTCGAATCGTATCTCTCTGGAGAGGCGTAGAACCCACTGACAAGCCGAGTCGGATAATCCAGCGATCTCAGCATGACGGCCGCGGCGGAAGCAAAAAGATAGTCTGGCCCGCGACGTTCACTCAGCACAAAAGCAGCAGTCGGATTGACAAAACCAGGGTCGATCACATGGCTTCGATCATGAACATACTCCGACCGAAGCTTCTCCAGAATCCGGTTGATCTGAGGCCAGCCTCGCGGCAGGCCCTCTGTCCATTGAACGGCAAGCTTCGCCAATTGCTGACTGAAATAATCGGTCGGGACCGTCTCGGCCGCATCCGTTGGTGCATGGTGAACGAAGTCGTCGGATTTCATCTGCTCCAGCATCTCGGGAGCGATCAATCGCGAACGAGTGTGCATGACCATGAGCGGCGGAACACTCTTCCTTTGCAGGCGCAGGATGCTTTGCTGTGCCCAGGCAAAAAGATCGGTCCGATCGACTCGATCGATGTGAAGTCGCTCAGTGTGTTGCGGCAGCGGAAGCCGGTTGCCCTTGATTGAGACCGTCTTAACGACATTCGGCTGATCCCCGGCATAGATGTCGAGGAGCGGTGGCACCGAGTTCACAAGTACCCACGGCTTACCGTCGATCGTCTCAACTTCGATCCCCAACGGGTATTCCGGTGCCGGTGAGGGATACCAGTTCTGCCCGTCAAAAAGGTCGAACTCCTGCAGACGAAGGTGCAGCGGCGTGCGACCTGCGACATACAGCAGCGCATCGCTGTCGATGTCTTTCTGCTCGGAACGATCCTTGACAGGCTGCCGGACTGTCGAGAACTCACGGCTTGCTTTCTTTGCTTCAGCTATCTGAAACTCAGATTCTTTGAGCAGGCCAGGCGGAAGCGATATTGCTTTCTGAGTCTCGCTTTTCTTGAACGGTTCATTGTATTGGTCATCGAACGCGTCGTAGAGGCTCGACTCTTCGGAGTCCAGAAACACATCCGTTTCGACAGGACCGAAGCTCGTCGCGTTCTCCGTCGCGGAAACAAGAGCGTCTCCATCGTTAACGCCACCGCTGGCAAATTCGTCGTAGTCGCCGGCTCCTCCTGAAGATGGCATGAAACCGCGAAGCGCCGTTGTTGTGATTTCTCGATCGACTGCCAACATAAGAACGATCGCGACCACAGCCACCGGTAAAATCATTACCCAATACCGTGGCAGCGTCCGTTCGGATTCAGCACTGATGTGATCGCTCAGTCCATCCCAGTAGCTCCCCATCAGCCACCAGATGCCCGCGATGGCGTACAGGCTGAGAATGACAATTAGGGAACGATCGTCTCCAAACGAACCTGCAAAAATGGCGAGCAGTACGCTGAGCGAAGTTCCCAGTCGCAGATACTTCGGCCACGCAGAAGCAGCGCAGAGGCCAAGCACAAGATTTCTGAGAAAGGCCAGCAGAGTTAGCTCAAGAGTCCAGCCACGATCAAAGAATTCTCGCCCAACAACTTCAACGATGAACGGTGCAGCCGATATTCCAGCGAGAATCAGCACCAGTGAATTCGGAGGCGGCAGCCCTCGATCGGCGCGACGTCTAAACACTATGAAACCAACGACAACCAGCGATGTCTGCATAGCCATGCTGACCGCAATCGCCGAAATGCTCACCAGTTGTTTGCTGGCCGCCACTTCCAGCAGAAGGGCCGAAAGGAGCCCCAACGCGCACGTCAGTCGCTGGACGCCAGCGCCCGATGTGGAGGCAACTACGGAAGGCTCCGCTTGCGGTCTGGCAGGGGTTTCTATGTTTGGATCAGGCATCTGTTGTCTCATGCTCGTTTCACGCGAACGTCACAGTTCAAGCAATGCGGCAAGCTCGCTGCCATTGCTGAGAAAACTCAGACAACGCCACCTGACCTGGTGGAATGAAGAGCCACGGGCGCCGCGTCGACAAGTGAGTTGAAGGTCCGACGTCATCGGAACTCCCCGCAGCAATGACAACTTCCCGCCGGCCACACTTCGAACGATTGCCTGTTTCGTCCTCGTGACGACGTCGGTCCGTCGTGCAGACGATTTCTCTGCCGTCATAGTGCCGTGACTGGGCAGCGGCGACCTCTGGCAATCCGCGTTCCGGGACATGAGCCAGGGCGTCCATCAACCGACGAAGTCCGCCGGTTTGACTGAGGCAGATCAACTCGCCGCCCAGAATACAGTCGACGTGAGTATGCTCAGCATCCAGGGCTTGACAGATGCTTGCCGCAAAACGAAGCGTCGCGTTCAAGGTACTGTCTGAGCCGGTGCCCACATGGTTGTCTTGTGCGACATCGATCCGGACACAAGCGCGAGACTCAACTCCAGACTGGCGTTCTGTAACGACCAGACGCTGATGTCGAGCTGACTGTGCCCAGTGCACCCGTCTAAGCGAGTCCCCTTGGCGAAAGCTACGTGTCCCAAGAATGTCTCCGAGGTCCCCGGCGCGCCGGTCGCTCAAGTGCTCTTCCGAAGGCTGGCTGGACGTCATGTCTGGCAGCTCATTGAGTCGCACGGTTTTCGGCCAGACAATCAATTCCTGCTCAACTGAAACAGAGCGTTGGGCTCGCCATAAGCCGAAAGGAAAACCGGTCTCAAGTTGCGGTATGGCGACCGGATAGATGCCTCGCTCGTTTGGCACGAAATCCCAGCAGAACTCGACTTCGGACATCCCACAAACTCGCGCCAGCGCTGCCGACGGACCACTCTTCCGGAAGCCTCCTTGCACGCTGAGGCCCCAGACCGGCCACGGACAACGGTTTTGAATTCGCAGTCGAGCGGTGACTCGCTCACCTTCGCAACCACGTTTTGCATCCCAGACCAACCGGGCGTTGAGCCCTTTCAGAGCAATCCACGGCCAGGCAAAACCAAGTGTCAGAATGACCGCGATTGCCCCGAAGGCGACCCAGGCGAAGGCGTTCAAAAACAACGCGAACGTTCCAGAGACCACACCAGCGATCACCAGGAATCCGACAGGATGTTTGAGCCAGTGCAAAAAGCGATTCGCGGACGGGCAGAAATCGTAGGTCAGAACTGCGACCAGAGGCTTAACGATTCGTTGGACGTACCGTTTGGCACGGGGCAAAGGAGTCGCAAAATTTTCGCCAGAACTGGTGTCACTGCTCAAAGAGGTTCTACATTCGTGAGAAGACTCATCGCGCAATGTGGGAGCAACATTCGGTTCAGTTGTCACAGGAAATCCCCAGGCTTGAAGTCTAAGAGTGCATTCATTTGACGCGGTGAGACACAGTTCACGGCGCGCAACGGCAGTCACTTCAGCACCTGGTGAGGCTACATAGGCAGAACGGAACGAGACGCATTCTTCCGAAAGAGGTTGGCCATTGCCTTACCCCTTTAGAGCCAATGCGGATCAAATCACGGCGTCCTTCAAACGTGAATCGACAGTAGATGCACGTAACACGTCTGAAAGCCAACAGCCTGGAACTGCACGAATTGCCGCAACCAGCCTTTCGTTCCTGCGAATGAGCTTCAACAGGCGTCAAGCCGTGGGTGGGCCTCTGGAGTCGAAAGCAGACTCAACAGCGGTTGCAGCCAATTGCTCGGTTGCGCTGCAGGCAGTCTCCTGCACCTCATCCAGAACCGGGAGATCAAACAATGCCAGTGGCGACTGAGTTTGGGCGGTAAACTGGCAGACGACACAGTCGCCATCATGATCATGGTGCTGGTTTGGAGTTTCGCCATCCTGGCCATGATTCTGATGATCGCCACCATGATCGTGGGCATGCGATGTGTGATCATGATGAGAGTGCCCGTGGCTGCAAACATGAGTCGACGCAGATCGCACCGAATCCTTTGCGACATCGCCGCCATGATGATGCCCCACCACGTCATGCAACCCTGCATGACCGAGCAGAGCTGCGGCCGCGTGGGTAACAAGCGTCAGAGTGAGGAGAAACAGGCGAAACATTGCTGGGCTAATACAACTGGAAATGGATGTCGTAACTGTTGGGACGAGTCTGACAGCGGCCCGCTGCCAATGTCAATAAAGATGCAATCGATTTGCAAGAAAGATTTCGTTACGTCATCTGCGACAAGCGTGAGACAGCGGCGCGGAGTTTGGAAGCTCACTCACAAGAATGAAATTCCCACTCGCCTGAGGGGACGAATTCGGAATCGACACGTCCGGTCACGCCCTGACGGCCTGGTCAGCGAGCTACTCATCGGACGCTGCCTGTTTGATACTCAGCACGTCACGATCGGTCCGTCTGGCGCATGGCGACTCGCGTGCAGGGATGATCAGCGACCGAACGAAAGGCGACGGATCGAGAAAATCTGTAATGAATGCGGCTTCGCAACTCTGGCTGCGATTCGGCGGCAAACTGTCGAGGAATGGCTTGCTCAACTGGCTGAAGGGGGCACCGGGCCACGGCGTCGCAATATCTATCTCGAAGCATTTCGTGCATTTCTGCGGTGGGCAGTCTCCAGCTACCGCATCCTTGATGACCCACTCGAAGGGATTGCCCGGGCAGATCAAACTGTAGACATTCGCAAAGAGCGGCGACCGCTGAGCGACGGCGAGTTTCGAGACCTGCTGACGGCTACATTGCTGCGACCACTGGCTGAGCATGGTCGCGAAACCATCATGCTGGAAAAGGAAGATGGGAAGCGGTCGAGCTGGACCTACGAACCGCTAACACTGGCAAACATCGACGCTGCGGTTGAACGGGCAAGAAAGAAGCTGGCAAGAAAACCGGACTTCATCGAAGCGAAACTCTTGCTTGGACGTGAACGGGTATTGATTATAAAAACGCTGTCGATGACCGGACTCCGACGGGGGGAACTGGCTGCACTGCGAATCCGGAATCTCTATCTCGACGAACTCCAGCCATACATCAAGGTCGACCGAGAGTCTGAGAAAAACCGCAAAGGGAATACGATTCCGCTCCGGAGCGACTTGGCGAACGACCTGAGACAGTGGATTTCAGATCGGGCCGCTAGTGCTCAGGAAACTGCTCACAAGATGCCTGACATTGGCAGACTGTCGGGTGACGAGTTGCTTTTCAATGTCCCTGATCGTCATACCTTGGTGAAGATTCTCGACAAGGACTACGCTGTTGCTGGTATCCCGAAGATTGATGACAACGGTCTCAGTGTCGACGTGCATTGTCTGCGACACTCATTCGCGACATGGATTGGCGAGTCGGGAATCTCACCGAAATCAGCCCAGCGACTGATGCGGCACTCTGACGTGAACCTGACGATGCGGTACACCCATGCGAATGAAGACAATGATGTGCGTGGTTTAGACTCACTTCCGCAAGTCCAATCGAGTTATCGTCCCGTCCAGGCTTCAGTGACAGGCACGGATGGCGATTTCAAAACCGCCCCTATGTTTGCCCCAGATACAGGCCGCTCGGTGCATCCTGAGTCATATTGTGGCAATCCGGGCAAGAATTCAGGCACTGCGTCTGATTCTGTCAGCGTGCAAAAAAAGCCAGAAAACCCTGTAAAACAAGGCATTTCTGGCCATTCTTTGAAGTACACCCGGGAGGATTCGAACCTCCAACCCCCGGTTCCGAAGACCGG
>Ga0055584_100002031_pt1 | contig 19907 bp, 16 predicted proteins | sample OSDHelmetaG_FD_58716 | JGI IMG/M metagenome (GOLD analysis project Ga0055584, IMG submission 58716) | Pelagic marine sediment microbial communities from the LTER site Helgoland, North Sea, for post-phytoplankton bloom and carbon turnover... | ecosystem: Environmental > Aquatic > Marine >... | reverse complement strand
GCCAGACGCTCCAGCAGGCATTCCCGTGTTCGCGTGGAAGAACGAGAGCCTCGAGGAGTACTGGTGGGCGACCGAGCAGTTGTTCCACTGGCCCGATGGTGGGGGTCCGAACCTGATCCTCGACGACGGTGGCGATGCCACGATGCTCGTCCACAAAGGCCTCGCGTTCGAAAAGGCCGGCTCGATTCCCGAGACCTCCGAAGACGCCTCTGAAGAAGAGGGCGTGTTCATGGAGCAGCTGCGCCAGATCGCTGCGCAAGATGCCGAGTTCTGGCACAAGATCGCGCCGGGCATCCGTGGAGTCTCCGAGGAGACCACAACCGGCGTGAACCGCCTCTCACAGATGCGCGATGCTGGTGAACTGCTGTTCCCGGCCATCAACGTCAACGACGCTGTCACCAAGTCGAAGTTCGACAACCTCTACGGCATCCGTCACTCACTGGTCGATGGCATCAACCGCGGCGTAGACGTCATGCTCGGCGGCAAGACCGCCGTTATCTGTGGGTACGGCGACGTCGGAAAGGGCGCCGCAGCGTCGCTCAAAGGGCAGGGCTGCAAGATCGTCGTAACCGAGGTCGACCCCATCTGTGCGCTTCAAGCATCGATGGAAGGCTTCGATGTCCTTCGCCTCGAAGACGTCATGGAAACAGCCGACATCTTCATCACGACAACCGGCAACAAGGACATCATTTCGGCTGATCACATGGAGCGGATGAAGCACCAGGCGATCGTGGGCAACGTCGGGCACTTCGACAACGAGATCGACATGGCCGGCCTCGAGAAGATGTCAGACGTGCAGCGCACGAACATCAAGCCGCAGGTCGACGAGTATGTGTTCCCCGATGGCCACTCCGTGCTCGTGCTTTCCGAAGGCCGCCTGCTCAACCTCGGCAATGCCACAGGTCACCCGAGTTTCGTGATGTCGTTCAGTTTCACTAACCAGGTGCTCGCGCAGATCGAGTTGCACGCCAACGCCGAGGCCTACGCCGACCCGAGTCCCCAGGTCATCACGCTGCCCAAGGCGCTCGATGAGAAGGTCGCCCGGCTGCATCTCGAGCACCTCGGCGTGCGTCTCACCGAGATGAGCCCGGAGCAAGCCAACTACATCGGTGTCCCCGTCGACGGCCCCTACAAGCCCGATCACTACCGATACTGACTTACTCAGCTTTCGCCGCTCCACTGCCCGGTGATGTGTGGGAGGTTGCTGCAATAGGGGAGAAGGACCCGGTTGTTTGTCAGAGGGTGTCTCTAGAGTCTCAGCATGTGGTTGTTCGAGGATTCGTGCGTCATTTGCGACGCCGCGGCCAATGGCATCTGTAGCTCGTGTGTCGACCAGTTGGTCACCGCTGAGCCGCCTCGCCTGCTCGACATCAGCAGTGTTACCGCCCTGTTCAGCTACGAGGGTGTGGGCGCCCAACTCCTCCAGGCGCTCAAGTTCAAGAACCGGCGCGCTGTCCTCGGCACGCTTGTCGATGCACTCTGCGAATCACTGCCCACCGATGTCGACGCAATCGTTGCCGTTCCGGGCCATCCCGTTCGGGTACGTGAGCGTGGGGTCGATCTCCCAGCGGTCATGGCACGGCGGATCTCGCGGCGTCTCGACATTCCGACGGCCGAACCGCTCCTTCGCATCGACGATGGTTCGCAGATGACCAGGGACCGTTCCGAGCGCCTTTCGATCGAGTTCCGGGCGGTGCGCTCGGCTCCTCATCGCATGCTGCTGGTGGACGATGTGGTCACCACAGGTGCTACCGCCGTTGCATGCGCCGATGCCCTGCGGCTTGCGGGAAGTGCATCGGTTTCGTTCGCAGCTCTGGCCGCCACGCCGGCCCCGAAATTCACGCATCAAGGCGCCGTGAGTTAGTGTCGATTTAAAGCAAGAGAAGTACAATACAGACACAACAGAAGATGAACCGGAGGTTACCCGTGCAGGTAAACATCAGCTCTCGTCGGACTGTGGTGAGCGATCGGTTGCAGGACCTCACTCGATCGAAGCTCAGCAGGCTCGAAAAGTATGTTCCTGGCTTGGAGCGGGCTGATGTTCATTTCTGCGAGGAGCAGAATCCTCGGATATCTGACAAGGAGATTTGCGAGGTCATCCTCGAAGGCCACGGCCACCATGTGCGAACCAAAGTCACCGCACCAGACCCGTACACGGCGATCGACCGCGCGGCGGAGAAGCTGGAGCATCAGCTCCACAAGCTCAAGACGAAGCTCCACCGCCACGAGAACAACGGGGAGATGTCGATTCGTCTCGATGACCCGCTGCCAATCACCGGCAACGACCCGATCATGGAAGACAATGTCTCCAAGATCGTGAAGATGAAGCAGTTCGTGATCGACCCGATGACCGCCGATGAAGCGGTGCTCCAAATGGAGCTGCTCGGCCACGACTTCTTCCTGTTCACCAATGCCGAGACCGACAAGTCCGCAGTCGTGTACTTGCGAGACGACGGCGACGTCGGTCTCATCGACGGCGCATAGGCGTCTACGCCGAGAGGTCTTGGTCAGTTCGCAACGCGGTCCAAGTCAGGATCGCGCAACCACGGGCGGCCGAAGCCTGAGAACCTCGCGAGAAACGGTGCGGTGACACGGCGGCTCAGCTTGACCCGGGTAGCGTGGTGCAGCTATGAGCATGTTCAAAAGCATCCTCCGCAGCGGTGAAGGCAAGAAGATCCGCGCGCTGGAGGCAATCGTCCCCGATATCAACGCGCTCGAGCCGGAGATCCAGGCCCTTTCCGATGAGGCACTGAAGGCGAAGACAAACGAATTTCGCACCAAGCTCGACAACGGAGCGTCCCTCGACGACCTCCTGGTCGAAGCGTTCGCCGTCGTGCGCGAGGCCTCGATTCGTACGACCGGCCTGCGTCACTACGACGTGCAGCTCATGGGCGGCCTGTCCTTGCACCTCGGCTGGGTGGCAGAGATGCGCACCGGTGAAGGCAAGACCTTGGTGTCGACCCTTCCCGTCTACCTGAACGGCCTCAGCGGAAAAGGCCTCCACGTCGTCACTGTCAACGACTACCTCGCCGGTCGCGACGCCGAGATGATGGGCAAGCTGCACAACTGGATGGGCCTCTCGGTCGGTCTGGTCATCCCCGGCAACCGAGATTCGACATTCAAGCGCGAACAATACGCAGCAGACATCACCTACGGGACGAACAACGAGTTCGGCTTCGACTACCTGCGCGACAACATGGCGATGACCGCTGCCGCCCGAGTGCAGCGCGGCTACACCTATTGCATCGTCGACGAGATCGACTCGATCCTCATCGATGAGGCCCGTACGCCGCTGATCATTTCTGGACGCGTCGCCGACGCCGCGCAGATCTACTACCAGTTCGCCAGCATCGCCCGCTCCCTCCAGCGAGACGTCGACTACGACGTCGACGAAGAGAAGCGCATCGTTGCGCCAACCGAAGATGGCATCGCCGCGGTCGAAGGTGCGCTCGGTATCGACAATCTCTACGATCCCGCCTCGGCCAACGCCAACCTCGTCCACCAGCTCCTCGTCTCGCTGAAGGCCAAAGAGCTGTACAAACGAGACAAGGAATACCTCGTCGATGGCGGCGAAGTGAAGATCGTCGACGAGTTCACTGGCCGCGTGCTCGATGGACGCCGCTGGTCCGATGGCTTGCACCAGGCAGTCGAGGCCAAAGAGGGCGTCAAGATCAAGGAAGAGAACCAGACCCTCGCCACGATCACCCTGCAGAACTACTACCGCCAGTACGAAAAGCTCGCAGGTATGACCGGCACCGCCCAGACCGAAGCCGCCGAGCTCGCAGGTACCTACGGCCTCCAGGTGGTGCAGATTCCAACCAATGAGCCCGTCATTCGCGAAGACATGGCCGACCTCATCTTCAAGACCGAAGAGGGCAAGTTCAACGCGGTGGCCGACGACATCGAAGAGCGCACGGCCGAAGGCCAGCCAGTGCTCGTCGGTACCGTTTCGGTCGAAAAGTCCGAGAAGCTCAGCCGCATCCTCGAAAAGCGCGGCATCAAACACACCGTTCTCAACGCCAAACAGCACACACAAGAAGGCCACGTCGTCGCACAGGCAGGCCGACTCCACGGCGTCACCGTCGCAACGAACATGGCCGGTCGTGGCGTCGACATCCTTCTCGGCGGAAACCCCGAAGGCCTCGCCGAACGAGACGTCCGAGGCGAACAACTCGAGCCCGGAACCGAAGAGTACGACGCGCGCTACGCGGACCTGCTCGCCAAGTACACCGCACAATGTGAAGAAGAAGGCAAACGGGTTCGTGAGCTCGGTGGGCTGTATGTGCTCGGCACCGAGCGCCACGAGAGCCGCCGCATCGACAACCAGTTGCGTGGTCGCGCCGGACGCCAGGGTGACAGGGGCAAGAGCCGCTTCTACCTGTCGCTCGAAGACGACCTCATGCGCCTGTTCGCCACCGGGGCAATGAACTACGTGATGGACCGGGCGCTTCCCGAGGACGTGCCGATCGAGGCAAAGATGGTGAGCAAGGCCATCGAGCGGGCGCAGAACACCGTGGAAGCAAAGAACGCCGAAGTGCGCAAGAACGTCCTCAAATACGACGAGGTCATGAACGAGCAGCGCAAGGTCATCTACATGCGTCGCCGCCAGATCCTCGAAGGCGAAGACCTGCGTGACGAATCCGTCGAGGCGATCACCGAGGTCGTCGACCACCTGATCGAGACCCACGCCGCCGCCGAACATCCCGAGGAATGGGATGTCGATGCGCTCGACACCGAGATGCAGAGCTTCTGGCCCACCGAACTCGACGCCGACCGCCTCGCAGAAGAACCTTCGACCGGTGCCCTCTACGAAACCCTCGCCGCCGATGCGCTCGAGCGGTACGAGGAGCGGGAGTCGACCGTCGGTGCCGACACGATGCGACAAGTCGAACGTCAGATCATGCTTCGCCTGATCGATCAGCGCTGGCGGGAACACCTCTACGAGATGGATTACCTGCGCGAAGGTATCCACCTGCGGGCCATGGGTCAGAAAGACCCGGCGACCGAGTGGCAGCGCGAGGGCTACGAGATGTTCGGCCACATGATCAAAGCGATCGACTCCGAATACGTCCGCTACATCATGCACGTCGAGGTCAAAGAAAAAGAGCCAGCCGCCGATGCGGAGTCGGCCAAGTCGAACATCGTCGATGCGACCGCAGAAAAGGCACCGGCTGCAGGCTCTGTCAAAGCCGAGACAGCAGCGACCACAACCCAGTCGACATCGCCAGCAGACGCCAAGAAAGCCGAAGTGGCCCCACCGACACCCAAACTCAACACCGAGTTCGAAAACGTTGGACGTAATGCCCCGTGCCCATGCGGAAGCGGCAAGAAGTTCAAGCACTGTCACGGGCGCTGAAAGAACACATGCAGGATTACACCGACACTTTCACCGCGCTCCGAACGCGCATCGACGAGGCGGCTGGGTATTTGCGCATCGACGAACAACGCGCACGCCAACCCCAGCTCGAAGCCGAGGTATCGCGCCCCGACCTCTGGGATGACGCTGACGCGGCGCGGCAAGTGCAAACCGAACTCTCCTCGGTCAACGATGACATTGCACTCTTCGATCGGCTGACCGCCAGCCTCGAAGACGCCGAAACCCTCGTGGAGATGGCCAGTGAAGAAGCCGACGAATCGCTCCTCGGCGAGATCGAGACCACGATCAAAACCATGGGGTCAGACCTCGATGCGCTCGAGCTGCGGGCGCTGTTCACGGGCGAATTCGACGAGCGCGACGCCGTGTGTCAGATCAAGAGCGGCGAAGGTGGCACGGACGCCCAGGACTGGGCCGAGATGCTGCTTCGTATGTATCAGCGCTGGGCCGACGGTCGAGGCTTCGCCTACGAGCTGCTCTATGCATCCGACGGCACCGAGGCGGGAATCTCCTCGGCAGAGTTTCTCATCAAGGGCCGCCACGCCTACGGGCTCTTGAACGGTGAGCATGGCGTGCACCGGCTTGTTCGAATCTCACCATTCAACAACGAAGGAAAGCGTCAAACGGCCTTCGCTGCCATGCAGGTGACCCCATTCTTCGAAGCGATGGCCGACGAAGTCGACATCGACGAGAAGGACCTCCGCGTCGATACCTACCGGTCGTCGGGCGCCGGTGGTCAGCACGTCAACGTGACCGACTCGGCTGTTCGACTGACCCACATTCCGACCGGCACGGTTACGCAGTGCCAGAACGAACGCAGCCAGCACCAGAACAAGGACAGGGCCATGCAGATGATGGCCGCCAAGCTCCTCGAGCTCGAGCGGCGCAAGCGCGATGAAGAGATCGCCAAGATCACTGGCGTGCAGAGCAACGTGGGTTTCGGCTCCCAGATCCGGTCCTATGTCCTGCAGCCGTACCAAATGGTCAAGGACCTGCGTACCGAACACGAGACCGGCAACGTAGATTCTGTCCTAGGCGGCAACCTGGACCCATTCATGGAGTCCTACCTGCGCTGGAATCGCGCAGAAGGCGAGCCAAACGAATGATCAGACTCGAGCACGTCACCAAGGAATACAGCCCGGACAGCCCTGCGCTGATCGACGCCTCGGCCGAGATCGACAAGGGCGAGTTCGTCTTCCTCGTCGGAGCATCGGGCTCGGGCAAATCCACGTTCATCCGTCTCCTCAACCGTGAAGAGAAGCCGACGGTCGGCAAGGTCTACGTTGCGGGCAAGGACATTGTCGGATTGTCGAGCTGGAAGGTGCCCTTCCTGCGTCGAAACATCGGCTGCATCTTCCAGGACTACCGACTGCTCCCCAAGCGCACCGTGGCCGAGAACGTCGCGTTTGCCCTCGAGGTCATCGGCCGACCGAAACACGTGATTGACCAGCAGGTGCCTGCAATCCTCGATCTCGTCGGATTGTCCGAGAAGTCCCACCGGATGCCCGACGAACTCTCCGGTGGTGAACAGCAGCGCGTCTCGATCGCACGCGCCTTCGTGAACCGGCCCCTGATCCTCCTCGCCGACGAACCAACGGGAAACCTCGACCCCGACACAGCCGTCGGCATCATGCGATTGCTCGATCGAATCAACCGCACCGGGACGACGGTCGTCATGGCCACACACGATCGCGGCATTGTCGACACGATGCGTCGCCGGGTGATCGAACTCAGCGACGGGCGGATCGTTCGAGATCAGTCAGGCGGTCAGTACCGATGATCGGAAAGATCCGCTTCCTCCTCGCGGAGACCGGCCAGAACATCTGGCGAAACATCGCGCTCACCTTTGCCTCCATCATCGTGGTCGCTGCTTCGCTGTCGCTGTTCGGAGCCTCGAGGCTTGTCGCCGACGGCGTCGACAACGCAACCCAGCGGTGGGAAGGCGGCATCGAGTTCGTCGTCTTCATGAAGGCCGATGCCGAACCGAGCCAGCTCGTCGCCATCGAAACCCTTCTCGCCGAGAGCGAAGGCAAAGAGATCGACGACTGGAATTTCGTCTCGAAGGAAGAGACGTTCAGCGAGTTCACCGAGTTCTTCGCCGGCGACGAGGAGCTCCTTGGCACGATCTCGGTCGACACCATGCCGCCCAGCTATCGCATCCGCCCAACCGACACGAACGCGGGTGCCGTCGAAGCCCTTGGCACGACCTTCGAGACCAAACCCGGGGTGAGAACCGTCGTTTTCGCGACGGAAGTGATTCGCGAGATCCAGGACAACGCGTCGAAGATCAGCCGCGCCACCTTGTGGGCAGGCGTTGCGCTCGTTGTCGCGTCCACGATCATGATCCTCACCACGCTCAGCATCGCGATCGCTTCGCGCCGCAACGAGATCGAGATCATGAAACTGGTGGGCGCGTCGAACTGGTTCATCCGAGTGCCGTTCATGATCGAGGGAATGGTCCAAGGCGTCGTGGGAGCGCTCGTTGCACTTCCAGGTCTCGCGTTCGTGCGGACCTACCTGATCGAGGACTTCTCCGAGTCCGACAATCTCCGCCTTCTCGAAGGATTCCGCGTGTCCGACGCCGAGTTTCTCTTCACCTCGCTCCTCGTCATCGCGATCGGCACCCTGGTCGCAACCATCGGCTCCATCGTGGCCGTTTCCCGCTACCTCGACGTCTAACCCGCCCCGAACAGGGTCACGGGGTCAGACCCGATCACAACCCGATCACAATGAACACAGAGAACATGAACTCTTTGCGCCGAACCCCGCACACCCGTGCGTGGCGAATAACATCCTGACGATGAGTGCTGACGATCAGCCCCAGGACGGACGGCCTCGTCCAGGGCCCCGCAAACGGCCGCCCGAGTCGCCGCCGCAGGTTTCGCGCCCTCAACCTCAGGGTCAAGGCGACCGGTCATCATCGAGCGGGGGCACCACAGACCCGTCGAGATCTTCCTCTGGGTTCTTGTATCTGGGCCTGATTGGCGCCTTGCTCGCCGTCGGGGTGCTCGGTTGGCTCTTCAAGAGCCAGGCCGAGGAAGTTGTTGCTGCCCCGCTGCCGACAACGACGGTTGCGGCGACGACCACGGTTGCTCCGACCACGACCACGGTTGCTCCCACGACGACGACCACGGCGGCTCCGACCACGACGACCACAACGACGACGAGTACGATTCCGCTCGCCGAACGTGCACTGTCCAAGGTCGATTCCGTCTCTGGCAACATCTCGCCCAAGTCGGTGACCGCCACCCCCACGGGTCTGTTCTTCGCGCAAAACATGATGTACCGGCACACGGTGACCGTGTACGACCAGCAAGGATCGTTGCTCAAGACGATCGATGATCGCGTCGACCTCGCACAGTTCGGTGTGCCGAATGGTGTGGTCGCACGGGGCGCCCCGGTCGAGGCGGCGTCAACCAGCGACGGTCGCTACGTGTACGTGTCCAACTACGCCATGTATGGACCGGGATTTGGTCGTGAGCCAGGGGACGGCTGCGCAGATTCAGGATGGGACAACAGCTTCCTGTACCGAGTCGACACCGAACTGCTCGAGATCGACCAGGTCATCGAAGTGGGAGCTGTCCCCAAGTTCCTGGCGGTGAGCCCCGATGACCGTTATGTCCTGGTGACCAACTGGTGCAGCTACGACCTGAGCATCGTCGACACCGAGTACGCCAGGGAGATCGCTCGGATCGATATCGGCCGCCATCCGCGCGGAATTGCGATCGCGAGTGATTCCTCACGTGCGTACGTGACCGAGATGGGTGGATCTGACATCGCGATCATCCCGCTCGAAGACATCGAGCGTCCGGAGACTCAGATCATTCCGCCCAACTCGGTCGAGGCCGTCATTGGTGAATGGGGGACCGATCTCGAGATCGAGTGGATCGAAGGGGTAGGACGGGGACCGAGAAGTGTCGTCCTCAGCCCTGATGACAAGTACCTGTATGCAACGCTCAACGGCGAGGGGCGGGTCATCAAGATCGACCTCGAGACCAACGAGGTCATCGAGCGTGTACAAACCGGCAACGCACCGCGATCGATGGCGATCTCGAGCGATGGGTCGGCGCTGTACGTCGTCAATTACAACTCCGACACGATGTCGAAGGTCATGACCACGGACATGGAAGAGATCCAGGAAATTCGGACCGCCGACAAACCCATCGGCATCACGGTCGATCCGAATACGGCGAATGTTTGGGTGAGTAACTATTCGGGTGTTCTGCAGATCTTCGAGGAGCAGTAACCGGCTCCAGTTTTGTGGAAGTCGTCCACCTCACGTGGCAAGAATGTGGTCTGCGACCCTCACTCCTAGAGCCATCGCGCTCAGCGTTGGGTTCGCGTACCCCACCGATGGAAAGACCGACATACCAACCACATAGAGGTTCTCGTGATCGTGGGCCCGGCATTGTTCGTCAACGACGCCCTGCGCCGGGTCTTCCGACATGCGGATCGTGCCCGATGCATGGTGGCACGAATAGTTCTCGGTGTGTTTCGCAGCGTCGAGTCTCGTGATGTGGCCGAATCCGGCATCTTCGAGAGCATCCATGATCGGAGTGGCAGCACGATCCACGGCGTCCTTGTCCTCTTGGGTGTATTGCCAGTTGACGCGGAGCTTGCGCCAACCGAGCGAATTTCGCTCGTCGCTCATGCTGACGTGGTTCTCGTATCGGCCGCGCTGTTCCACCATGCCGATGAGTTCGAAGGTCTCCGGTAGCGAGTCGCTGATCGTGTCCTTCCACCAGCCCCTCTCGAGGTTGAACTCCGGACCGTTGGGGCGGAACTTGATGTGGAGAAGTTCGTCGATTCCGCGTGCCGATTGCAGCACATCTTTGACCAGATCGGTTCCGAACTCTCGATTCTTCACAGAGGTGACCGCCCGATCCAAGCTGTGTTTGGCACCGGTGCGTGCTCCAACCACGACGGGCTTCAGCATGCGATGCCGGGCAAGGTTTCGTCGCACCGTCCACTTGAGGGGGACGAGTGTGAGTGCCAGGTTGACGAGTTCGTCGTTTGCCACTGCGGTCTGATCGGGGACGAGCATGGGCCACGAGAGCCCCGCTTCGATGGGCTGCGGGGTGAGCGCATCGAGCATGTCTCGTGGGAGATCGGCCGCAGGCTCGATGTATCCGAAGGTGACGAGCGGGTGATCCATGAGATAGTGCCCGAGCGCTCCGCTGCTCTGTCCTGCACCGCTGTGCATCAGCAGTTGGGTGGCCGGCATCGTGTTCATGGCGAGCACGAACGTGTCGGCCTCCAGAATGTGCGTTTCTCCCTGCGTCGTCGTGACCTCCGCGCTCCGAATCCGGCCGGAAGGGTCGATGTTCAGCTTCGAGACCGGTGCGTCCAGCAGAACCCGGATACCTGCAAGGTGCTCCTCGGTTGGGTGAGAGAAGGCTCGCCGAGACACCACCTGGAATGGCGCGGCCTGTAGTCGTGGGTCATCGAATTCGACAACGTCTCGATCCCAGTCCATACCGAACCAGCTGCTCACGAGGTCGTAGTAGGGATCGAGATCGGATCTCGTAATTGGCCAGTCGGTGAGATCGGCGTCGACCAGTTTGGTCAAACGAATTCCTTCGGACGGCTGCGTATCGTCGGCACTCATCGGCATCTGTGGCTTGCCGATCGAACCACCGAGGTTCATGAGCAGGTGGCCGCCAAAATCCGGATATTGCCCGTGCACCCCAGGCATCGCTGCCTGTAGAAGCTCCTGGCTCTTTCGATGTGTCTCCGATGCAGGTCCCGCTTCGACAAGCAGAACATCGGCGTTTGATGCAGCAAGCCGCTTTGCGACGCTCTGGCCAGCGGCTCCCGAGCCGATGACGATGACGTCAGCTCGGCGATCTTCCGGCGAGCTGACGGAAATGGACTTCCATGTGGTTGACACGATGACCTCGTTCGTGGACTACATCATTCGATGCTTTCGATACCGCTCGATCAGCGCATTGGTCGAAGAGTCGTGCTCGAGTGGGGCTGTGGCTTCGGTCAACTCAGGGATGATGGCCATTGCCAGCACCTTTCCGAGCTCGACTCCCCATTGATCAAAGCTGTTGACTCCCCAGACGACACCCTGCGTGAACGTGCGATGTTCGTAGAGTGACACGAGTTGACCGAGCACGTAAGGGGTCAGACGGCCCGAGATCAACATCGTGCTTGGTCGGTTGCCCGGAAAACTCTTGTGCGAGACGAGGGACTCGTCGACACCTTCGACCCGAAGTTCTTCGACGGTCTTGCCGAACGCCAACGCCTCGGCCTGCGCAAAGAGATTTGCCATGAGGGCGTCGTGATGATCGATGTCGTCGAAGTCAGGGGACAGAAACCCGATGAAGTCTGCTGGCACGGGCGTGGTCCCCTGATGGATCAGCTGGTAGAAGGCGTGTTGTCCGTTCGTCCCGGGCTCGCCCCATACGATGCTGCCCGTCTCGTAGTCGACAACTTCGCCACCGAGGGTCGTTCGTTTCCCATTGCTCTCCATGTCGAGCTGCTGCAGATAGGCCGGGAAGCGGTCGAGCAGCTGTGAGTATGGGAGAACGGCGTGGGAGGGCCAATCGAAGAAGTTTCGATACCAGATACCGATCAACCCAAGCAGTGCTGGAAGGTTCTCACGAAGTGGTGCGTGCCTGAAGTGTTGATCCATCGAGTGGAATCCCGCAAGCATGTCGTGGAAGTTCTCGGGACCGATCGCGACCATGACCGAGAGGCCGATTGCGGCATCCATGCTGTACCGGCCACCCACCCAGTCCCAGAACTCGAACATGTTCGCCGTGTCGATCCCGAACGCCGCCACACCCTCGGCATTGGTGGACAACGCTACGAAGTGTTTCGCAATCGATGACTCGTCGGCACCGAGACCATCAAGGAGCCACGCTCGCGCGCTTTTCGCGTTGGCGAGAGTTTCGAGCGTCGTGAAGGTCTTCGACGCGACGATGAAGAGCGTGGTTTCCGGGTCGAGTCCTTCGAGGGCCTGGTGCAAATGTGTGCCGTCGACGTTGGACACGAAGCGGGCTTCGATCGACTCGTGCCGATACGCCATCAACGCTCGGTACGCCATGTACGGGCCGAGGTCCGAGCCGCCGATACCAATGTTCACCACTGTTTTGATGCGTTCTCCGGAGTGGCCGCGCCAGGTGCCGTCTCGCACATCCTCTGCGAACTGCGCCATGTGATCGAGGACGCCATGGACGTCGCCGATGACGTCTTGGCCGTCGACCTCGAGCGAAGCATCTCGGGGCAGCCGTAACGCAGTGTGCAGAACGGCCCGGTCTTCGGTCGTGTTGATGTGATCTCCCCGAAACATACCGGCGATGCGGTCGGGTAGCCCTGCGGCTTCTGCCAGCTCGACGAGAAGATCGACCGTGAAATCGTCGATGAGATGCTTCGAGAGATCGGCGATGAGTCCGTCGACCTCGACCGTCAGTGACTCGGCGCGGTCAGGATCAGCCGAGAAGAGGTCGCGCAAGCTCGTCGACGCCAGCTCCTCGTGGTGGCTGATCAACGCGTGCCACTGCGGTGTCTCGTTGATCACGGCGTGTTCTCCTCGGAATTGTTCAGTATCGGCGGTGATTTGCCTTCGACATTGCACGCTCGGCCTCGCGGTCAGCATCTCGTTTAGCGATGTCGTGGCGTCGGTCGAATTCCTTCTTTCCTCGGCCGATTCCTATCTCTACCTTTGCGCGTCCGCCAATGAAGTAGATGGACATGGGGATGAGCGCCAGCCGCTCCCGCTGTACGCGAGCCTCGATACGGTCGAGTTCGGTGCGGTGGAGAAGAAGCTTGCGATGCCGATCGGGAACATGACCAAAAGACGCAGAGCCGGTGGAGGCATAGGGTGAAATGTTGAGACCGAGGAGCCAAAGCTCTCCGTCATCGATTCGACCGTATGCTTCGGTCATCTGTACCTGAGACTCTCGCAATGACTTGACCTCGGACCCGCGCAGCACCATGCCGCACTCGAAGGTGTCGGTGATCTCGTAGTCTCGGCGGGCGCGCCGGTTCGTGGCCACGATCTTCTTGTCGAGACCAGTGACGCCGGGTTTTTGCTTCCCGTTCTTTGTGCGCTTGTTCGCCTTCTTGGTCGACACACAACGATCGTAACCTTGCGAGATGGCCATTCTTCGTCTGTCCGATGATCTCTGGCAACGATGCGCGTCGATCGCCCGCGCCGCGCTTCCGAACGAAGCATGTGCGTTGCTCGCCGGGACAGTCGAGCGGTCCCACGGTGGGTCCGTGATCGTCACGGGAGTCCATCCAGTGTTGAACGAGTTACGGTCACCGACTGCGTTCGCCCTCGATGGTCAGTCGATGATCGACGCCGAGGAGGCGATCGATGCGTCGGGCGGGCAAGTCGTCGGTGTCATGCATTCCCATCCGACGTCCGAGGCTGCTCCGTCCCCACGCGATGTACGCGATGCGCAGCGGTATGACCCAACCGGCAACTTCGTCCACGTGATCGTCTCGATGCAGGGATTCGCTCCGGTGATCCGAGGGTTTCGGTACACAGGCCCCAATGGTGCAGTGGTCGAGTTCGACCTCGTTGTTGCTGATCCCACCTAACCTGCATCGAATGGACCCTCGTCCGATCGGCGTATTCGACAGCGGCTTTGGTGGTCTCACAGTCGCCCGTGCGCTGCTCGACCTCCTCCCGCAGGAGCGTTTGATCTATGTGGGGGATACGGGCAGGTATCCCTATGGCTCCAAGAATCTGGACGACGTGCGCGAATACGCGCTCGAGATCACGCAATGGCTCATCGACGAGCACGACGTCAAGATGGTCGTCGTTGCGTGCAACACCGCGTCGGCAGCGGCCCTTCATGACCTCCAGGACGTGCACGCAACCCCGATTGTCGGAGTGATCGATGCTGGGGTCCGGTCATTGTTGAGCGTGAGTGAGTCACATCGGGTCGGGGTGGTGGGAACGGTCGGAACGATCGGAAGCGGTGCCTACCAGTCTGCAGTCAGCGAGGTGGACGACAGCGTCCAACTCACATGCGCGGCGTGTCCCGGATTTGTCGAGTTCGTGGAGCGCGGCGAACTCATGAGTGATCAGGTACGGGTGCTCGCGCAGAGGCTCCTGTCACCGATCGTCGACGCCAAGGTCGATGCTCTCCTCCTTGGATGTACCCACTATCCCTTCCTCGCCCGAACGATCGCCGACATCGTCGGACGCGACGTCGTGCTTGTTTCGTCGGCTGATGAGACTGCCTTTCAGGTTCGGGCCATGCTGTTGAAGAGCGGTGGGACCCGGAGCGGTGCATTCGAATCCCCTCTGTTCCTGTCCTCGGGTGATGTCGACGAGTTCGCGCGAATCGGCCGCATGTTGTTGGGTCCAGAACTGACAGAAGTGGGCCGATGGAAACCTCCCGAACGAATGGTGGAGACACAAGAATGACCACAGGTACGAGCAGCGGCACATCCGGAAGTCCAGCCCCCCTCCAGATCACGGTGATCGGCTGCGCTGGCTCGTACAGTTCGGCCTATTCGTCGTGTTCCTCCTACCTCGTCCGGACGAGCTCGACAGCTGTGCTTCTCGACGCAGGACCCGGTTCGAGTATCGAGCTCCAAAAACACATCGACCTCGCTGAAATCGACGCAATCATCGTCAGCCACGAACATCCCGATCACTGGACCGAACTTCCTTCGCTGTACCACGCGTACCGATTCGGTCTCGCACGACCGCACGTACCCGTTTACGGCACGGCCGGCACTCGCCTGTTGCTCGACGCCGCGTGCTCCGAAGCCACGGCGTACACGTTTGACTGGACCACGATCGACGAGGACTCCACGCCGAAGATCGGCGACATCGACTTCTCGTTCTCGTTGACCGACCATCCCGTGGAGACGCTCGCCATACGTGCGGAATCGGGCGGCTACTCGATCGGGTATTCGGCCGATACCGGACCGGGCTGGTCACCGGAAGCTTTTGCTGCTCCGATCGACCTCCTCGTCTACGAAGCGTCGCTACGAATCGATATGGAGGAGCTCGGAATTCCCCATATCTCAGGGCGCCAGGCAGGAAGACGCGCGACGTCAGCGGACGTTCGACACCTTGTGCTCACGCACATTCCCCCCGGAGAGGTGCACGACGATCGCGTTGCTGCCGCCCGAGCCGAGTTCGCTGGGCCGATCGACCTGGCAGTCCCCGGTCGCACCTTCACACCGGCTTCCGTCTGAGCGACGACGCCACGGCGCCGTTGGGACGTTGTGCCCTTCGGCCCCGCTCGGAGAGCCGACATACTCGACACAGATCGAGTGCAGGAGGTCTCAGGTGTCGGACGCAGTGCTGGAGTTTCTCGGTGCAGCTGGAACCGTGACCGGAAGCAGATTCCTCATCCAGTCGGAACAGTCGCAGGTACTCGTGGACGCTGGCATGTTCCAGGGGTTGAAGAGGTACCGCGTGCAGAACTGGGAGCCATTCCCCATCGATCCGTCAACGATCGATGCGATCGTGCTGACCCATGCACACGTCGACCACAGTGGGTACCTTCCCGCACTTGCCAAGCAGGGGTTCACCGGCCCGGTGTACTGCACGAATCGCACGATGGAGTTGTGCAAGGTCCTCCTCCCCGACGCCGCACATCTCCAGGAAGAAGAGGCACGGTACGCGAACAGGAAGGGGTTCAGCAAGCACAAGCCCGCCCTCGCGCTCTACACGACCGCTGATGCGAACGCAGTCCTCGAGCTGTTCGAGCCGGTCTCCTTCGGAGAGCGCCACGAGGTTGCGCCAGGGATCGCCGTCACGTTCCACATTGCCGGACACATCCTCGGATCGAGTTCAGCTGAGGTCGAGGTCAACGGGAGGAATGGTCCGAGGCGCATCCTTGTGAGCGGTGATCTGGGAAGAGGTGACCATCCGCTGTTGCGGCCTCCAGTACCACCTCCCGACGCCGACATCGTGCTACTCGAAACCACATACGGCGATCGCGTACACCCCGACCCAGAACCTGAAATCGAACGTCTTTGCGAGGCGATCAGGGAGTCGGCGAGTCGCGGAGGAATGGTCCTCATCCCCGCGTTTGCTGTCGATCGAACAGAGGTCGTGCTGCTGCTTCTCCAAGACCTGATGCTGTCGGAGAGGATCCCTCGCCTACCGATCTACGCGGACAGCCCGATGGCGCTTCGGGTGCTCGACATCTACCGCCAGGCCAACGCAGATGGCGACCTCGACCTGCGCCAGCTCGATCGTCCACTGCCGTTCTCTGCGGGGAATGATGTTCACGAGTGTCGTACACCCGAGGAATCGAAGTCGCTCAGCGAACTGACCTATCCGTCGATCATCATTTCGGCATCGGGGATGGCGACTGGAGGGCGTGTTCTGCACCACCTTGCTCGCCTGCTGCCCGACAATCGCAACACGATCATCCTGTCGGGATTCCAAGCAGCGGGCACACGAGGCCGCCTGCTGGCCGATGGCAAACGGACGGTCAAGCTGTTGGGCCAGCACGTCCCGGTCCGCGCAACCGTGGTCGCGATGGAGTCGCTGTCGGTCCATGCCGACGCAGACGACCTCGTCTCCTGGGTTGGATCGATGTCGAAGCCTCCCGAGATCGTGTACACCGTCCACGGTGAACCCGAAGGCAGCGACGCCATGTGTGAGCGACTGGCCGCCGAACTCGACCTCGTCGCCGTGCGCCCGCATCAACGAGAGCGCGTCCTCATCGGCTGATCTCGGGCCATCCTCGAAGCCGCCGAGCAGTCACGGTGCCATACGACGAAATCGGCTGTACGACGAAATCGTCGCTCACCGACGGAATCGTCGTTGTTGGCTGTCGCTGTGCGATGTGCGGATCCAGGGCTGATTTCGGCTTGAAGGTGCCGACGGTTGTTTTACATCGCCAGTGCCTGGCGCTGGGCCGAGGTGCCGATGCCCCGGTGCGTGTGCCGGATCCATTTTCGGTCGGCGTGCCATACGCAGCGCGGTCATTCCACCCAGCGAAGCAGCGACTATCGCAGCAATCTTGTTCTTGTCTTGCATCACATCACCTCCGGTGCCATGTTTGGCCCGTCACAGGCATCCTCCTCCCTGGCCTGACCACGGGACAGGGCCTGAAGTCCCCGTCCGGATCCACTCCCAGTAGGACCTAGGCCTCTACGGGTGCTCGTCACTGCACGGGAAACTCAAACCATGGAAGGTATGTCCGTAGGGCGAGCACGCGGAATCGAGTTACGCCTCAACTGGAGTGTGTTCATCATCGCTGTGCTCGTGGCCTGGTCGCTTGCGGACACGGTGTTTCCCGAGTACGAAGCGGGTCGTAGCGCAGAGGCGTACTGGATCGTGGGCGCGGTGACCTCGGCGGCATTCTTCGCGTCTCTTGTCGCCCACGAGCTCGGCCATTCGATTGTTGCCTTGCGTGAGGGAGTGGAGGTCAAGAGCATCACCCTGTGGCTGTTCGGTGGGGTCGCCCAACTCGGATCGGAACCCGAGACACCAGGTGCATCGTTTCGAATCGCAATCGCGGGACCCGCGGTCAGTGCCGCATGCGGAGTTGGGGGAGTGATCGCTGGCGCAATGCTCGATGGACTCCCTCGGATCGCGCTCTTGTGGTTCGGCGTGATGAACCTCTTTCTGATGTTGTTCAATCTGTTGCCAGCCTTCCCACTCGATGGCGGGCGTATCTACCAAGCGTGGCAATGGCAGCGAACGGGTGACGCGAGGATGGCAACCGAGAAGGCGGCGCTGCTTGGCCTCGCGATCGGGGCGGTACTCGTGGGTCTCGGAGTTCTGCAGATGCTGTTCAGCGGGCTCGTGGCAGGGATCTGGCTCATGCTCATCGGATGGTTCATCCGTGAAGCCGCCCGTGCAGAGTTGCGCCAGGCCACAGTCGGGGAACGCCTGTCCAAAATCACCGTCAGCCAAGTGATGACGTCGAATCCGACGACCGTGTCGGCTCACCTATCCGTGAGCGAGTTCATCGAGGCTGAGTTCTTCGGCGGTCGCCACGCCGCCTACCCCGTGACCGACGCATCGGGTGAGGTCACGGGACTCGTCACACTCCGACGGCTACGTAGCATCCCGGCCGATCACGCTGGGCTCCAAACATTGGGCGAGCTCGCCACACCGATCGCCGACATCGTGACCCTCGAACCGTCGGCTCTGGTCGCAGAGGTATTGGAGCGGGTCGGCAACATCGGCGACAACCGAGCGCTCGTGTTCGAGAAGGGCGACCTGGTTGGCATCGTCTCGCCGAGCGATCTGGCTCGGCTGATCGCATATGTCGAGCTGGCCGTACCAATCGATCGAGCGGTACTCGATGACCAGGTTCTACCTGGCTGAGGATCATCCTCGTATCCGCTGGCACGTCTCGCATGGTGTTGTGGATACGTCCATGTTCGGCGGGGTGAAGGCAACACGCTTCGGAGTGCAGCCGATAGTCTGCGCAACGAGCTCCACGACCGTGGGGCAGTCACCCAGGAGTAACCATGACTCGCCCCGACGGACGTCCGAACGACGAGCTTCGAACGATGAGTTTCCATCGAGATTTCGTCGATACATGCGCTGGTTCTGCGCTCGTTTCATTCGGCCGAACGAGGGTCTTGTGCACGGCATCGGTGTCGGGAGATGTTCCGCGGTGGATGCGCGACACCGGTAAGGGCTGGGTTACTGCCGAATACTCGATGCTCCCGGGATCGAGTCCCGAACGAATTCGTCGTCGGGTCTCGGGTCGAACTCAGGAGATCCAACGCCTGATCGGCCGATCGCTGCGCGCTGTGGTCGACATGAAGGCACTCGGCGAGCGTGAGATCACCATCGACTGCGATGTGTTGCAGGCTGATGGGGGCACGCGAACCGCGGCGATCACCGGCGGGTATGTCGCGCTCCATGATGCGTTGACGCGGCTGGTGCAGGCAGGTGAGCTCGAGTCGGTTCCGCTCCTTACCGAATGTGCTGCAATTTCGGTCGGCATCGTCGACGGTGTCCCAGTGCTCGATCTGCCATACATCGAGGATGCCAATGCCGAGGTCGACATGAACGTTGTCATGGACGGAAACGGCAACTTCATCGAGATCCAGGGCACGGCCGAGGGGGCAGTGTTCGGACGTGATCGGCTGAACGAGATGCTCGATCTGGCAACGAGTGGTATCGCGACGATCACCGAGGCTCAGCGAGGCCTTTTGTTCGATCCGCCGGCCGAGCTTCCAGGTCGATGAACGACTCCTCGCCCAACGGACGTTCGTCGGCTCGACCGCAGGTCGTCATGGCGAGTGCGAACCCCGACAAGGTCGCAGAGATCGCGCTCCTGATGCACGACGTGTTCGACATCTTGCCAAGGCCGGCCGAGATTCCTGACGTTGTCGAGGACGCAGACACGCTCGAGGGGAACGCACGATTGAAGGCCGTTGCGATATCAGATGCCACCTCGATGCCAGCCATCGCTGATGACACCGGGCTCGAGATCGATCATCTTGACGGCGCTCCCGGGGTTCACACCGCACGATTCGCGGGTGAAAACGCCACGTACGCAGACAATGTGGCCAAGACCCTGGCTGTCTTGCGCGGAGTTCCCGAGGCCGAACGCACTGCCCGGTTTCGTAC
>Ga0055584_100002030_pt1 | contig 19911 bp, 20 predicted proteins | sample OSDHelmetaG_FD_58716 | JGI IMG/M metagenome (GOLD analysis project Ga0055584, IMG submission 58716) | Pelagic marine sediment microbial communities from the LTER site Helgoland, North Sea, for post-phytoplankton bloom and carbon turnover... | ecosystem: Environmental > Aquatic > Marine >... | reverse complement strand
GATACGGAATTTATTCGGCGCGATACCTATTTTCCAAAAGTAGGTTTGATTCAACTGGCAACCGACAAACATTGTTTTTTGGTAGATCCCCTTGCGGTGGGCGATTTATCGGGGCTCGCGGAACTACTGAGCAATCCTGCTATTGTCAAAGTTTTACATGCCTGTAGTGAAGATCTAGAGGTATTTGGCCATGCTTTGGGTGTTGTGCCAGAGCCTTTATTTGATACCCAGATTGGTGCGGCCTATGCAGGCTTGGCCTTCAGCATGGGATATCAAGGCTTGGTTGCCGAGGTGTTGCAAGTACATCTGAAAAAAGGTGAAACCACTTCCAATTGGTTGCGACGCCCCCTGACTGAGACTCAGCTCGAGTATGCTGCCCAGGATGTGCTGTATCTTTTGGCGCTTTACCGGTGGGTGGAAGCTAAGCTGGAGGCTACGGGCCGTTCCAGTTGGTTGGCTGAAGATTGCCAGGCCATGTTGAATGCAGCCAGGAGTGAGCATGGGCCTGATTATCGCCGAGTTAAAAATGCCTGGAAACTCTCTCAGCTATCTCTAGCTTTGCTGGTGAGATTAGTTGCCTGGCGAGATCGTGAAGCGCGCAGAAAAAATACGCCACGCAATTGGCTGATAAAGGATGATGCGCTGTTGTTGATTTCAATGGCAATGCCCACGACTGTAGATGAGTTGAGGCAGATTCAGGGTATATCGTCAAAATTAGCTGATAGTTGTGGTGAAGATATTATAACTCTTTCGAACGTGGTTACACGGTTGCAACAGTCCGAGTTACCCCCACCGATGCCGAGACCACTTGGCGTGGAACAAAGCAAGCAGCTAAAGCGCATGAAGGCACTGGTCAAAGCTTGGGCGCTGGATTGGCAGCTTCCCACTGAACAGCTCATGAAGGGTAAAGACTACGAGGCGGTACAGCGCTGGATGAGCGATTCCCGAGAGGTATTACCCCCGAATCTCACCGGTTGGCGCATGGGGCGTGTTGTAGAGCCGCTGGCTGCTGCGATGAAAACGGCTTAGCGATAATGCTTTTATGCATCATATATAAAGGATCCAAATTCGATGAGATGTACCTCTACGTGGATAAAAAAGACGGCGTCAGCAAAGTCCCCGAGGTGTTATTGTCGCGTTTTGGCGAGCTTAAAGAGGTGATGCAGCTGGTGCTGACACCTGAACGTACATTGGCTAGAGTCGATGTCAGTGCCGTGATTCAATCAATAGATCAAAATGGTTTCTTTTTACAGATGCCATCCTCCAAAGAGGCCTATATGCTCGGCTTGCTACCAGACTATAAGTACTTTTAGCCATGGTTGGTGAAGCTGCTTTTTGGCAACGTAAATCTCTGCAAGAAATGTCTAGCAAAGAGTGGGAATTACTGTGTGATGGCTGTGCCAAATGCTGTCTGCATAAGCTCGAAGATGAAGATTCAGGTGAGATCTATTACACGAAAGTTGCTTGTAGATACCTCGATCAAGATAGTTGTCGCTGCGCAGACTACCAGCGGCGCTCAGAGCTCGTGCCCCATTGTGTATGGTTGGATCCTCAGAAGGTCAGTGACTATCAATGGTTGCCTGTAACCTGTGCTTACCGGCTTTTGTCAGAAAACAAGCCGCTGCCAGCATGGCATCACTTACGGACCGGCGATAGGAATTCTGTGCACGAAGCTGGAGTATCTGTGCGAGGTCGGGTGCTATCTGATGAATATGTGCATCAAGATGGTTACCAGGAACATATAATACACTGGGTCGAATAAGGGTTGTTAAGGGAATATTATGCTCACAGCAAGTTCATATTTGGCCGCTTGGTTGTTATACGCGGGGTCGGTTGTTGGGTTGATTTATACGGTGCCCGGAATTTTGCATTTACCTCGTACACCCATGTTCCTGCTTTCATTCAGGCTACTGTTAGCTGGCCTGCTGTTGACCCCGGTTGCCACAGAATTGGGGGCGGAAACTCTGGCTCCTGCTATAATTGTCACTGTTTTTGAGTTTTTTGTCAGTGGCAGCGAGGCGGCGCTGCGGGCTGGGTTGCCGCTATTGCTGGTATTTGGGGTACTAGCTGTTGTGCTGTTGCTTATTTATCTGCTTAGTTCTCGTCCAAAAAAATAAATATAAACCAATAAAAACAGATACCTATTGTATTATATTAATCTAATATATAGCTTGGGAGCCGATACTAATGAAAGCAGATGTCAATTATGGCGGTATAGCGGCAGCCTTGATGATCACCCTGTTATGTATGTTTGCGGCACCCTTGATAGCTGCTGAGCAGGCTTTGCCAGATGTGCGCATCGTTATCGATATTTCCGGCAGTATGAAAGATAACGACCCTAATAATTTGAGAGGGCCGGCCTTGGAATTGCTGGTTCAGCAGTTGCCTGACGGTGCAAAAGCAGGGGTATGGACCTTTGGTCAGTGGGTCAATATGCTGGTCAAACACCGACAAATTGATGATCAGTGGCGTCAACAAGCCATAGCGGCTATAGATCAAATTACTACACTCGGGCTCTATACAAATATACCTCAGGCCCTTGAAACAGCTACCTATGATATTGATCATCTCAAACCGGAATATCAAACGAGTTTAATTGTTCTTACCGATGGTCGTGTTGAACTCAGTGACAGCAGTGAGGAAAATGCTAAAGCCAGAGCTGGGATTCTGGATAATTTATTGCCGAAGTTAGCCGACGCCGGTATTGCAGTGCACACTGTAGCGCTGTCTGCTCAAGCGGATAACACCTTGCTGCAAACGCTTGCCCGAGAAACTAATGGCCTCGCTGCCAGGGCAGATTCTGCTGAGCAGCTTAACCGGGTTTTTCTACAGGCTTTGGATGCCGCGGCGCCCAAACCGCAGGTACCCTTGTCAGGCAATCTTTTTCTGATTGACGCTAGTGTTGACGAATTTACCCTCTTGGTTTTCAAAGCAGCGGGAGCGCCACAAACCGCCTTAGTTTCACCTGTGGGCGAGAGTTATGACGTGTCTACTGATTCAGAGCGAATTCGCTGGTATAGCAGTGATAGCTACGACCTGATAACTGTCGCTTCGCCTGCAGCAGGTGAGTGGTCGTTATTTGCAGAAGAGCATGCGGATAACAGAGTAACCGTTGTCAGCAATCTAGCGCTGGAAGTAGACAGGATTGCTAAAAATCAAGGCATGGGCAAAGGCAGAAAGCTTAGAGTGCGCTTTCTTGAAAAAGGGGCGGTGATTAATGATCGAGCCTTTTTAGCTTTGATTGACGTTAGTGCGACGTTATTTTCTGCCGATGACAGGCAGTGGGATATTCCAGCCAAGTCTGCAGATGTTAATGGAGAATACCAACTTAACCTACCTGAGCTCAATTCAAGCGGCGATTATGAGCTGGTGATTAGTGTTGATGGTAAAACTTTTAAGCGAGTTGATACCCAGATGTTTGCTGTAGTAGAGGCAATGCCTGTTAATACCAGTAAAGAGCGCCCAGCAACAACTGAAGCAAGAGATTTCTCCGGTTGGTTGTGGGGCTTACTAGCAGGACTATTGATGCTGATTATTGGTGTATGGCTGTATTACCTTGGCTATTTCAATCGAGAAGAAGACTATGACGAGGCCTACGATGATGAGTATGAAGACGATTTTGATGAATTCAGCGCAGGCGATGAAGTCAATACTAATGAGGATTGGGATGATATTCCGATATTGACAGAGCCTGCAGAAGAATTTGAGCCTGCCGTGGGTGACGAAGTGGAGACGCTTGCGGGCAGTGATTATATAGGCGCTGAAGACGGAAATTTTGAATTGCCAGAGCTGGAATATGATGAGCCAGAAGGTGATAGTAGTCAGGCGAGTGATTCCCTGGAGTTTGACGAGGGTAGGGACGACGATATTGCTGATCAAGACTTTAGTGAAGATCAGGCAGTGACTAAAAAATTCAGTGATGAAGAACCCGATTGGGATGATGCTGTGGCTGATGAAGATCAAAAAGATGATGAAGGGAATGACCGGCGCTAATAAAAGGCGCATAGCTGTGCTTGATTCACACCTGCACAGTGGTTAGGCTTGTCGGGTTTTTTGCCCGATCAAGTGGAATTAACTTTTAACGTAAAGCGAACTGGATAATGAAATTTAAAGGTACTGAGCGCTACATAGCGACTGAAGATTTAAGAATGGCTGTCAATGCAGCGGTTTCACTGCAGCGACCCCTGTTAATCAAGGGTGAGCCAGGCACTGGCAAAACCATGCTGGCAGAGGAGGTGGCTCAGGCTCTGGGCATGAAGCTGATACAGTGGCATATTAAATCGACTACCAAGGCTCAGCAGGGCCTGTATGAGTACGATGCTGTGTCTCGCTTGCGTGACTCCCAACTTGGCGATGACAAGGTGCATGATATTGCCAATTATATTAAGCGCGGAAAGATGTGGGAGGCATTTGATGCCGACGAACAGGTAGTTTTGCTGATTGATGAGGTTGATAAGGCGGATATTGAATTCCCCAATGACTTGTTGGTTGAGCTCGATCGAATGGAATTTTTCGTCTATGAAACCGGCGAAACAATAAAGGCCAAGCAGCGGCCTCTAATTATTATTACCAGTAATAATGAAAAAGAGTTGCCCGATGCATTCCTGCGGCGCTGCTTTTTTCACTTTATCAATTTTCCAAGCAGAGACACTATGCGAGAGATTGTCGATGTTCATTACCCTGGTATACAGCAGGCGTTGGTTCAGGAAGCCCTTGAAGTATTTTTTGATGTGCGTGGCATTCCTGGTCTTAAGAAAAAACCTTCTACTTCAGAGTTAATTGATTGGCTGAAGTTACTGATGGCAGACGATATACCCGATGAAATTCTTAAAGACAGAGACCCAAGTAAGGCTATTCCGCCTCTCTACGGCGCCCTGTTGAAAAATGAGCAGGACGTTCATTTATTGGAGCGACTTGCATTTATGCACAGAAGAGAAACTCGTTAAACCAATATGCTGGTAAATTTTTTTCAAACCCTGCGCGATGCTGGTGTGCCCGTTACCACCAAGGAATTGCTAGACCTATTAGAAGGCATGAAGCAACATATTGTGTTTGCTGATATGGATGACTTTTATTATTTCAGCCGTACCTGCATGGTTAAGGATGAAAAGTATTTTGATCGCTTTGATCAGGCCTTCGGTGTTCATTTTCAAGACCTGGAGGGGCTAGATGACATTATCGAGGTAATGATTCCGGATGACTGGTTGCGCAGTGAATTTGTCAAGAACCTTAGCGATGAAGATCGAGAAAAGATTGAATCTCTGGGTGGTCTGGAAAAACTGATTGAAGAATTTAAAAAGCGCCTTGAAGAGCAGGAAGAACGTCACGAAGGCGGTAATAAATGGATTGGTACTGGCGGCACCTCGCCTTTTGGGCAGGAAGGCTATCATCCCGAGGGCATCAGGGTTGGTCCTAATGGGAAAAACAAAAAAGCCGTCAAAGTTTGGGACAGAAGAGATTTTAAAAATCTCGATGATAGCGTTGAGCTAGGTACTCGTAATATCAAGGTGGCTTTGAGGCGCCTACGTAAATTTGCTCGCACTGGTGCTGCTGATGAATTGGACCTTGATGACACCATTCGATCAACGGCTAAGAATGCAGGTTTGCTCGATATCAAGATGGTCCCTGAACGACATAATGCGGTGAAGGTACTGCTATTTTTCGATATCGGCGGGTCTATGGACCCTCATGTTCGTGTTTGCGAAGAGCTTTTTTCGGCTGCTCGCACTGAATTCAAACACATGGAAAACTTCTACTTCCATAATTTTTTATACGAATCATTGTGGAAGAATAACGTGAGGCGACACGACGAACGTTATCCGCTGCATGATGTGATGCATAAATATAGCAGTGATTATAAGGTGATCTTCGTTGGCGATGCCTCGATGTCTCCCTACGAGATTGCGCAACCCGGCGGTAGTGTCGAGCATTGGAACGAAGAAGCAGGTGAAGTGTGGATGCGCAGGCTTCGGCAAACCTATGAGAAAGTGGTTTGGATTAATCCTGTTCCAGAAGATGAGTGGGACTACACTCAATCTATTGCGATGACACGGCAGTTATTAGAGGGGCACATGTACCCTCTGACGCTTAAAGGCCTGGAAGAGAGCATGGCCTACCTGTCAAAGTAAGGCTTGATTACAAAAGCCTATTATATGCAATCAGGGCCGCTGTGATTGCAACGTTTAACGACTCCACTCCATTGTTCATGGGGATAGACAACTGCCTGTCTGTCAATTGTCTAATGTTATTGGATACCCCATTACTTTCATTACCCAGAATATAAATAATAGCTTTGTCACTGTGGTGTTCAAATAGACTGGAGTGGGCATCAGCGCTGAGTGTGCATAACTCAAACCCTGCGGCTTGATAGTCTTGCAGGGTCTGGTGCAGAGAGTCACAGCGAATTATATTAGTTCTAAAGGCGGTGCCGGCGCTGGCTTTAATAGCCAGCGGGCCGATGCTGGCGTTACCTTTTTCTGAAAACAATAGGGCATCAATGTTTCCCGCACATACAGCTCTGATGATCATGCCTAGGTTTTGTGGATTGGTGATGCCGTCCAGCGCGAGCAAACGTGTTGTTGGATTCCATTGGTTTTCTGCCAGAAACGTATCGGCGCGTTGATATTGGCTACAAATAATATCGGCCGCCACGCCCTGGTCCTGTTTACCATTTTTGGATATCCGAGAAAGTGCTTTACGATCATGATAGAGCACTTCAATTTTACGTTTACTGGCTAGTTGGCGGATGTCATCTATGACCTTATTGTTTTTATTTGAATCAGCTAGGTGAATGCGGTGAAAGCTGAGCTGTTGGTCTTGAAGTGCCTCGAGTACTGGTTTGCGACCATAGATGGTAAGCACCTTGTCATAAAATGTCTTTTTGTCCTGGTATTGTTGGCTATCCAGTTCAGTCACCGGCTTTTTCCCCTTTAGCTGATTGTCCTTGTTCTAGCTGTTGCCGGTATTGTCCGGGTGATAGTCCAGTCCACTTTTTAAAGGAGCGGTAGAACGCGCTGTTTTCCTGAAAACCCATTAACATGGCAACTGTGTTAATAGACAGGTCGGGACGGCTGATATAATTTAGAGCGATATTTTTTCTAAACTCGTCCTTTATTTGTTGGTAGCTGTGGCCACCCTTGCGCAGTTGTCGGTGTAACGTACGCGGAGACATACACAGCTGATCGGCTACCAAATTTGCACTGGGCAGAGGGTGCTCGGAATAATTAGCCAATATTTGTAAAACTTGCTGAGATAGCTTGTCGTCATCAAATGCAGAGCTGTGGGAAATCAGTTGATGGGGTGCTTGTCTGAGGAAATCCTTCAGGCTTTCTTCAGTTTGTACCAGCCTTTGATCCAACCATTGGGAAGCAAACTCCAGGACGTTCTCCTCAGCGTTAAACTGAATCGGCGCAGCGAATAGTTCGCTGTATTTTTTTTCTTCTCGGGGGCTTCCTTGAGCCGCAATGAAACATACTCTTTTGAGTGGAATCGGTCTTCCAATGAGCCAGCTGTATAGTCTATACATCATGTAGAGTACGTTAGCGTCAGAGGTGAATTCATCTGGATTTGGCTGGCGGTGGGGATTGTAAAATCTACAGGCGACAGTGTCGTTATCTATTTCGCTATAGGGACGCCTTTTTGTTGGGTTTTTTTCAATAAAACTATCGCAGAAGTCGATGAATTCGGCGCCCCGTACTAAGGCTTGACGTAGATCTCTGCAGTGAATAATAAAGAGGCAGAGCAGACGCATAGTCCCCGGTGGTCTACGATGACTACTATTGAGGCCGTAAGCTTCATCCTGGACGATTTCAAACAGCATTTTAACTAATTTGCTATACGCCAAAGAGGGCGCTTTTTGAATATGTTGGTAGCGGGGGTCGAGAGGGTTGAAGTCGAGACCGATATCTTTAACTACTTTGTCGATGCTATAACCGTGTTCAACAATGACCTGAAGCATTTTTTTGATTGGCCCTATGGGCATAGTGTCATTGCTGTAAACCATGGCTGAATCGGCAGGGCCCTGTGCATTTGAAAACTGAATTTTTTATACTGGTGTCGGCAGCCTTGTTTAGACTGGAGATGCTCACTATGATTGCGGACTATTCAACTGTCAAGCTTGGCTAATTGTTATTGGTAAGAGTTAAAAATGGTTTTTACGCAACAGTTTATATCCCAGTTTTCGGTCAACGATGAAGTTATCGCCGTGAATGATTTTCATCGCCAGCTGACCAGACGCGAACTTTTTGAGCGAGCGGTAAAACTGGCAGCCTATTTCAGTCAGCAGGGGTTAACGACAGATGACCATGTTGCTGTGTTGGTGTCGAACCGCACTGAATATGTTGAAGTTGTTTTGGCGTCGGTGTTTGCAGGCGTATGGCTTACTCCGGTTAATTGGCATTTGACCGAGTCGGAGATATGTTATGTGCTGGAAGATTGTGGTTGCTGTTTGCTAATTATTGAAGATCGTTTTGAAAGTCTGTTTGCTGATATTAATGCCAGCGGCTATCCATTGCTGCGCATGGGTGCTGAGTATGAGGCTGCCTTACGAGGAGTAGAACCAGCAGATTTACATTACCCTGCTCTGGCCGGTGGGGTGATGATGTACACCAGCGGCACAACCGGTCGACCCAAAGGTGTAAAACGCACACGCCCAGGTGATATCACCAAAACGCTAGCTACATGGGCATCTACCGGCAAGGCTATAGGTTTGGATGGTAGTGGACCTCATTTAATAACGGGGCCTATGTACCACGCGGCACCTCTGCTATATGCCTTTTACGATCTTCTTAACGGCGCCTCAGTGATCATTATGCAGGCATGGGATGCGCAGCAAGCGCTAAGTCTAATAGAGCGCTACCGGGTGACGCACACTCACTTTGTACCAACTATGTTTACCCGCTGTCTGCGCGACAGGGCTGGATTCGATCGTGAGTATGATCTTTCTTCGCTAACAATGGTCTTGCATGGTGCTGCCCCTATTGGCGTTCAGCTCAAACAAGATATTCACGAGTGGTGGGGTGATAGTCTAGTCGAATATTGGGGGGGGACAGAGAGTGGTATTGTTACTCGAGTCAGTGCAGCACAGTGGAGAAAGCGTCCGGGGACAGTAGGTAAACCTTTGTCACAGTTTGAAGTTTTCTCCGTTGATGACGCTGGGCAACGTTTGTCGGTCGGTGAAGTTGGTATGCTTTATATTCAACATCAGGATTCGGAACAACCCTTTAGTTACCATGGTGACCCCGAAAAAACCGCGGAGAGCTATTTGCGCGCGGGAACCTTCACTCTCGGCGACCTCGGCCATGTTGACGAAGAGGGTTATGTCTATCTGTCTGATCGACGCAGTAATTTGATTATTTCCGGTGGCGTCAATATATATCCGGCTGAAATAGAGCAGGTATTATGTGAGCATCCTGCGGTTGTCGATGCGGCTGTCTTTGGTCTGCCAAGTGAAGAGTGGGGGCAGACGGTGCATGCTGCAGTTGAGCTTGATCCATCATGGCATGAAGATGACGTAATAGGTGAGCTTAAGTCTTTTGCCGAGCTTAAATTAGCGCGCTTTAAACTGCCGCGGCAATTTTATTTAGTAGATAAGCTGCCGCGCTACGAGTCTGGAAAACTGTACCTGTCACGTCTTCGTAAAATGCTGGATTTGGAACAAGTCATTCAGTCAGAAGTTACGATGTAGAACTAGTGTCCAGGTGTTTGGTGGCAATTTCGGTAACATTTTTTGCCGCGCGCTGCATACATTCGGCAATTTCAATAATTTCAGCGCCACTGAGGCTCTCTTTGACACTACCCGCGGCAAAACATAGTGCGGGCAAATCTTTCAAAGCAAATACCGGCACGGTGATGTTACTGATTTCGTAGTTTGTATTGGGGTCGACTCGGTCGAGGTGAAAGTGCTCGTTACAAATGCCCTGTTGGTAACGGACACTGAGCTCTTGCAGTTCCTCGAGGTTCCAGGCCGTTTGTGCTTTCTTTAATCCTTCAAAAAAATCATCTTCGGCTTTGGTGCGCAAAGTAACCTCATAGCCGCGAGCACGGATCGATATTACCGACATACGCATGCGCTGATCGAGTTTTTCGTGATATTTGCCGATAGCGGCGTGACCGTTTTCTAGCCAGGTTTCCAAATGCTTGGCTGGAGACCATGCTACAAAGGAAGCACCTAAGGGTGCGATATTAGGCAAACGCAGCCCTAATTGGAAAGAATCAGTATGCTGTGCAGCAGCACCATAAAGCGCGAGCAGCACTACATGGGCTTTTGACCGGCCTAACACCCCAAAACCTAAATCGAGTTCGTCCTCTAGAGCTTCGAGCTCGGGGCGGGCATATTCCAGCACTGGAAACTCGGAAAAGGCGGCATGACCTGCGGCGATAATAGAGGGTCCCAGCCGATATGCCTTGGTTTTCGGGTGCTGGACCAGATAGCCGTAGGTAGCCATCGTAGTGAGAATGGCATGACAGGTAGCCTTGTTAAGATTAAGCCGACGTGTCATTTCCGTTAGGCCAAACGCCTGATGTGGGTTGGCCATTAACAGATCTAATATTGCCAGCGCTCTTGCAGTGGGTTGGGAGAACAGAGCCACATATACTCCTTGGTCAAGTCTAATATATTAAACTGATATGGAGGGGGCATATTACGGTTTCACAGCAAAATATCAATAGCAAAAGACAGTGGTTTTAAGCAATTTATACCTGAAATGTAAATAGTACTTGTTGCGATCTGTTATTCTCCAGTAATCTAGTAACTTCTAGACTAACAGGTAGGAGACCCAGCTGTGCTGGGCTATCAAGCACTAATATTTAGGAGACATATATGAAGGTCAAGGCCATGAAATGGGTTATGTGGATTGTTGCGGCGGGCTTGTTTACAGCTCAGGCGCAGGCTAGCGAGGGGCTCAATGAAGCTAATACCGCATGGATCCTGACATCTACTGCATTGGTGTTGTTTATGACACTGCCTGGCTTGGCATTATTCTATGGTGGATTGGTGCGCTCCAAAAATGTGCTGACCATTTTAATGCAGTGCTTCAGTATTACCTGCATTGCTTCGATATTGTGGTATGCGGTGGGTTACAGCATAGCGTTTACCGAGGGTGGTGATTATTTTGGTGATCTTAGTAAAGCTTTTCTTGCGGGTGTTGGTGAATCGACATTAAGCGGAGATATGCCAGAAACCGTATTTGTGATGTTTCAGATGACTTTTGCCATTATTACCCCGGCATTGATTATTGGTGGGTTCGCCGAGCGCACTAAGTTTTCAGCAGTAGTTATTTTTTCTGCACTGTGGTTACTGGTGGTGTATGCGCCTATTACCCATTGGGTGTGGGGTGGTGGCTGGCTCGGCCAAAAGGGCCTGCTGGACTTTGCCGGCGGCACAGTGGTGCACATTACCGCGGGCGTTGCGGCATTAGTTGCGGCGCTAGTTATCGGTAATCGTAAAGGCTTTGGGACTGTGGCGATGCCTCCGCACAATATGACAATGACCATCACCGGTGCAGGCATGTTATGGGTCGGTTGGTTTGGCTTTAATGCGGGCAGTGCATTGGCGGCAAATGGAGACGCCGGAATGGCGATGCTGGCTACACATATTTCTGCGTCAGCCGGTGCGTTCACATGGCTCTCCATTGAATGGATTAAATACGGTAAACCCAGTGCCTTGGGAGCTGTGACGGGTATGGTGGCCGGGCTCGGTACAATTACTCCAGCATCGGGTTTTGTCGGGCCCGCAGGGGCTCTGGTTATTGGTATCAGTGCGGGTATTGTTTGTTTTTATGCGACAAATGCTATCAAGCAAAAGTTTAAAATCGATGATTCTCTGGATGTTTTTCCAGTGCACGGTGTTGGTGGTATTTTAGGCACATTGATGGCAGGTATTTTTGCATCGACTGAGCTGGGCTTGTTTTCTGGTCAGGGTTTAGCTGATGGGATTAATTCTATTGGTGAACAACTTACCGTTCAGTTGACAGGTATCGTTGCAGTAGGTCTGTATACTGCAGTTGCAACCTATATCATCCTCAAACTGATTGACATAATCTGCGGTCTTAGAGTGACTGAAGAAGAGGAAACAGAAGGTCTTGATGTCGTGCTGCATAATGAGAGTGGCTACGACCTCTAATATTGATACGGCTTTAAAAGCCGGGTTATCCCGGCTTTTTTGTGTCCGCTTATTGGCGAGCAGGCAATGATAAAAATCTATCTATATAGCACCCTGGGGTGTCATTTGTGCGAAGATGCGCTGGTATTACTCAGTCCTTATATAAACCGGGAACTGGTGGCTGTGGACGAGGTAGATATAGCCGATAGTGATGAATTGATGGAATTATATGCTGTGTCTATACCTGTGCTCAAAAAGCACGACAGTGCCGAAGAGCTGGCTTGGCCTTTTGATAAAAATCAGCTGGAAACCTTTCTAAAGTAAATACTTGTGGTAGCGAATGTTTAAGTGAAACCTCTTTTACGTATAAGTAATGCCGATTTCTCCTACGGTCATCAGGTTCTTCTGGACCATTGTGATTTGCAATTGGTCGCGGGGGTACGTCTAGGTATTTTGGGTCGAAATGGCGAAGGCAAATCAACGCTGTTGCAACTGATTATCGGTAGCAAGGACCTCGATAGCGGGGAAATCTGGCTTGAACCAGGTATTCGCGTTGCACAATTACAGCAGGCGCTGCCTGCTGAGCTGCAGCAAACAGTTTTTCAATATGTTGCGTCAGGTTTGTCTGAGCTCGGTCATTGGTTGGCTGAGTATCACGATCTTGCTGAGCAGGGTGCGGAGAAAATCGAACAGCTGTCTCGTCTACAAACCAAAATAGAAGCAGCCGATGGATGGAAATTCCATCAACGCATTGAGCAGGCGATTGATATGCTTGGATTAGCCCCTGACCTTCATTTGTCCAGCCTGTCAGGAGGTTGGCAGCGCAAAGCTGGTTTGGCGCGAGCGCTAGTCACAGAACCCGATATATTATTGCTAGACGAACCTACCAACCATGTTGATATAGAGGGTATTGAGTGGCTAGAGAAACAGCTGCTCGATTATCGTGGGGCGGTAATTCTCATTACTCATGACCGGGCATTTTTGCAGGCTGTGGCAACCCAGATTGCCGAGCTTGACCGCGGTAATTTACATATACACCGCGGTGACTATCAATCTTTCTTGGCTGAGCAAGCCAAACGACGAGAAATAGAAGAACGAGAAAATGCACTGTTTGATAAACGTCTGGCCGAAGAGGAGCGGTGGATCAGGCAGGGTATTAAAGCGCGCAGGACCCGAAACGAAGGTAGAGTGCGTCGACTAAAGGCATTGAGAGAAGAGCGCGGTCAGCGCAGAAATCGACAGGGTGAATCTCGGTTTCGGTTGGAACAGGGAGGCTCATCTGGCAAGTTGGTTTTTGAGGCAGAAAATATCAGCCACAGCTTTGATGGCAATGTAGTTATTAAGGATTTTTCTGTGCGTATTATGGTCGGTGACCGTATCGGATTGATTGGGCCTAATGGTGCCGGTAAATCCACCTTGCTTAATATATTGCTAGGCAATTTATCTGCTGATTCGGGCACCGTTAAAAAGGGTAGCCGTTTACAGACAGCCTATTTTTCTCAAGGCGCTCAGGGTCTAGATATGGAGGTTAATGTCTGCGATTACGTAGCAGAAGGTAGAGAGCGTATTAGCATTGCAGATAAGGATGTCCATATTATTAGTTATCTGGCAGATTTTTTGTTCAGCGCCGAAAAAGCTAGAACGCCGCTAAAAAGATTGTCTGGGGGGGAGGTCAACAGGGCGATTTTTGCCAAGCTGTTTAGTCAGCCAGCAAACCTGCTAGTGCTCGATGAGCCTACAAACGATCTTGATATCGAGACGATGGAACTATTGGAAGAGCAACTACTGGCATACAAGGGCACTGTATTGTTAGTGTCACACGATCGCCAGTTCTTAGACAATGTCGTGACATCAACCTTGGCGTTTCGTGGCGCGGGTTTGGTTGAAGAATATGTTGGTGGTTTCTGGGATTATTTGCGGCAGGTGCAACCAGTTATTGTGAATTCTGCTGGCGCGGTCGAGCCCGAAGACAGGGTAACAGTCGCAGATAATGTTTCTAAATCGAAGGCTAAACTAAGTTATAAGCTGCAAAGGGAGTTGGATACTTTACCGCAAACAATAGCGAAACTAGAAAGTCGACAGGCAGAGTTGACCGAAGCTGTCTCAGCGCCAGACTTTTATCAAAGGGAGCATGACGAATATTTGGCAGTGACCACAGAGCTCAGTGAAATCTCTGTCGAGCTCGAACAGGCCCTGGAGCGCTGGCTTGAACTCGACGAGTGAAAGTAGTCTAGGAGCTAACTCTAACCGCTAATACATCGCATGGAGAGCCATGCAGAACACCATTGGCAGTTGAACCCATCAGTAGTGCCAAGCCGTAGCGGCCGTGGCTACCGACAACCACCAAATCGGCGTCAATTTCTTCAGCCAGCGCATGAATTTCAATCTCCGGACGGCCTAATACAATGTGCTGAGCGGCCTCATCAACGCCATAGGTCTCGCCAAACTTTGTTAATTGCTGTTTGGCCTGCTGTTGGATTTCCTCCTGAATTCCAGAAAAATCCATAGGTATGTCTCCCCCATAAGCGAAGCTAAGGGGTTCAATGACATGAATGAGGTGTAGCTTGGCACCATTACTCTCTGCAACGGCTTTAGCTCGATCTGCAATTTCGGTGGACACTTCAGTCAAGTCTACCCCTAACAGTACAGTTTTATAGTTGGACATTTCAGGCTCTCCGATCTATGTTGGTCTTTTTTGTAGTTATACCATAGTTAGCTATGGTAAAGGCTGTTTCAAATCAATGGAAGAAGGTATTTTTGCTCGGAGCTTTTTTGAAATACTTCATTATTCTAGTCATCGTATTTATTGCCCTATCACCCCTCATATCAATGCGGCCCAGCGCCCGCAAGTTAAAGCAGGCAAAGCTTCGTCAGTTGGCCTTTAGTCGTGGGCTGCAGGTGAACCTCTGCGAGATGCCCGGGGCTAAGCCTGGCCGAGAGGCTGTTAACGGAGTCTGTTATCGTCTGCAAAGTATGGATCGAAAACACAGCTTTGGGCAAAAGCAGGGCAGTTTTGTGCGTATTGATGGCAGCTGGTCTTCGATACCACCGGTATCTGAGCAATTGCAATCAGTATTAGCTGGACTGCCAGAGCTAGTTTCAGCCGCTAGCATAGAGAGCAACAGTTGTGCGGTTTACTGGCAGGAGGACGGTGATAGTGAAGATGTGGAAAAGATTTGTCAGGTGTTAAAAGAGCTGATGGAATTAAAGGAATAATCATGACTCATAAACTCGCGCCGGGTATCTATCGTCATTATAAGGGGGGACGCTATCAAGTCATTGATGTAGCCAGGCATTCAGAAACTGAGGAGAGCCTGGTTGTATATCGGCCACTGTATGGTGAACAGGAGCTTTGGGTAAGGCCTTTGGAGATGTTTACTGAGACTGTCTGCGTCGACGGAATTGAACAGGCACGGTTTCAACTTGAAGATGGGAATGAGTTTTAACTGTGTCTCATTTTGCAAATTTATTTCTCCTTTACTTGACCCTGGCCCTTTCAGGTCTTATATATGTCGCCTTTCCTAACACCTATAAGCTCGTCTAATCGGGAACACTTAAACACAGATGGCAAAATCATTGGTAATTGTAGAATCTCCGGCTAAAGCCAAGACTATCAATAAATATCTGGGTAAAGACTACGTCGTAAAATCCAGCGTGGGACATATTCGAGACCTGCCTACTGCGGGCAGCTCAAAAGGTGCTACCGACCCTAAAGAGAGGGCAAAACAGGCAGCAATTACCCGTAAAATGGCCCCGGATAAAAAGGTTGCTCATAAGAAGAAAAAAGCTCGTGAGCAACTGATTAAGCGTATGGGCGTCGACCCTGAAAAGGACTGGGCTGCGCGTTATGAAATTTTGCCGGGTAAGGAAAAAGTTGTTAATGAGCTGAAGAAGCTCGCCGCCAATAGCGAAACTATTTATCTGGCGACAGATCTCGATAGAGAGGGGGAGGCCATAGCTTGGCACCTCAAGGAAGCTATTGGCGGTGATGAAAGTCGCTATCAGCGTGTGGTGTTCAACGAAATTACACAAAAAGCTATTGAGGAGGCATTTGAGCATCCTGGTGTTATTGACAATAGCCGAGTTGATGCCCAACAAGCGCGACGTTTTCTGGATCGCGTTGTGGGCTTTATGGTATCTCCATTGTTATGGGCAAAGGTTGCCCGAGGTTTGTCTGCCGGGAGAGTTCAGTCAGTGGCTACTCGCCTTGTTGTAGATCGGGAAAAAGAGATTAGAGCTTTCATTCCAGAGGAATACTGGGAAGTTCATGCCGATTTGACCGATGCAGAGGGCCAAGACACCCGGTTTCAGGTGCGAAAACAATCAGGTAGCAAATTCAGACCCAATAGCGAAGAGCAGACTAATGCTGCTCTAGCGCTGTTGAATGCTTCGCAATATCAGGTGGCCGATAGAGAAGATAAACCCACGCAGTCAAAACCACCTGCGCCCTTTATAACCTCGACGCTGCAGCAGGCTGCGAGTACCCGTCTGGGCTTTAGTGTTAAAAAAACCATGATGATGGCCCAGCGTTTGTACGAGGCGGGTTATATCACCTATATGAGAACAGACTCGACAAATCTTAGCGATGAAGCAGTAAACTCTGTAAGAGACTATATTTCAAAGAACTTTGATAAGAATTACCTGCCTGCTCAAGCCAATTCCTATAGTTCAAAAGAAGGCGCACAGGAGGCGCACGAGGCAATCAGGCCATCGAGTGTCGATGTTCAGCAGCATCATCTGAAAGCTATGGAACGCGATGCAGAGCGACTCTATGAGCTGATATGGAGGCAGTTTGTTGCCTGTCAAATGATGCCTGCTCTATATACGCTGACGGTAATTACCGTGAAGGCCGGTGATTTTGATCTCAACGTTAAAGGGCGGATTGTGCGCTTTGACGGTTATACCAAGGTGCAGACCCAGACGGCACGCAAGGATGATGAGCAGATACTGCCAGATATCAATAGCGGTGATTTGTTGACACTAAAGAAGCTGGACCCGGTACAGCACTTCACCAAGCCTACGCCGCGTTACGGTGAGGCCAGCCTGGTCAGAGAACTCGAAAAACGGGGCATTGGGCGTCCTTCAACCTATGCTGCAATCATTTCTACAATCCAGGATAGGGGCTATGTGCGCCTTGAAAACAAACGGTTTTACGCTGAGAAAATGGGTGACATTGTCACTGAACGGCTGACCGAAAGTTTTGATGACCTGCTGGACTATGGCTTTACGGCGAGCATGGAAGAGCATCTTGATGAAATTGCCAATGGCAGTAGTAATTGGAAAGATGTTCTCAATAATTTTTATGAGGGGTTTAAACAGAAGCTGTCTTTGGCTGAGTCAGAAGATGATGGTATGCGGCCAAATGAGCCGACCATGACCGATATTCCCTGTCCCACCTGTGAACGGCCGATGCAGATAAGAACAGCGAGCACCGGTGTATTTCTCGGTTGCTCGGGGTATGCGCTGCCGCCGAAAGAGCGTTGCAAAAAAACGATGAATCTCACATCCGGCGATGAGGCCGTGCATGCCGATGACGACGAGGAAGCAGAGTCAAGATTGTTGCGTAGCAAGCACCGTTGTAAATTGTGCAATGCGGCGATGGATAGTTATTTGATTGATGAATCTCGCAAATTACATGTCTGTGGGAATAACCCTGATTGCGAAAGCTTTGAAGTTGAGAAAGGTACTTATGTGATCAAGGGCTACGATGGTCCGGTGTTAGAGTGCGATAAATGTTCAGCCGAGATGCAGCTCAAAAATGGCCGTTTCGGCAAGTATTTTGGTTGCACCAGTGAAACCTGTAAAAATACTCGTAAACTGCTTCGTAGTGGCGAAGCTGCGCCTCCCAAGATGGACCCGGTGCCTATGCCCGAATTGCAGTGTGTCAAGGTAGAGGACCACTATATACTCCGGGATGGTGCTGCCGGGCTGTTTCTGGCGGCATCACAATTCCCTAAAAACCGGGAAACAAGAGCGCCCTATGTAGATGAAATATTGCCGCACAAAGATGAGATTGATCCTAAATATGCGTTTTTATTTACGGCGCCAACTGTCGACAATGATGGTAATCGAGTGCAGATTCGTTACAGCCGAAAGACAAAAGAGCAATATGTAATGACTGAAGTCGATGGTAAGGCATCGGGCTGGAAGGCCTATTATGACAATGGCAGTTGGCGCGAAGAACAAGGGAACAAGAAAAAGAAAAAGGCCGGCTAACTTTTGCAATACACCAGTGGACGGTCGATCGCTCGACCACTGGTAACCATCGGACAAGGTTGTTATTATCTGCCTATCTCAGTTTACTTCCTTTTAGGTCTTATTTGTGTCCTCTTCATTTCTTGAAGTAGTCGAACTATCTGATGGTGAAATCGTGCTTCAACAGGCAGATGATCCAGACAGTGAACCGCTTGTGACTATTCGTTTTTCCGATGAATCTCGTGCCTATATGATGGACGCCTGTATTGATGTTGCCAAGGTTATGATTCAGGCGGGTATACAGGCAGCTGTGCAGATATCAGATCAATATGATGTTGACGATGAGTCGCAGGCGGAAACAGCAGTAGCTGATCGGGTTGTTCACTGAGAAGGTGAAGCTGTCTCAGTAGCTTGTAATCACCGTGCAGTAAACACCTTCACTATGAGCCGCGTTTCTGATTGTTTCTCTGTGCTGAGCATCCAGTCGCTTAATCATCACCACTATCCCATAGCTTTGGCCCGATTTAAGCGCTTTGATAGCCAGCTCAAGTATTTCGTTTTTCTCGTTGCTTATTAGTTGTAAAACACTGCCCTTAGGAACACGGGCGTTTTGAAGTAATTGCCGTTGAATTTTTTCTGGCGAAATACAGGTAAGCCAGGCCGACTGGTTGTCGCGACTGTATTGGCTGAGGGTTGCGAGTAGCTGCTGGTTTATTTGCTGTTTAGAGCCATTGACCGTCACTTCGTGGTAGAAACGGTCATCGAAGATATCACCCGAGTTTAGATTGTTGCCTAGCTCTAATTGTTCCACAACTTGTTTTTCCGAGGGATCATATGCCCCGGCGTAATACCCCTACGCTGATGCCTTCAATAGCAAAGTCCTGACTACGTAAATCGACTTCTATGGGTGAGTAATCAGCATTTTCGGGCAGCAGTTGCACAATGTGCTTACTGCGAGAGCGTTTTAGGCGTTTAACTGTGACTTCATCTTCAATGCGGGCGACGACTATATCGCCATTGTGAACGTCTGTAGTGCTGTGAACTGCCAACAAATCATTGTCGAAGATGCCAATATCAATCATGCTATCACCGCAAACCCGCAAAAAATAATCTGCTCGGGGTTTGAAAAAATTAGCGGCTACATCGCAGTAGTCTTCAATATGCTCCTCGGCGAGAATAGGGCTGCCAGCGGCGACTCGCCCCACAATGGGAATACCTTGAGTGTCAGGTAGCTTGATACCCCTTGAGGTGCCGGCGATCATTTCAATAGCACCTTTTCGTGCCAGTGCTTTAAGGTGTTCTTCGGCCGCGTTGGCAGAGCGAAAGCCCAGCTCCTTGGCGATATCGGCTCGGGTTGGAGGGAAGCCAGTATCCTCAATATGGCGTCGGATAAGCTCTAATACTTCTTGTTGTCTCGGTGTAAGTTTTTCCATGAGTAACATCTGTTTTTTTATACAGTACATGTAAGTATATACAGTATCGGTTTGGGTGCAAGCCTAAAATTTGACTTTCTGGTAACTGAGTCCCTGGCACAGTTATACTGGAGAGAGGAGGATTTTTATGGACGAGAGGAAAATGTCCGAAGCGTGGCGAGTTTTGCGCATTCAATCGGAACT
>Ga0055584_100002029_pt1 | contig 19917 bp, 18 predicted proteins | sample OSDHelmetaG_FD_58716 | JGI IMG/M metagenome (GOLD analysis project Ga0055584, IMG submission 58716) | Pelagic marine sediment microbial communities from the LTER site Helgoland, North Sea, for post-phytoplankton bloom and carbon turnover... | ecosystem: Environmental > Aquatic > Marine >... | reverse complement strand
GCCTCAAGTGGACCTCACTCCAACGGCTACTCACTCATACGAAAAGTACTCGAGCGCGCACCAAACGCAGAGATAGAGGGCTGCCCCGCTAGTGAGCTCCTGCTGACGCCAACCAAAATCTATGTGAAACCCATCTTGTCTCTTATGCAGTCGACGACCATCAAAGGGCTCGCACATATCACGGGCGGTGGAATCACCGAGAATATTCCGCGTGTGCTACAAGGAGCAATCGATGCCGAGATCGACACCAGCAGTTGGTCACGAGGACCGGTTTTTGACTGGCTTGCCGAAATTGGGGGTATCAAGATTGCCGAAATGCGGCGTACCTTTAATTGCGGCGTGGGTATGGTTGTAATCGTGGATGCAAATAATGCCGACACGGCGATCCGACAACTCAATGAGAGCGGAGAATCCGCTTGGCAAATCGGTCGAATAGTCGACGCCGATCCAGCCACTGCTCGAGCCGTGCGATACATCTAATGGTGAGCCAGTGCAAAACTGCAATTCTGATTTCTGGATCGGGCACCAACCTGCAAGCGTTTATCGACGCTGTAGAGAACGGTTGTCTGGATCTCGATCTAACGGTCGTATTCAGTAATAACCTGAATGCCTATGGGCTCGAGCGTGCCAAACGCGCTGGGATCGCAACTACGTGTATTCAACATTCAGACTTTCTGGACCGCGAGTCTTTCGATTGTGCTGTCATTACGGAACTGGATCGATATCAACCCGATCTCCTTATTCTAGCTGGATATATGCGCATCTTGAGCCCTGCATTTGTCGCACACTATTCTGGCAAAATCCTGAATATCCACCCTGCATTACTACCAAAATACCCTGGCTTGAATACCCACCAACGAGTACTTGATGCGGGCGATAAATGGCATGGCAGCACAGTGCACTTTGTCACCGAAGAGCTTGACCGTGGACCCCGAATCCTACAGGGCCGCATCACTGTCAGTCCTTCAGAAACGGCGAATGAGCTGCGGGACCGGGTGCAAACCATTGAACACCATATTTATCCGCTGGCAGCGAGCTGGGTGGGCTCCGGTAAAGTTGCATTCAAGAATGGGCAATGCTGGGTTGACGGCGAAAAATCGCCAGAGCCATCGCAGGTAACGCTTTAGGCTTTAGGCAGGGTTACACCAGTCTGGCCCTGATACTTGCCGCCGCGATCTTTATATGAGGTCTCGCAGAGTTCATCCGACTCCATAAACAGCATTTGCGCCACACCTTCATTCGCATAAATCCTCGCGGGCAATGGCGTCGTGTTTGAAAACTCGAGCGTCACATGTCCCTCCCATTCGGGCTCGAGTGGTGTCACGTTCACAATAATACCGCAGCGAGCATAGGTAGATTTGCCAAGGCAAATGGTCAAGACCGTTCGAGGAATTCGAAAATATTCTACAGTTCGCGCCAGTGCAAAAGAATTCGGCGGAATCACACAACTGTCGCCTTGGAAGTTGACGAAACTTGATTCATCAAAAGCTTTCGGATCCACGATCACCGAATTGATATTGGTAAAAATTTTGAATTCATCAGAACATCGAACATCATAGCCATAGCTTGAAGTCCCATAAGACACAATTCGACTGCCTTCATTTTCTCGCACTTGCCCTGACTCAAATGGCTCGATCATGCCGTCACTCTCCACCATGCGACGAATCCAACGGTCTGACTTGATGCTCATATATTTCCCTCAACAACGATATTGCCAAATTTTGAACTGTAGTCACTGCGTTGAGACGCCTGCGCAACTGCAATTTGCAGCGCCGCATCCCGGTACGCCTTAGCGGCGGCGGAATCCGGATCTGCTAGTACCGTTGGTGTACCGCTATCGGTTTGTTTACGAATGCTCGATACCAACGGAAATTGCCCTAATAATGGGATCTCGAAGTCTTCGACCATCTTATCCGCGCCGCCAGAGCCGAAGATCGCCTCAGCGTGCCCGCAAGAAGAGCATATGTGCGTACTCATGTTTTCGACAACCCCCAGTACAGGAATGGATACCTTTCGAAACATTGCCAAACCCTTGCGAGCGTCTAGTGTCGCTATATTCTGCGGTGTCGTGACAATTACGACGCCCGAGACCGGCACTTTCTGCGAGAGTGTCAACTGGATATCGCCCGTTCCAGGCGGCATGTCAACGATCAAATAATCAAGTTCGCCCCATATAGTCTGGTGCATCAGCTGATTTAACGCAGAAGTCACCATCGGACCACGCCAAACCATCGGCTGATCGGGATTGACCAAAAATCCGATGGACATAACTTTCAGACCATGACCTTCGAGAGGTAACATTGATTTTCCGTCTTCGCTGACCGGCTGCTCTCCGCTGAGTCCGAGCATTTGCGGCTGACTAGGGCCATAGATATCAGCATCGAGCACACCGACTGCCGCACCACTAGCTGAAAGGGCTAATGCGACATTTACCGCAACAGTCGACTTCCCAACGCCGCCTTTGCCCGACGCAATCGCAATAATGTTCTTGATGCCGGGAACCGGTTTCAAATTACCCTGCACCGCATGTGAGGAAATTTTTGTCAGTATGGACACATTCGCGACAGATGCGCCCGTATGAGCACACAACTCAATCTCGATTTGCGCCTTAATTGCATCGATAGCCTCTCCTGCTGGAAAGCGCAGTTCGATTATCACGCTGGCCTTTATGCCCGAAACATCGGTTTTCAGGACACGGGCAACGCTACCGAGCGATTGACCAATCGCCTCTAACTCAATGGAATTGAGGAACTTATTCACATCTGCTTCTGATAACACCATCACACTTCGCTGGCTGACATTAGATAAAAAATTCATTAATAAATTACTAGTAATCTAGAAATTCGTGGGTACATTGTAACGGAGCCAAGGGATGTCTGAAAGCTAGTATTGGCGGGCAATATGCAGAGTCCAATGTGGTATAACGTCGCCTCAGGAGCTATCAGTAACGACTTTTTTTGAGAAGATCAAAGACATCGAATAAATATCGCTGGGCGTGGCATAATCGCGCCCACTAACCACTCGACCAAACGCATGCGATTTTGCAGTATATGTCTGACAAACAAAGAAAAATTCTCGTAACCAGCGCCCTACCTTATGCCAATGGGCCCATCCATATGGGGCACATGGTCGAATATCTACAGACCGATATCTGGGTGCGCTTTCAAAAGCTGCGTGGTCATGACTGTACTTACGTCTGCGCATCGGATTCCCATGGCACACCTATCATGCTCAAGGCCCGCGAACTGGGCGTAACCCCCAAGGCATTGACAGAAGAAATCTCGGCCGACTTCGTTCGCGATTTTTCCGACTTTGGTGTGGAGTTCGACAACTATCATTCGACCCATTCAAAAGAAAACGAACAATTGGTTGGTGAAATCTACAACCGTCTGCGAGAGACCGACGAAATCTACACCCGAACAATCGAGCAGTCATATGACGAAAAAGAAGGCATATTCCTTCCCGATCGATTTGTTCGTGGTACCTGCCCTCGGTGTAAAAGTGACGATCAGCCAGGTGATGCCTGTGAAGTTTGCGGCACAACAAATACGCCAGAGAGCCTGATCGATCCGGTTTCCGTCTTATCCGGAACGACACCCGTGAAGCGCGAATCCGAGCACTATTTCTTCAAGCTCAGCGAGCATCAGGATAGCTTACGCCAGTGGATGAACGACGCTACTCTTGACAAGAACGTCGTATCGAAACTCGATGAATGGTTCGACGCCGGCCTAAATGACTGGGATATTTCACGTGATGCCCCCTACTTCGGCTTTAAAATTCCTGGCACCGAGGATAAGTATTTTTATGTCTGGCTAGATGCTCCAGTTGGATATATGGCGAGCTTCAAAAATCTTTGCGACCGCAGCGAACACCTCAACTTCGATGACTACTGGAATAAAGATAGTGATGCCGAGCTGTACCACTTTATCGGCAAAGACATCATGTATTTCCACACGCTGTTTTGGCCGGCTGTGCTAAAGGGTGCCGGCTTTCGAACACCGACCAGTGTTTTTACGCATGGCTTTTTGACCGTAAACGGGCAAAAGATGTCGAAATCGCGTGGTACATTTATTAAAGCGCGAACCTATCTGGACAATCTCAATCCAGAATTCCTGCGTTACTACTACGCCGCGAAGCTGGGTCCGACGATTGAAGACATAGACCTCAATCTCGAAGATTTCGCCGCGCGCGTTAATTCAGATCTGGTGGGGAAGTTAATAAACATTGCTAGCCGCTGTGCCGGGTTTATTAGCAAAGAATTTGACGGCCAACTATCAGAATTATTGCCAGATGTGGCTTTGTTTTCGGAGTTCAGTGATGCATCCGATCAAATCGCTGAACATTTTGAGCGCAGAGAATACTCAAAGGCTATACGTCAGGTAATGGCGCTAGCCGACAAGGCAAATCGCTACATTGATGAAAAAAAGCCGTGGGTAATGATTAAGGATGAGGAGCGTCGGAGCGAAGTACAGCAGGTGTGTACACAGGGTCTGAATATGTTCCGAAGTTTAATGATCTATTTATCGCCAGTTAATCCCGGCGTTGCAAAAGATACCCGCCACTTTTTCAATGAGAGTGACTGGCATTGGGATAATGCGTCGATACCGCTTCTGGATGTCTCACTACCCAAATTCAAACCATTATTGACACGAGTTGATTCTGACCAAATTCAGCGTCTTGTCGAGCAATCTCAGGAGAGCACAACCGTGGCTGCAATAGAATCTAATGACGATACGATCAGCATAGATGACTTTATGAAAGTCGACTTACGGATTGCTCGAATCGAGAAAGCTGAGGCGGTCGAAGGCGCGGACAAACTACTGGCACTCACCCTCGATATTGGTAACTCCAAGCGCAGCGTTTTTGCGGGCATCAAAGCTGCCTATGACCCGGAGACACTCATTGGACGTCACGTCGTCGTGGTCGCCAATCTTGCGCCACGGAAAATGAGATTTGGCGTCTCTGAAGGTATGGTTCTCGCTACAGGACCGGGTGGAGAAGATATCTTCCTGCTTTCACCTGATGACGGTGCAAAACCGGGCATGCGCGTCAAGTAATCTTTACAATAGCAGAATGGCTGAACTCATCGTCGCACTGCCTGTCCCGTTGACGCGATCGTCGACGCTCATCAGCTGATGCATACCAGTATCGAATCAGAATGCACCGGCTGTGAATTGCGCGTCGCGGCCTCATCTTAAAACGGTAGACGCTGACCATGAATACCGAAAAGAGAATCGCTATTTACGGCACGCTACGTGAGCAGATGCCCACACCAACCACCGAGCTAAACTACAAGAACCCATTTGAATTAATGGTTGCTGTCATCTTGTCAGCGCAAGCAACAGACATCAGCGTTAATAAGGCGACCGATAAGCTTTATCCCGTCGCCTGTACGCCCGAATCGATTCTTGCAATTGGCGTTAACGGCTTGAAGTCCTACATACGTACCATTGGTCTTTTTAACGGCAAGGCTGAAAACATTATCAAGACATGCCGTATCGTTATCGAAGAGCATGGCGGTGAAGTACCACGAACACGGGCAGAGCTCGAAGCTCTTCCTGGCGTTGGACGGAAAACAGCGAATGTCATTTTGAACACAGCGTTTGGCGAACCAACAATCGCAGTAGATACGCATATCTTCCGCGTCTCAAATCGTACCGGTCTAGCTAAAGGCAAAACACCACTGGAAGTTGAAAAGCGTCTGGTAAGAATGACACCTGATGAATTCAAGCTGGACGCACATCATTGGCTAATTCTGCATGGCCGATACGTATGTAAGGCACGCGCACCAGTTTGCGGAAAGTGCTCGATAATCAAATGGTGCGAATTCAAGAAAAAGGTAATTGCATGATATTCGGTCAGGACAGAAACGAGCTCAGAAAAATGTATGCTGACGCTTGGAAGAAACAATGCGATAAGTCACCCCTCACACCGCTCGAAGCACAAATCGTAGACGTCGTCGAATGGCACCCTGAATATCACGACGACGTCACAAGTGACGAGCTGAACAAGGACTACACACCAGATGGTGGACAGACGAATCCTTTCTTGCACATGGGGCTGCACCTTGGAATACGCGAGCAGATTACTACCGACCGCCCAGCCGGAATTAACACAATCTATTTAACATTGACCAGCAGAACCGGCGATGCACATTCGGCGGAACACCAAATGATTGACTGCCTTGCAGAAACTCTATGGGAAGCGCAGAGTCAAAATAGCCCTCCGGACGAAGTGAAATATCTCGATCGCCTGCGACGACTTATAAGGTAGAGACTGTAATAAATACAGTCACTTACAGGTCTAATCTGGTAACTGAAAAACAGGATTATCATGAGCGGCAATGAGTCATAATATCCGTCACAAGGCGCTGGCCACGAAGAAATACGACAACATAAATTATTAACCGGCACTCTAAGTGCTGGATAACGGAGGCGTATAGTGAGAATGTCAGTGAAATTGAAAAATCAGATCATTGGAATTCTGAATCCAGTAGGAGACTGGCTTATGCTGCTGCCGATACGGCTTTTGCTAGCGTATGAATTTGGCACTGCCGGAATGATGAAATTTAATAGCAATAATTGGTTTGCTAATTATCAAGATAATTTCCTATTTCCGTTCAACTACATCCCAGTCGAAGTTAGTTGGTTCATGGCAACCTGGGCTGAGATTCTGGGTGGCCTATGCTTGCTATTCGGTCTGTTTACTCGCTTCTGGGCGTTCAGCTTAATCATCGTCTCCATTATGGCGATATCGGGTGTGCACTGGCCAGACAGTTGGAACAGCTTGTCAGAGCTCTGGAAGGGTTATGCGATTACAAATAGGGGCTTCGGTAACTACCGTATGCCACTTTTATTCATCGCTATGCTGGTTCCGTTAGTGTTCAGCGGCGGCGGAAAGCTCAGTATCGATAGTATTCTCGCCAAGAAATTTTCCTGAAAATGGATGATGCGACCTCATGGGTTCAGACCCGAGGACCGCACGACGCGAGATAGATGGTAAAGATAAATGAATAGAGCCTAATCTAGATGCGGTGCTAGTGCCTGTTGCCACAAGAAATAGCCGCGCTGATTGAGGTGCAGACCATCGTCGACGAAAACATCTCCTGGATTGCCATCAGAACCAAGTAGCGGCGATGCAAGATCAGCATACCCAAGATTCGGATGGCTTTCCGAGTACTCGCGCACCATGCGGTTCACCTCCACCATTTGTGGCCATTTATCCCAACGCAGCTTGCTTGGCTTAATTGAAATATATACCAGATGAACCTTTGGGAAATCTGACTGCACGATGGTGATTAGTTCTTTGTAGTCCTCAAAAACCTGCTCAGCCATCTTTCCGCGCCCGACGTCGTTGTCGCCGGCATACAAAAAGATCTTGGCTGGAGCATATGGTTTGATTACCTGGCCATAGAAATGGATAACATCTGATATTTCAGACCCACCAAACCCACGATTAATAATCGGCCTATCGGGAAACGCAGTCGCTGTTGACCAATATCGCATGCTTGAACTACCAACAAACAAAATTGCATTTTCTGGAAAGGTGTTTTTGCTATCCCATACTGCAAAGGTCTTAATATCCTTGGCGAACCTCTCTGGATCAGGATCCGGAGAGTCAGCGTAAGTTTCCAAGCTAAAACAAAGAACGGTGATAAAAACGAGTGGATAAATGTGTTTCTTCATGGAATCGAGTCTTTAAATTAATATTCAAGCAAAGTTACTGAGAGTTTGTCATATCCTATAGAGCATATTTTTTTTAATCAGAATCTGTATATGACAATTAATTTGAATGGAAATAGTAATCTTAAATTAACATTATTTGGTAAAAATTTACTTTACGAGGTCACCAGGAATCATGCATCATTAGTAGAAAATAAAGCTCCATTACCTGGAAGAAATGACGGAATTTAATTTAACTTATTAATCAAGATGCTAACAAGGAAATAAGCCTAGGCTTACTAGCAAAGTTTAGGGTTAATCTGAATTATGAATATACAGCCAATAACAGATAAATCTGCAGTCGCATTATCTTTTATATGTGTCCTGCATTGTTTCCTTGCTCCCTCTTTGCTTATTTTTACTTCTAGCTTTATATCTTTTTCAGTTGAAAGCGAGTTAATCCATAAATTAATCATATTGGCAGCTGCTCCAATTAGTATGACTGCGTTAATACTTGGCTACCAAAATCATAAAAAATCACATTTCTTTCTTTCGGAATTCTAGGACTTGCAATATTTGTATTTGCAGCGATAGCTGGGGAGCATTTATTAGGAGAGTATGGAGAAAAATGGTTAACATTAGCAGGCTCATCTTTGACTGCTTTTTGCCATTATAAAAATTTTATAATATGCAAAAAACTAGATTGCACGTGTCATAGTTAATAAAACCTGACACTATTTCGGCATATACAAATCAGTCAGTGTTCCCTCAAAGGCCTCTGACGCGAATGCAATCGTCTCAGAGAGCGTTGGGTGCGGATGGACGGTTAAGCTGATGTCCGACGCGTCGGCATCCATTTCAATTGCCAGTCCAATCTCGGCAATAAGATCACCCGCGTTTTGGCCAACGACTGCACCACCGAGTACACGACCTGTTTTCTTGTCAAATAACAGCTTCGTGAAACCTTCTGAACGGCCAAGGGCTAGCGCCCTGCCGCTTGCAGCCCACGGAAACTGGGCCTTCTCATAGTCGATACCCTGAGCCTTCGCCTCAAGTTCGGTAAGCCCAACCCACGCAATTTCAGGATCCGTGTAAGCAACCGAGGGGATCGTCCGCGCGTCAAAGTAACTCTTTTTACCTGCCACGACCTCAGCGGCAACCTTAGCCTCATGCGATGCCTTGTGCGCCAGCATTGGGCCACCGGCGAGATCACCAATCGCGAAAATGTGCGGTACGTTCGTACGCATCTGCTTATCAACTTCAATGATGCCACGCTGATCAACTGCAACGCCGGCTTTCTCTGCATCCAGAGTTCCGCCATTGGCCCTCCGGCCTATCGCAACAAGCACTCGGTCATAGACACCCACTGATGGTGCTTTGTCACCTTCGAAGCTGACTTCAATTCCCGGTACCGTCGCACGCATACCTGTAACTTTGGTAGATATCATGATCGCGTTATAGCGTTTTTTGATGATCTTCATAAACGGGCGCAACAGATCAGGGTCGGTACCGGGCATCAACGAGTCGGCCAACTCAACAACACTGACGTCGGTACCTAGCGCGGCGTAGACGCAAGCCATTTCGAGACCAATAATGCCGCCGCCAACGACCAGCATTTTCTTTGGGACCGGCGTCAGCTCAAGTGCGCCAGTGGAATCGACAATTCGCGGGTCATCCGGCAAGCCCGGCAGCATTACTGGTTTGGACCCAGCCGCAATAATGCAGTACTTGAAATCGATCGTTTCATCATTATCCAGGCGCACACGATTCGTCGATTCGAACTTAGCCACCCCGGTGATGACCTTCACTTTACGTTGTTTCGCCATGGTCTGGAGACCACCGGTCAACTTTCCAACCACTTCATTCTTCCAGTCGCGTAGCTTTTCGCCATCGATTTTCGGCTTGCCAAAGGTGACACCATGCGCTGCCATCGCTTCTGCTTCATCAATCACTTTGGCTGCATGCAGAAGCGCCTTCGATGGAATGCATCCGACGTTCAAGCAAACACCACCAATTACTGGCCATCGTTCGACCATTATGACATCGACACCAAGGTCGGCGGCCCGGAATGCCGCTGTATAGCCACCCGGGCCCGATCCTATGACAAGCAATGTCGCAGAGTAAGTTGCATCACTTCCCGTCTTGCTTATTACCCCCGCAACTACCGCTTCGATTTCGGACGGCGTCACCACCTGCGCTTCATCGTGAGGTTTGTCAGGCACTGCAGAAGGGGCGATCTCGGCCAGGATATTGCCCGCCGAAACCTTGCTGCCAACATCAACACTTAAGGAAACAATTTTTCCAGCTACTTCGGATGGCACGTCTATCGATGCTTTATCGGTCTCGACCGTAATCAATGGATCCTCAACCGCAATGGTATCGCCAACAGCGACTAACACCTCAATGACCTCGACGTCTTCAAAATCACCTAGATTGGGGACTCGTAACTGCACTATTTCGATCACTATTTACTCACCTTCAGCAAAGCATCTACATCGGCAAAAGCTTTACCTAGATAGGTTGTGAACCGTGCCGCCTGAGCACCATCGATAACTCGATGGTCGTATGAGAAAGACAGTGGCAACATTAACTTCGGCTCGAACTCCGATCCATTCCATATTGGCTGCATCGACGAGCGCGACACGCCAAGAATTGCAACCTCAGGGGCATTAACAATCGGTGTGAAAGCTGTGCCGCCGATACCACCGAGGCTCGAAATTGTAAAACTCGCGCCCTGCATCTGCGGAGCTTTAAGTTTTCCATCTCGTGCTAAGGCTGATAACTCACCAAGCTCTGTAGCGATTTCATAGACGTCCTTTTGGTCGACATTGCGAATCACAGGGACAACCAGCCCTTGTGGAGTATCTGCTGCAAATCCGAGATGGCAGTACTTCTTAAAAATAAGGCTCTCACCATCATCCGACAATGAAGAATTAACCTTTGGGAACTCCTTAAGCGCCAAGGCGCAGGCCTTCATAACAAACGCGAGCGGCGTTAATGAAATTCCGCGCTCTTTCGCTGGACCTTTGAGTGCCTGGCGTTTTTTTTCAAGTTCAGTTATATCAGACAGATCATGCTGCGTGACATGCGGCAGATTGATCCAGCTCGCCTGCAGTCTTGGTCCCGAAATTTTCTGAATGCGCGTGAGCGCTTGAGCATCAATCTCGCCAAATTTGGAAAAATCAATACTTGGTACTTTCGGTAACCCAGCACCCGATGGGGCACCGGCCTGACCGGTAAGAATAGCTTTGACGAATGCTTTAACGTCGTCATGAAGAATTCGGCTCTTCGATCCTTTGCCGCTAACCTGGACAAGGTTAACACCCAGCTCACGTGCCAGCTTTCTGACAGATGGGCTTGCGTGAGCTTTGCTAAAATTAGTCTCGTCGATTGCCGGTAGTGACCGGCTTTGCTGCACAGGAGTGGGAGATGATTTTGACGCCAGTGCTGGTGCTGGTGCTGGTGCTATTTTCTCAACCAATGTATCGGCAGGCGCTACGACCGGACTGGCCACTATCACATCGATGATACCCAGTACGGATCCCTGCGATATCTTATCGCCGACGTTGACTAGAACCGATTCGATCGTTCCGGCTACTTCGGCCGGTACGTCTATCGATGCTTTATCGGTCTCGAGTGTAACTAGCGGATCCTCTATCGCGACCCTGTCACCGGCAGCAATGTGTATCTCGATCACCTCAACTACATCGAAGTCGCCTAAATCAGGAACGACAAGTGACTGCTTGCCGCCCGATTTCTTCGGTGCGTCACCTTCAGGGGTCACGATGGTCTCCCTCGACATCAATGGCGGAACGACCGCAGGGGCAATCAACGCGGTATCGCCAACTTCCATCGTTATCGTGCCAATCACATCGCCGGTCGAAATAGTATCCCCAACGGCGACCGTTAACGTGTCGATCACGCCGTTTTCTGGTGAAGGAATGTCCAGCGATGCTTTGTCGGTTTCGACGATGATCAAACCGTCTTCACGTTCGACTGTTTCACCCGCGGCAACCAGCACCTCAATAACTTCGATGTTCTCGAAGTCGCCGAGATCGGGAATAACTATGTCGATTATTTTCATCATCTCCGCGTCCCCGAACCGTTACAGCGTAACCGGATCAGGACGATCCGGATTAATGCCGTATTTCTGGATCGCTTGCGCAACCGTTTCATGATCCAGGACACCATCATCGGCAAGTGCTTTCAATGCAGTGATAGCGATATAACGTTTGTCGACCTCAAAGTGCTGTCGCAAAGCCTTTCGTGAATCACTTCGTCCGTATCCGTCGGTGCCTAGCGAAATAAATCGGCCTGGCACCCAACGTTGAATCTGATCAGCGATGATCTTCATGTAATCGGTCGCGGCGATATACGGTCCCGGTCTTTCGGCAAAGCATCGTTCGACATAGCACTTCCGTTGCGTCTCTGCGGGATGCAGCTGATTCCAGCGCGCAACTTCAAGTGCGTCACGCCGCAACTCGTTAAAGCTTGTCACTGACCAAATATCCGTTGGTATCCCGAAATCCTCCATCAGTAAGTCGGCGGCCCCGATAACTTCTCGAAGAATGGTACCCGACCCCATCAGCTGTGCCCGAACCTTACCCTGCCCTCCAGCACTCAGGAGATACATGCCGCGTAGGATTCCATCCTCAACCCCGTCAGGCATCGCCGGATGTGTGTAGTTCTCGTTCATACAGGTGATGTAATAGAAAATATTCTCCTGCTCACCAATCATGCGTCGGAGACCGTCTTGAATGATGACTGCCAATTCGTAGGCATAGGTCGGGTCATAGGAGCGACAGTTTGGAATCGTCGCCGAAGTGACCAGACTGTGACCATCCTGATGCTGCAGGCCTTCACCGGCAAGCGTCGTGCGGCCCGCCGTACCCCCCATCAAGAAGCCGCGAGTTTGTTGATCTCCTCCGGCCCAGATGAAGTCACCAATGCGCTGGAATCCGAACATCGAGTAGTAGATATAGAACGGTACCATCGGCACATCATGATTGGAGTACGCCGTTCCCGCGGCTGCCCACGAGCAAAATGAACCGGCCTCGTTGATGCCTTCCTCAAGGATCTGGCCCTTCTTATCCTCACGGTAATACATGAGTTCACCAGAATCTTGCGGCTCGTAAAGCTGACCCTTCGATGAGTAAATTCCGACCTGTCGGAACATGCCCTCCATACCAAAGGTGCGCGCTTCATCGGGAACGATCGGTACGATGTGCTTTCCAATCTGCTTATCGCGCGTCAGCGCGGTTAGGATTCGGACAAACGCCATTGTTGTCGACGCCTCACGATCGCCAGTCCCTTCCAACTGCGTCTTAAAGGTGTCTAATGCCGGAACAGGTAATGACTTGGACTTCGCCCGTCGCGCCGGCAAGAAGCCGCCCATCGAATGTCGCCGCTCGAGCATATACTCGAGTTCCGGGCTATCAGCTGCTGGTTTATAATACGGTACATCACCAATATCCTTATCGGAGATCGGAATATTAAATCGGTCTCGGAACTTCTTAAGCTCCTCGATATCAAACTTCTTCTGTTGGTGGGCCGTGTTTTGCCCTTCCCCTGCAGAACCCATGCCGAATCCCTTAACGGTCTTGGCAAGAATAATAGTCGGACCACCTTTGTGTTTCGTTGCAGCGTCATAAGCTGCATAAACTTTTGCGGGATCATGACCACCGCGATTTAGATGCCATATCTCGTCGTCTGACATATTGGCAACCAACTCAGCGGTTTCCGGATGCTTACCGAAGAAGGAATCGCGAACATACTTGCCGTCCATAGACTTGATCTTCTGGAACTCGCCGTCGACAGTCTCTTCCATCAGTTGGCGAAGCTTCCCAGACTGGTCTTTGGCGAGTAGAGGGTCCCATTTTGATCCCCAAACTACCTTAATTACATTCCAACCCGCGCCGCCGAAGGCTGCTTCCAGTTCTTGAATAATCTTACCGTTGCCACGAACCGGTCCGTCCAAGCGCTGCAGGTTACAGTTGACGACGAACACGAGATTGTCGAGGCCTTCTCGAACCGGCATCGTGATCGCACCCATCGACTCAGGTTCATCCATCTCGCCATCACCGAGGAATGCCCAGACTTTGCGGTCGCTCGCTGGAACTAAGCCGCGGTTCTCCATGTAACGCATGAAGCGTGCCTGGTAAATCGCCATCATCGGGCCCAGCCCCATCGAAACGGTCGGGAATTGCCAGTAATCCGGCATCAACCACGGATGCGGGTAAGACGACAATCCACCACCACCCACTTCCTGACGGAATCGATTCAGGTCCTTCTCGGCGAAACGCCCTTCAAGAAAAGACCGCGCATAAATACCGGGCGACGAATGGCCTTGCATGAAGATCATGTCACCGTTCTGTTTCTCGCTATCGGCGCGCCAGAAATGATTGAATCCGACCTCGTACAATGTCGCGGACGACGCATAACTTGAAATATGACCGCCATACTCAGTGCTCTTTTGGTTGGCCCGCACGACCATCGCCATCGCATTCCAACGAATATAAGCTTCAATGCGACGCTCCAGCACCCGGTCACCCGGATACTCTGGCTGCCGTGCTGTTGAAATCGTATTAAGATACGCGGTGTTGGGGCTGTATGGCAGGTACGCACCCGAACGACGCGAATAGTCAATCATCTGATTGAGGAGGAAATGTGCGCGCTCCGGGCCATGCTCCATCAGCACAGAGTCGATCGACTCAAGCCACTCAGTCGTCTCGATAGGATCAATGTCATCAAACGGATTAAACTTGGTCATAATACGTCCACTGGGCGCCTGCCAGAATGCAATCCGGCCGGTCGCGTGAATTAGTGCAGTCGTCCTGCTAGGATCACTGCCTCTTCGCACCGGAGAGTACGAATATCTTTGCGGCCGCCATCTTCGGGGTTTGTGCCCTTAGGGTCAAGCTTCACCACCACAATTTTAAGGCCAAAAAATGAATCCACCTGAACTTAAAAATCCTCATATATTTCAAAAGCTTGGACGTGTTGATGTCAAGTCATTGGAGAGCTGCGATCAGTTGCTTTTGATACTAACGCCAAAGCCCGCAGCAAGCCATTTTAAGCAGCTTCCGTCCGGCGACAAAATACAGCGAGTATTGCGTAAGCTGCCTGCCGGATCGACACCCATCTTCACAACTCGATTGTCCAATGCGCGGCAAACTCTGGTGGTGGGTGGAAGCATCACAAAAGATGCCACCATATTCGAACAATTGACGCTCGGACGCAAACTGGTCGCAGAAGCCTGCGGTAAAAATACGGGAAGCCTCGGCATCTGTGTAATTGGATTCAGCGCCGATCAAAGTACGGCCATCTATAATTGTTTGATCGCCGCCGCTTTGGCGGCTGCGTTCCAATTACCGTCATTCAAGTCTAAGAAATCAAAAGCACCGATTAAAAGTCTTCGCTTACTTGGTGTTACTAAAAAAATTGACACGTCACGAGTTGAAGCTGAAGCGAAAGGCAATAATCTTGCCCGTTGGTTAGCCACGATGCCGCCTAATAAGATGGACGCAGCCGCTTATTCTGATCTGGTCCGTACGCTGGCCAAGGCGAATGGCTGGTCATTCAAACGATACGGAACGAAAGAACTGACCCAGCTTGGTGCTGGCGCGTTCCTCGCAGTTGCCCAGGGCAATGACAATGACAGTGCTGGCATACTTCGACTGCGTTATCGGCCAAGCGTTAAGATAAAAAATGCTGATCTGTCACTCGTAGGCAAGGGTATTATTTTTGATACCGGCGGTACGAATCTCAAGCCATTTCAGTCCATGCTCGACATGCATGGCGACATGCAAGGAAGTGCAGTTGCTGTGGGAACATTATTGGCCATCAGTGAATTGCAGCTACCAATTGCTGTCGACTGCTGGTTGGCAATAACCGAAAACCGCACAGGTCCGAATGCATACAAGTCTCAGGACGTCGTTACCGCCGTAAACGGCAAGACTATCCAGACCGTTCACACGGATGCCGAAGGCCGCATGGTGCTGGCTGATACGTTGGTACTCGCCAGCCGAGACAAGCCCGCGATTATATTTGATTATGCAACGCTCACAGGGTCCTGCGTCACAGCGATTACAACGTATTACTCTGGTGTATTTACTAATCGCGCGGACTTGCATCCACACTTGAAACACACGGGACGAATCAGTGGCGAGCGCGTGTGGCCATTTCCGATTGGCAAAGAATTCATGGCGGATCTCAAAAGTGAAACTGCGGACTTCCTGCAATGCTCGCCAAAAGCGCCAGGCGATCACATTCTCGCTGCCAGTTTTCTCGCTGAATTTGTGGAGAATGATACGCCATGGGTTCACATGGACCTGAGTGCAAGTGATAATGACGGCGGACTTGGGCACGTCGGCTCAAAGTTCACCGGCTTCGGTGTTCGTTACACGATGAGCGCCATTCTCGACGACAACCTGTTTAAGGCGAACCTTTAAGTGGCCGATGAAGTAATGATGGCGAACCGCTTTCGCGGCTTCCTTCCTGTCGTAGTTGATGTTGAGACTGGCGGATTCAACTCAAAAACTGATGCATTGCTTGAAATTGCAGCGGTGTTTCTCGATATGGATAACGAAGGACTGATAAGGCGCGGTGAAACAATTCGATATCACGTGAAGCCTTTCGAGGGTGCGAATCTTGAACCAGCATCGTTGGCCGTCAATGGAATCGACCCACACCATCCATTGCGCCCAGCGATCGACGAACAGGATGCCTTGCAGCGCATATTCCGCGAAGTCAGGCTGGCCGTTCGTGATGCCCATTGCAGCCGAGCCGTCCTGGTCGGACATAATGCCCACTTCGATCTCAACTTCATGAACGAGGCCGTCAGTAGAGCAGCGATCAAGCGGAACCCGTTTCACCCATTTAGTTGTTTTGACACGGCCACAACCTGCGGCATCGCGTTCGGTCAAACCGTACTCGCACGCGCCGTCGCCGCCGCGGGGTTTGAATGGGATGAGACGCAGGCGCACTCCGCCGCCTACGATGCGGAAATGACCGCAGACGTGTTTTGTGAAGCGGTCAATCGCTTCCGGGATGTGTTCGAACGATCACTGCAGGAAGCACCGTCACAATGCTAGACGCAACTACTTCTCAAGTAAGTCTTTCAGCTCACCAGAATGATACATCTCGATCATGATATCGCATCCACCGACCAACTCCCCCTTCACATAGAGCTGAGGAAACGTTGGCCAATCTGAGTAGGCTTTCAGCCCTTCACGAACTTCCTGATCCTCGAAGATATTCACATACGAGAATGGTTGGCCAATGGCCTTCAGCGCGGCGATAGCCTGACCGGAGAATCCGCATTGCGGAAAATCGGGCGTGCCTTTCATATATAAAAGTATATTATTCGATTTTAGTTGATCTTCGATTCGAGTATTGATGTCCACGTATTCAATCCTGTTGTTAATTCGGTAATTAGCTTTCTTTAAATTCTGTTGCGATTGTATCGTTATTTGAACGCTAACGAGCATTCAACTGATCAATAATTTGCCACTACTCATCAGTGGGTTGAATCGCCCAGTACGAGATTTCGTCCAGAGTCTGTCCACGGTCAAGGGGCTATTTATTGTTACCCAAAGTGCAGGGAAAGATACAAGATGGCAATGTTCTTTCCCTTATTGCTCACCCTTTTCATTAATTTCATCAGCGATTTCTTTTTTAAATCAATCTGTTACGAATGTGTCTCATTTCGCCGCCGCAATCCCTATAATACCGACTGCGCCGCGGCGCAATTTCCCAAAACCTACCCAAAATTAGAAGCCCCTCGGAGAAGTGAACAATGAATCCCTTAAAAAGTATCGGCGGCACAATTATCAGTGGCATCGTACTAGCCGTGTTAATCGCTGCATTTATGCCTGGCGAGCATATCGTCGGCGTTACAGCAAAGTCTATCGTTATATGGATGCATGTATTATCAGGTGTTACCTGGATCGGCCTCCTCTACTACTTCAATTTCATACAAGTACCGGCGCTCGGTGAGGCCGCAGGTGATGAGGGTGGCCCTGGCGGCGCTGGAATAGCCAAGTATGTTGCGCCTCGCGCGCTGTGGTGGTTCCGATGGGGAGCCCTTGCAACCTGGATTACAGGTGCAGCCTACCTGCAATTGCAAGGCATGCTGCATCAGGCGTTTACGTTTGGACTAATGGGCGACTCACCCAATCCATACGCGAACATGATCGGTGTCGGCTCCTGGTTGGGTACGATCATGCTATTTAATGTATGGATCTTAATCTGGCCAAACCAGAAGAAGGTTCTTGGCATGGTGGAGGCCACGCCCGAGCAGGTAGCCAAGGCAAAGAACATTGCATTTATGGCGTCTCGTTCGAATACGCTCATGTCCATTCCAATGTTGATGAGCATGGTCGGTCCAGGTCACGGCTGGTTCATGTGAGTTGAATCGTCTTGTACTACCCGAAGCCCGTTCGTTTTGACCGGGCTTCTTTTGTTTCAGGGACATGATGAAGCTCTCAGGCGAACAAAAACTCTCAATAGGTCCGTTAGTCGCCAACGCACTCAATGAAGACATTGGCAGCGGCGACCTCACGGCATCACTTGTTGATACTGAGGCAGTGGTCGGTGCAAGCATTGTCGCTCGCCAATCCCTTGTCCTATGTGGACAGGCTTGGGTGGACGAGGTCTTCGCGCAGCTGGATAAGAGTGTCGTGGTCGATTGGTATGTTGGAGACAGCCAAAGCGCTGAGAATGACGACATTATCTGCAAGATTGTCGGCCCCGCACGCGCATTACTAGCGGGCGAAAAAACAGCCCTAAACTTCCTGCAGACCTTATCGTCAACGGCGACTACAACAGCCAGCTATGTGGTCGCAGTAAGCGGAACAGGCGCACAGATACTGGGTACGCGAAAGACGGTTCCAGGATTACGACTCGCGCAGAAATACGCAGTAACCTGCGGTGGCGGTAAAAACCATCAAATGGGTTTGTTCGACGCAATATTGATCACAGAGAATCACATTAAAAGTGCTGGAGGTATCACGGCAGCTCTCAGATCCGTGAAATCGTTGGATCTAGATGTCTTGATCGCGGTCGAAGTTGAATCTCATGAAGAGTTACTTGAAGCACTTGATGCCGGTGCTGGACGAATTCTTCTGGATAACTTCTCTCTAGACGCGCTGAAATCTGCAGTCAAAACAAATCAGAGCTATGGATACACGGCAGCAGAGCTCGAAGCATCCGGAAATATCACACTGAAATCGATAAGGCAGATTGCCGAAACCGGTGTTAACTACATCTCAAGCGATGCGATCACCAAGAATGTGAGCGCGATCGATTTCTCGATGCTCTTTAGAATCGACTGATATCAAGCAAAAGTTCGTTCGCCATCGACCTCTTCCGGCCATCAGAATGGATCTGTAATATTCTCAGAAGGTGGACAAGCTTGCCAATGTCGCGACCCCAAGAAGCGGAAAGATATTTCGATGCATTTTAGTATGGCCAATAACGAAAGGAGGTAAACTTTAGCGTCCGAATGGTCTTGACTGTATCTACTGGGCAATCACTGACCCAGTGCTGACTCTCTATAATATCGCGGTAATTTCCTACTTCTTCGGCGTAATTGATGCCAGTGAAACTGATTTGAATAGGACCTTTTTCAATACGGGCCCCATAAGCTTGACGGAGCCTCATGCATTATAATCACCGGAAGAAAGCTATTTTCGCAGCGAGTTTAGGGTAAGCCCAAAACGAGCCAGCGCTCAGGTGTTGGTCTTGATGTCGTTAGCGTTCATCCTCTGACACATCGCAGCCATTACGCTGGACATGGGCTTTGACCTTCCGGCCAATGAACTCCTTATCTATTTGATAAATATAACAATTATTAAATTAACTTAGGGAAATTACGCGAATTATTTCTGAATTTTAGCTGTCAGTCATAACATCTGGGATGATATTGATTACCGGCTGTTCGGGTTTAGTGAGAATGTCGGCACGCCAAACATCAGTGAAACGCATCTTTACAGCTCGGAGCTTGGGCTGCTGAGAATCGCGCTTGTCATCGCCTTCTTTGCCCTAATTTGGTGCAATAAAGCGACTTATGCCTACAAAATTATCTCGCATATTCATTGACTTGCGATTTTCGGGAGCTATACTGCCCGCAGCTAGAATGATCGGCTGATATTTATGTACACCATTTCGAAGTTCAATCTGTACCTCGTCCTGATTCTCATAAGTACCAAGCAGCACTCTCGCTTAACCGCCTCGCTTTTGAGGCTTTAACTTTTGA
>Ga0055584_100002028_pt1 | contig 19919 bp, 20 predicted proteins | sample OSDHelmetaG_FD_58716 | JGI IMG/M metagenome (GOLD analysis project Ga0055584, IMG submission 58716) | Pelagic marine sediment microbial communities from the LTER site Helgoland, North Sea, for post-phytoplankton bloom and carbon turnover... | ecosystem: Environmental > Aquatic > Marine >... | reverse complement strand
GACACCGAAGAACAGGCCGTCGAACTGCGTAAAGCCGCCGGTATGGAAGCCGGCCCCGGCGATGCCCGTCTGCGTAGCTGCCCACGCTGCTCGCAACCCTCTCTGATGCGCCTCGAAGGCTGCGATACCTGTACAAGCTGCGGCTTCAGTAAGTGCGGTTAAGGCGTCATGCTGACCAACTGCTGCAGCGTATGCAGCGGTCCATCGGCAATGCCCAGTTCGTCGAGATGCGCGATCGTGTTGGCAAGGTACTCGCGGTTGGTGCCGCTTTGGCCTGACGCCCCAGCGATGATCGCTGCGATTTCTTCGAGCGGAAGTTTTCCGGCGTAGTGTTCGTGCGCTGGGTTGACCACGAAGCAAGCGGCTTGCACCGCCTGACCGGCATTGCCCAGCGCTACCCGCAGCCAGCGTAGTTTGTAGACATCAACCTCATGGCCGAGCATCTCGCGCTTGATCAGGTAATCCATTGCAGCCGCCGCTGCGGGGGCAGCAACCCGAAACGCCCGCCCGCGGCACGACCCGCCGCGGTCGAGGCCCAAGACGAGACCGCGGCGTTTCGGTGTACCGCGATAATGCTCGGAGTAGAGGCAAAAGGCTCGGTGGTAACCATGCAAGTGGGCGGGCCTGACCTCCTCATAGGGAAAGCCAGGGTTCCACATCAGCGACCCATAGCCGAACACCCAGATATCGCCGTCGCCGTTCACCAAAACTTGCCCCATGGCCGTGCCGTATCGCGCCCGCTATATACTAGGCCAATGAACCCACGCCAACGCCGCCCCGCCTAGATGGCCGAATACGCCAATGCCGCCTTCGAAGATCGGCGCCGCCCGCGCACCAAGTTGTGGGCCGGTCTAGCGATCGCGTTTATTGCCGTCCTTGCCGCCGGGCTGTATGCGGCGTTTTGGTTCGATACCGCGGATCGGCTGAAAACCGGCATCGTCGACTGGACCGCAGACCAACGCGATGCCGGCAATTTCGTCGTCTTCAACAACCTGCAGATCACCGGCTTTCCCCTGGCGTTCACGCTGACCGCCGATCAAGCCGTGCTGGGCCGTACCGATGCCCAAACCTTTTCATGGCGCGCCGAGGGCTTTCGCGCCACCGCACGGCCTTGGTCGCCGCGTGATCTCACCATCAGCGCACCCGACAACGGCCTGACATTCTCGGCACGCGGCAATTCGCGTAATGTCGAGATGAATGCGGCGACCCTTCAGATGGCGGTCCAACTCAACGAGGCCAATTGGCCTCAGACCATCACCGCCCTCTTTGAACGCCCCATCTTGCGCATCCTTGGCGTACCAAACGAAATCGCCGCCGCGACACTCGTCCTGCGCGGCAACGGCACCCCGGACGGTCAGGGGTCGATCGAACTCGAGGCGATCGACATCACCAGCGGCGAGGCCCTGCTACAACGTCTCGGCGGAACGGTCGATCTTGTTCGCGCCGCCTTCGACGTAAAAGGCACTTGGTCCCCCGGACCGGTCGATCGTCAACTCGACGCGTGGCGACTGAATGGCGGGACCGTCGATGTACGTGATACCCGTATCGAGTTCGGCGCGCTTCGGGCCGACATCGAAGGGACGCTATCGCTCGATGACGAATTGCGCCCCCTTGGTGCGATGACGGCGACGTTCCTGGGCTTGCCTGAGTTCATCGACCGGCTGCAGCAAAGCGAGATCATTCGACCGCGCGACGCCGCGGCGGCCAAGGTTTCCATCAACCTACTCAGCGACCGAACCGATTCGGGCCGTTTGCGTATTCCGCTAACGGCCCAGTTCGGCCGCCTTTCGGTCGGTCCCCTCTCGATGGGCGCCTTGCCCTCGGTACCGGATCTGTTGGACCTGCCGAACCTGCAGTAGCAGTCAGGATTTCTTGAGGTGCTCGGGTTCGTCCTGGCCGGCTTCGATAATGCCACGTCGGATGTCACGGGTTCGCCGGAACAGAGTTTCGAGCGTCTCGGCATCGCCCCATCGAATGGCACGTTGCAGGGCCGAGAGGTCCTCGGTAAATCGGCCCAACATCTCGAGGACGGCGTCCTTGTTGTTCAAGAACACATCACGCCACATCACCGGATCACTCGCGGCTATCCGCGTGAAATCCCGAAAGCCACCGGCCGAGTATTTGAACACTTCGGATTCGGTGACCGTCTCCAGGTCCTCCGCCGTGCGGACGATGTTGTAGGCAATCAAGTGCGGCAAATGCGAGGTGATGGCCAACACACGATCATGATGCGCCGCGTCCATCATCTCCGTCTTGCTGCCCAGCCGCCGCCAAAAAGCGGCCACCCGATCGACCGCCGCGGTGTCAGTGCCGGCCGCAGGCGTCAAAATGCACCACCGCTTTTCAAAGAGTGCCGCGAAGCCCGCGTCCGGTCCGGAAAACTCGGTTCCCGCCACAGGGTGGGACGGGACGAGATGGACCCCCTCTGGCAAGTGCGGCCCGACATCCCGCAAAATCGATTCTTTGACCGATCCGGTATCGCTCACGATCGCCCCGGCATCGAGATGCGGGCCGATGGCTTCGGCAACAAGACCGACTGCGCCGACCGGCACGGCGAGAATCACCAAGTCGGCCCCGCGCACAGCATCTGCGGCGGTTTCCGCAATATCGCCAAGGCTCAGTTCTGCAGCCCGTGCGCGCACGTCAGCTGAAGCGTCGTACCCAACCACGGTCTTTGCCGCACCATGTTCCCGCGCGGCGAGGCTGATGGAGGCCCCGATCAGACCAAGACCGATAATCGCTAACCGCTCGAATGGGGCTGGCGTGTCGGTCATGACGGCGTCGCCGCGACAAACTCCTTCAATACGGCAACCACAGCTTTGTTTTCGTCTTCTAGGCCGATGCCGATGCGTAGGAATTGCGGCAGTCCATACCCCCCGATCGCGCGAACCAGAATCCCACGCGACTTCATGAACTCGAACGCCGCGTCGGCACGGCCCGGGCTCCCAAAATCAGCAATCAAGAAATTGCCCGCACTTGGCAGGACCCGCAGACCAAGCGTGGTGAGCGCCTGTGCAAGCCACGGCAACCAGGTATCGTTGTGTGTCCGCGCTTGTGCCTCAAAGTCAGCATCCTCAATCGCCGCCGCGGCCGCAGCCTGGGCGGCCGCATTCACGTTGAACGGCCCACGCACACGGTTCAGCGCATCGGCAATTGCGGGCGGCGCAAAGCACCAACCCACGCGCAGCGCGGATAACCCGTGGATCTTAGAAAACGTCCGCAACATCACGACGTTGTCGTACGCCCCGATCAATGACTGGCCGGCCGTGTAGTCCGCGGCTGTCGCGTATTCGGCGTAGGCGGCATCGATCGCCAATATGACATCCGGCGGTAGCCCATCACGCAGGCGTTGCACCTCGGTCGTGGTGAGGTACGTCCCGGTTGGGTTGTTGGGATTGGCGATGAACACAATGCGGGTGCGCGAAGTCACGTGCGCGAGCAATTTGTCGACGTCGGCACGCAAATCGGTTTCCGGCGCCGCCACGGGGGTCGCCCCCGCCGCCATGGCCGAAATTCGGTACATCAGAAAGCCGTGCTCGCTGTACAGCACTTCTTCGCCCGGGCCCGCATAGGCGGTGATGAGTAGCGAAATCAACTCGTCCGATCCTGATCCGCAGACGATTTGGGCGGGATCAAGCCCATGCCGCCGGCCAATCGCCTCGCGCAACAGTCGTGCCTCACCATCAGGATAGCGGTGCAACGCCTTTGCGATGACCTGAAAGGCCTCGATGGCTTTGGGGCTTGGGCCGAGGGGCGATTCGTTGGATGCGAGGCGAACGACATTGTCGACACCGGGTGCATCGGCGGCGCCCCCTTTGTAGGGCGTGATATCCATCACCCCAGCGTGGGGTCTCGGGTCAGGTCTGTTGGCCATGATTAGCTCCGCGCAAACGGCCGTGCGTAAGAACCGGCGACCGAAAGGCGCGCGTTCCCGCCGACGCGCTCAGCAAAGGCACCGAGACGCGGATCGTCTTCGGTGACATATCCATCGACCTCAAACAAATGTGCGCCCCCAGCACCACCTTCGGTAAACGACGTGATGGCCCGCGCGCCGAGATCGACGGCTGCCAAATGGTCGGTCAACGACCTTCGGCTGATCTGCTCGGTCGTGCTTACGACGAGCCAACTCAGATCATCACCACTCTCATCGAACGGTAAGCAGGCAACAACCATCGCCTGCAGGTCTTCAAATCGCGCGCCCGGATTATCGACAAACGGCAACCGCGCGATCACGCGCGGCATGTTGTCGGCGCCGCCGATCATGAACCGCCACCAGGGATCCGCTTCACCGTCCTGCGGTAGCGGCAAAATCCCGACGGTCGCATCGCCTTCGGAGACCGCGCGAAGTACGACGCTCGCCGATTTGTGGAGCGACATCCGTGTCGCCGATCCAAAGTGATCCCGCGCGAGATCCCAATAGCCGACCGACTTTTCCGGCGCGCAAACGGCGACCTCGAGTTTGCCCTGCAGCCGGCAATAGGCGGCGATCAGTTCGCGCCAGATTCGCCCCACAACGGGCTGGGGCAGACCGGTTTCCGGGCCCCCGAGAAGCTCACGCAGAACCCGGGCCTCACGGCCGGGACGCAAAATGGGCCCCCCGCCTTTGGCAACACCGACCCGCCGCACCACGTCGGTCCGCGCCGCAATCGCAGATAGAATCCGCGCGTCGATTTCGTCTATTTCGCGTCGCAGCGCGTCGAGTTCTGTGTCTTTTGTGGTCATGATGAAGCCCTTCGGGCACCGCGCCGGGGCGAACTAGTCTTAAGCGTCGCCCTCTACAAAATCAAAGAAAACATTGACATCTAGAGGTCCTAAGCCAAGTTATTCCCTCCCCGGGTTAAACGGTTTTACTCCCTATGGCGATCGCCGATCCCATGGATAATTCTTCTTCAAACGCTGGCCAATTTGTCGAATTGGGCGGCGAAGGTGCATTGCGCCTGGACAGTGGCACGGAACTCGCCAGTTTTGGCGTGGCCTACCAAACCTATGGCGCGCTGAACGCCGAGAAATCCAACGCGATTCTGGTGTGCCACGCGTTGACCGGCGACCAGCACGCCGCCAATGCCCACCCGTTGACCGGTAAACCGGGGTGGTGGGACATCATGATCGGACCGGGCCGACCGCTCGACACCAACCGATATTTCATCATCAGCACCAACGTTCTGGGCGGCTGTATGGGTTCGACTGGACCCAAAGACATCAACCCCGAAACAGGCGAGCCCTGGGCGCTGTCCTTCCCAGTCATCACGATCGGGGACATGGTGCGTGCGCAGGCCCGCCTCCTGGATCACCTCGGGATCGATCAGCTGTTCTGCGTGATGGGTGGCTCAATGGGTGGAATGCAAGCCCTTCAATGGGCATCCGCCTATCCCGAACGCGTCTTTGCCGCCGTGCCCATCGCTTCGGGTTCCCGCCATTCGGCTCAGAACATCGCGTTCCATGAGGTCGGCCGGCAAGCCATCATGGCTGACCGCGACTGGCATGGCGGCGAATATCATGCACACGCCACGACACCACGGGCCGGCCTTGCCGTCGCCCGGATGGCCGCTCATATCACCTATTTGTCGGAGGCTGCGCTTCACCGCAAATTTGGCCGGCGACTGCAGGATCGCGAGCACATTACTTTTGGCTTCGATGCCGATTTTCAGGTCGAGAGTTACCTACGCCATCAAGGCAGTACGTTCGTCGACCGATTTGACGCGAACTCCTACCTCTACATCACCCGGGCAATGGACTATTTCGATATGGCTGTCGAACACGGTGGCAGTCTGCCGGCAGCATTTCATAAGACGCCGGTGCGCTTCTGTGTCATCTCCTTCACGTCCGACTGGTTGTTCCCAACTTCCGACAGCCGCGAGGTCGTAAAAGCGCTGAACGCTGAAGCCGCGAATGTGAGCTTCGTCGAGGTCGAGACCGACAAAGGGCATGATGCGTTCTTGCTCGATGAACCGGAATTTCACAAAACCTTGGTGGGCTTCCTGAACGGCGCTGCCGACAAACGTGGCCTGAAAAAGCCGTGAGCCCGGCAAGCGACTTGGCGCGCGCGGCGCTGCGTGTCGATCTACAATTCGTCGCCGATCTCATCGAACCGGGCGCCCGTGTGCTCGACATCGGTTGCGACGACGGTGCCCTCCTGCATTACCTCAGCAACGAACAGAATGTTGACGGTCGAGGCATCGAGATCAGCCAGGCTGGGGTGAACGCCTGCGTTGCCCGCGGCTTGTCCGTCATTCAGGGCAACGCCGACACCGACCTGATGGACTACCCGAACGATGCCTTTGACTACGTTGTTCTCAGTCGGACGCTCCAGGCCACCCACAACCCACGCGATGTCCTCTCGCAACTAGTCCGTATTGGTCGCCGTGCGATCGTGACATTTCCCAATTTCGGGTATTGGCGGGTGCGGTGGAATTTGATGGCCAATGGCCGGATGCCGACGACGCGTCTCCTCGCTGAGCCGTGGTACAGCACCGAGAACATCCACCTGTGCACGATCCGAGATTTCGCCCAACTATGCGAAGACCTGGACTTGCGCACCGAACGCCAGGTCATCCTCAATCACACGGGTCACAACACCCGGTTTCGGAGCACCTCGCGCTACGCCAATTTCTTTGGCGAACAAGCGCTATTCATGCTCACCCGGCGCTAGCCGCGCCGTCGTTCGCTCGCGACTTGCTGCCAATACCGGACGGGTTACCGCACGAACCGTTCGCAAGTGGCTTCGCTGCGCACTGGGCGTCGCGGCATAGACCTGCTTGCCGCCCTCGATCAGCAAAGCACCCGCAACCGCCGTCGCGCCGATCCCTTCACCAAATCGTTCAAGTGGCCCAGCAACCCGCAACATGACGCCGCTTCGGCTCGGCGGGAAATACAGCGCGGCCTTGGTAGCCCCGGGCGAGAACATGTTGTCGCGGAGCAATCGCGTGAGCTGCGGCGGACTGAACGGCCGACCGTGACCGAATGGCGTACGTTCCATCCGCGCCCAGATACCGCGACGGTTGGGTGCAACAATCAGTATCCGCCCTTCGGGCGACAGCACGCGCCACACCTCGCGTAGCATCGCCCGCAAGTGCTCGGTGTTTTCGAGTGTGTGGACAAGAAGAACCCGATCAACACTCGAATCCTCCAACGGCAGCTCGACCTCGTCGGTCAGCGCGACCCGGCTCGGGACACCGCTCGGCCAGCGGTGAACGCCTTGACCCGACGGCATGAACGCGATGACGCGCTCGGCTTCATCCAGCATCGGCGCGAGCAATGGCGTCGCATACCCCAAGCCAACCACGCGCATGCCGGCCACACTGGGCCACAACGTACGCAATCGCCGACGCAGGGTCCGCGTCGCGATCCGCCCCAGGCGGCTGTCATAGAATTGTTTTAGATCGACAACATCGAGATGCATGACGATATTTTAGCACATCAGGTAAGCCACTGGCGTGGGCCCGCAACGCGGTGTAACAAACGAGTCATGAAGCTCTTCTACACCCCGCTCAAAAACTACGTCCACAAAGTGCAGGTCGTGGCGATCGAAACCGGCGTTTACGACCGGATCGAGCGCATTGCGACCGACCCTTATACGCGACAGGTGGAACACCTCAGGGCCAACCCGCTCAGCAAGGTCCCAACACTGGTTTTGGACGACGGGATGCCGCTCTATGGCGGACCGGCCATCTATGAGTATTTGGATTCACTCCATGAAGGCCCCAAGCTCTATCCACCTGCCGGACCGGATCGCTGGATCGCGTTGCGACAGCTGGCCCTTGGCGATGCCTTGTTCGATACGTTCGTGCTGCGCCAGAACGAACTCAAGCGCCCCCAAGAATGGGTCTACCCGGCGGCACTCGAAACCTACATGGCCACCGTTGCACGGGCGCTGGATGCACTCGAGGAGGAAGCCGTCTCTTTTTCGGGATTCACCGTCGGGCTGATCTCAATCGCTTGCGGGCTGATGTACCTCACCAAAATTCGCGATCGGGACGGCATGGATCTCGACTGGCGCGACGACCGCCCTGATCTTTCAGCTTGGTACGATCAGTTTACCGACCGCCCATCTTTTGTCCCGCACGACAACGACATTGCCCTGCGGTAGCGCGGACTAGTCGCGCGCAACGCACATCGCGATGCCCATGCCGCCGCCGATGCACAGCGTAGCGAGGCCCTTTTTGGCATCGCGCTTTTGCATTTCATAAAGCAACGTCACCAACACGCGCGCACCCGACGCACCAATCGGATGACCAATGGCGATGGCGCCGCCGTTGACGTTGACCTTGTCGGTATCCCACCCAAGGTCTTTGTTGACGGCACAGGCCTGCGCCGCAAACGCCTCGTTGGCCTCAACCAAGTCAAGATCTTCTGCCGACCAACCGGCCATCTCCAGAGCCTTGCGGCTGGCCGGAATAGGGCCCGAACCCATGATCGCCGGATCAACACCGGCTTGCGCCCATGACGCAATGCGCGCCAACGGTTTGACGCCGCGGGTGGCGGCCTCCTCGGCACTCATCAAAACCACTGCCGCCGCGCCATCGTTGATGCCCGACGCGTTGGCGGCGGTCACGGTGCCGTCTTTTGCAAACGCCGGTCGCAGTTTTTGCATCGCCTCAATCGTCGCGCCATCGCGAATGTACTCGTCGGTGTCGACGACGATGTCGCCTTTTCGGTTGGGCACCGTGACCGGCGCGATTTCGTCCTTGAAGCGACCCGCCTTCTTGGCGGCTTCGGCCTTGTTTTGCGATGCCAGCGCAAACGCGTCTTGCTCGTCACGCGTGATCTGCCATTGCCGTGCGACGTTTTCGGCGGTGGTGCCCATGTGGTAGCCGTTGAACACATCCCAGAGGCCGTCACGAATCATCGTGTCGATCATCTGCGAGTCACCCATCTTGGTGCCTTGGCGAAGATGCATCGCGTGCGGCGCGTTGCTCATGCTTTCCTGGCCGCCTGCCACGACAATGCTGGCATCGCCGTTCTTGATCGCCTGCGCCCCAAGCGCAACCGCCCGTAGCCCCGAACCGCAAACCTGATTGACCGACCAGGCCGGTGATTCGACCGGTACGCCCGCTTCAATTGAGGCCTGGCGCGCCGGGTTCATCCCCGCTGCGGCCGTCAATACCTGCCCGAGGATCACCTCCGAAACCGCGTCGGCGTCAACGCCCCCGCGCTCCAAAGCTGCCGTGATCGCGGCCTTCCCAAGGTCCGAGGCGGCCAGGGAGGCGAAACTTCCGTTAAAGGCACCCACGGCGGTGCGGGCGGCGCTGGCGATCACGATGTCGGTCATGGGAACTCCGGAAAACTGAAAGTGAAACCAGATTGTTGCATCGCACAACGCCTTTCCGCAACCGCGAAGAGATCAGCCGGAAAGCCAGCGCTGAAGCGGCTCCCACAGGGCGGTTTCTGCCTTGCGGCCGACAACCATCCCGATGTGGCCGGCGGCCGGCGCATGGACCGTTGCGGTCGGTAGCGCCTCTGCCAATGCGCGGGCTGAGGGCGGCGGCACCAGCCGGTCTTGGTCGGGCACCACCACATACGCCGGACAGCGCAACGCCGCCGGATCGATCACGGTATCCGCAACGTTCCACGTGCCACGGCCCGGCAAGTTGGCGCCGTACCAGTCGACAAAGCACTCGCGCGCCACCGGGCCCACCAGCGGGATGCCGTCATTGAGCCAGTCTTCCAAGGCAACGAAATCCTCGCGACGGGGATCATCCTCTGGCATGGCCGCAAAAGCGCGGAATTTTCGTGCCGCCAGAAGCGGATCGTGGCTGGCGAAAAAAGCCTGGAGCAAATCAACTGGCAGCTCGCCCATCGTCGTCAAGGTCTGCTCAATCGGTCCATCTGGGGCGAGCAAACCGGTTGCATCGTTTTTCTCGGCGTGGAAATCCCAGGGTGTTGCCAGCAGCACAAGAGAGCGGACGTATTCGGGAAACAAGAGGGCCGCGGCCAGCGCGAGGTTACCTCCCATGCAATAGCCAACCAGATGAACCGGTCCATCGTGCCGGGCACATGCAGCAACCAACGCCGCCCGCAAGGGGCCCGCGATGTAGTCGGCTAGGGAGAACGCACTTTCGTCCGGGCCGGGCGACCCCCAGTCCAGGAGGTAGGGATGAACGCCGCGCGCCTGTAACCACCGCAACAGACTGCGCCGCCTCGATAGGTCGAGTATGTACGCACGATTGACCAGCGACGGCACGAACAGGGTCGGCGGACCATCCCCGCCATAGTCGCGAAGTGCTGCCGCCCCAAACTGGGCGATCGGTGCGGGGTCGGTGACATCTCGGGTGTAGGGATGGCGGCGATATACCTCGATGGCATCGGCAAGGGCCGCCGCGCGCGCCGCTGCTTCTTCCTGGACGGCGCCGGCGAGTGCCGGTGAATCAGCGCTTCGTAGCGCTGCCGTCAGGCGCGCCGCGTCGGCCGCCAGCTTCGGCATCCACGGCATCGATCCGTTTTGCGCAAACGGCAAGGCGGCGAGCGACCCCGTCCAGGTCCACATCGCCATCGCCATATGCAGGCTGATCGGCCGCGGTCCCGGGCGCGTCGGTGTCTGCGAATTGCTCATCATTCGTCTTCCCCAACGCGTCGGCCCAGTTATGGCTGAAAACGGCGGCAACCTGCGCCTCCCAGAGGTCGAGGTAGGCCGCGGCGAGTTGCCGAATCGTGGGCTCGAAGGTCACGCAAGGAGTATAGCGAAGAGATGACGGGTTGAGGCAATTTGCGCATCGCAGCACACGTCCCTTGCGCAATGCAACATAAGCCCTTGCGCGGCGCAGCATCGCGGAGGGACAATGGGCGCTTATGGCTTAGTGAGGACTTTCGTGACCGATTCCACCACCCCAGACGCCGATCCGATCGTCGTCAAGAAATACGCCAATCGACGGCTCTACAATACCGCCAAAAGCGCCTATGTAACGCTTGAGGATCTGTCGGAAATGGTCCGAAACGAGGAGGACTTCGTCGTTCTCGACGCCAAGAGCGGCGACGACCTGACGCGCCAGGTACTGACCCAGATCATCCTCGAACAGGAAAACCGCGGGGGCAATCTGCTGCCGCTGAACTTTCTCCGCAAACTGGTCGGCTATTACGGACAAGACCTGGACGGCGTGCTGCCAGGCTATCTCGACGCGAGCCTTGAAAGCTTCCAGCAAAACCAGGACCGACTGCAAAAGCAATTCACCGCCGCCTTCGGCCAACCGATGAAGCAATTCGAAGAAATCACGCGCCAGAACATGGCGATGTTTGAACGCGCATTGGGCGGGCTTTCACCGTTCGCCGGCGATCGCCCCGCCCCTGAAGCGGATGCACCCGCAACGCAGTCTCCCGAGACAACAGGCGAGGACATCGATTCCCTCAAGAAAGAGCTCGACCTGATGCGCGCCCGCCTCGACAAAATCGAAAAATAGACCCCAGGGACGCAGGTGAACCGCCCCCGGGGTCCCTCAGAGTTCCCTAGCCGACCCGGCCACCGTCCTCGCGGGTGATGGCAACGACCGAAGAACGAGGGGCCGTTTGCCCACCGTCGGGGAAGTGGCTGTCGCCCCGTTCGCCGGGATGCTGCACACCGACAAATACCGTTCGCCGATCAGGGCTCCAGGTAATGCCGGTAATTTCACATTCGCGCGGGCCCACCAAGAAGCGGCGAATCTCGCCCGAGGCCGGATCGCCAACCAGCATTTGGTTGTTTCCTTGGCCGGCAAAGCCCTTGGCGTTGCTGTAATTCCCGTCCGTCTGGATCCACAACAGACCGTTCTCATCGAACGCCAATCCGTCCGGTGAATTGAACATGTTGTCCGCGTTCACATTGGATGACCCGGCGTTCGCATCTGTGTGCACTGTCGGGTTGCCGGCGAGAACAAAAAGGTCCCAGGCGAAATCCGTCGAGAGATGATCGCCGTTGTCGGGCATCCAGCGCACGATTTGGCCGTAGTTATTGCCTTCACGCGGATTGGGGCCACCGACCGGGGTGGGATCACCACCAGCATTCGGTTTTTTGCCACGGTTTTTGTTGTTGGTGAGGCAGCAATAGACCTCGGCTATGCGGGGATTGGACGCAATCCATTCCGGACGGTCCATCGTCGTGGCGCCGACCGCTGAGGCCGCCTGCCGCGTGTGGATCGCAATCTCGGCCTGTGACGCCATGCCTGTGGAGGTCGGGGTCAGTGCAATCCATTCGCCCCGATTGTCGTCGCTGAACTTGGCAACGAAGAGCTGCCCGTTTTCGAGCAGGTCACGGTTGTTGCCGCCTTCGACATATTTTTCTGCACTAACGAACTTGTAGAGAAACTCGGCTCGCTCATCGTCGCCGAGGTACACCACAACGTGTCCATCGCTGGCGACGACAAGTTCAGCATTCTCATGTTTGAAGCGGCCCAGTGCAGTGCGCTTCTTTGGCGTCGCGGTCGGATCAAGGGGGTCAATCTCGACAACGTAGCCAGCTCGGTTCGGCTCATTCGGGTTCTTGCTAATGTCGAAACGCTCATCAGCGGTCGCCCAGGCGTAACCCCAGTCCTTGGCACCGATGCCGTATCGCTTCCAGGCCTCCGTGATGTCCTGGTCCTCGTCGCTGGACGAGAAGTACCCGTTGAAGTTCTCTTCGCAAGTGAGGTACGTGCCCCAAGGGGTGCGACCGTTGCCACAATTGTTCCATGTGCCAAGTGCCGACGTGCCGGTCGAATCGGCCGCTGTCTTTAACCAATCATGACCACGGGCCGGGCCAGTGATTTCCATCGGCGTGTCAGCCGTGATCCGGCGGTTGTAGGGTGGCTCAACCACGATCTCCCAGCCGCGCGCGCCACGTTCTAGTTCGACGATCGAGATCCCGTGCGCGGCTTTGCCCTTCCGCACATCATCAGCGTTCACCGGCGCCCCACCTTCCCGATTGGCGTAGGTGATCTTCAGGTTGGTGTACTCGTTGTTGACGGCGAGAATCGTGCGCCCCTCGTGCACAAACATCGACATCCCGTCGCAGTTATCACCAAAGGCAAGTTCCTGACTTTCGCCAGTGCCGCGTGTGGCCTGGTCGAAGGGGAGGCTCTTCGACCAGAGTGGGTCGCCCCACCGCGCCACAACTTGCCACCGGTACCCGTCGGGCACGGTGATCGTATCCAATCCGTTCGCCGGCACCTGTTCGAAACCCAGACGGCTGCTTGCTTCGGCGCGGAACGGCGTCAGCGCCGTTGTGCCCATGACCAAGGCCGTGGCCCCCACGGCGACCCCACCGCCAAGAAAAGCACGCCGCGACATGGCGCGCTCTGCAATCTGGGCGAATTCAGTCTCTTCTTCGCGAGGGTTCTGGAGTTCGTCGAATTCGTCGAAAGACGGTCGATCTGCAATGTGGTTCATCGTCATCCTCAAGCTTAGGCGAGCCCAATTGGCCCTGGGGTCAGGTTCTCACCGAGGTGTAATGAGCGCGCATGAAAGCGGCGTGACAACGCGATGACTGTTTTATGAGCCCGGCAGTTTTTGCAAATTTTTGGCTGAACTCGGCAGAAAATGCCTGCGTCGTTACTACTTGTTAACAATTTAGGACGAATATGCCTCAAAATAACATCAAATCTGGAGGAAGGGCTCCGGGCGATGAATTTGCCGAGTCTCACAAGCGTTCTGCCACCGCCGCGCCGCGGCGAGCCGCCCCGATTCGTCGGCAACGCCCAAGAGACCTTTGATCGCCGGGCAAATTTCCGCCGCGCCGCTGACTCTTTCCAAACCGAACGGGCGCGCCGACCCGATGAACGCGGCGGCAGTTCGCTTGACGCGCGCCGTGCCGGCGACCAAGAACCGGCCCAAGCCCGCACCGCACGAGGCCGACGCGCGACCGATACCGGTACGCCCGCTGGCCTGCACCTCAAACTCAACGCTGCGCCCGAACTGGTTCGTCACTCTACGCAATTTGTCGCACAAGCCATCGGCCAAGAGCGCGGCACGATCGGCATGACTCCGCGCAGCGTTGGTGCCGGCACCACCGCGTACGACGCCGGTGTCGCGCGGGTGGATTCATTCTTCAGTGTCATCGAACCGATCTCGGTCTACGCCTAACCTTTCACGCTGACATTCGTGATATGAGTCCTCCGACTAGCGGAGACCCATGACTCGTATTTGCATCTACGGCGCCGGCGCCATTGGTGGACATCTTGCGGCGCAGTTAGCGCGTGCAGACAACGCCGAAATGAGCGTAGTGGTGCGGGGACCCACCCTGGCCGCCATCCGCGCCCACGGCCTCACCGTGGAAAGCGGCGACGACACGATCAACGTCCCAATAACCGCGACGGATGATCCCACCACATTGGGACCCCAAGACTACGTGATCCTCACGCTCAAGGCACCGGCGGTGCCAGCCGCCGTCCCCGGCATCAACACGCTTCTTGGCAAAGACACCACGATCGTCACCGCCATGAACGGCATTCCCTATTGGTACTTCTACCAATGCGGCGGGACGTGGGATGGACACCAACTCGCCTGCGCGGACCCCGGCGGTGTGCAATGGACCACGCTTGGGCCGCACCGGGCCTTGGGCGCGGTGGTATGGACGGCCGCTTCCGTGACCGCACCGGGCGTCATTCGCCATACCTTTGGGAATCGTTTCGATCTCGGCGAACCAGATGGCCGCAACTCGGCGCGCGCGACCACGCTAAGCGACATTATGGCCCATGCCGGTATCGATGCCCCGATCACGACGGACATCCGCGGTGCGATCTGGAACAAATTGTGGGGCAATTTGTCGTTCAATCCGGTTAGCGCGCTGACATTGACCGCACTCGATGCCATGGCGACCTCGCCCCGCACGGTGCCGGTTCTGCGCGCGATGATGGTCGAAGCCCAAGCCATCGGTGAAAAGCTCGGCATCGCCTTTCCAATGGATGTCGACAGGCGAATCGCCGTCGCCGAATCGGTCGGTCCCCACAAAACATCAATGCTGCAAGATCTAGAGCGTCACCGTGCCTTGGAAATCGATGCCTTGGTCGGGGTCGTCGCCGAAATGGGGCGGCTCGTCGGGGTCGTAACGCCCACCATCGACGCCGTTCTCGCGCTCATCCAATTACGGGCGCGCAGCGCCGACAACAGTGGACCGGTCTAGCTCAACGACCGAATCACATACTTGATAAACGCGTTGTCCACATGGTGCTGGCTGGCCGCACGCCAGGCATCGTACGCACCATCGTAGTCATCGAAAATCCCGCGAATATCCAGCGTCGACGGATCAACAAACTGATTCCCAGCGGGATCTTCGACCCGCCCGCCGTACACGACATACAGCGTTTGGGCGTCGCCAGAGGGCGGTGTTTGTTTGGCCAAATCATTCATGTCACACCGGCATATATTGTTCCCAGCCCGAAATAACAACCACCCGCCGTTGCATGCCTCGCCACCGCTCTTGATACTCGCGGGCCTCTCGGGAGGAGCCAGATGAGCGAAACGACAATCAGCGTGGGCGAAGCCTTCGTGGCGGCGATGGCCGACCACGGCATTGACTACTTTTTTGGCAACGCGGGCACCGATTTTGCGCCGATCATCGAGGCCTTCTCAAAAGCGGCCGCACTGGGCCAACCAGCGCCCACGCCGATCGCCATCCCGCACGAAAACACGGCCATGGGCATGGCTCACGGCTATTACCTGGCCACCGGCCGGCCCCAGGGGGTCATGGTGCATACCACCGTCGGCACCGCCAATGCGGTGTGCGGCCTGATGAATGCGTCACGCCAGAACGTGCCGGTGTTGCTGTTCGCGGGCCGCACGCCGATCGCCGAAGCGGGCGCCTACGGCGCCCGTAACCGCGTCATTCAGTGGGCCCAAGAATCTTTCGATCAGGCCGGCATGGTGCGCGAATACGTCAAATGGGACTACGAACTCCGCCGTCCCGATCAAACTAGCGCTGCCCTGGATCGCGCGATGGCCCTCGCGATGAGCGAACCCCGCGGCCCCATCTACATGACCCTGCCACGCGAAATATTGGCAAGCCCGGCGGCGCCTGCCGCCCTCGCGCCCGCGACGACGCCAGCCAGCGCGCCCGGCGCCGATCCCGATGTGATCGCCACCGTGGCCGACCTGCTGGCAAACGCCAAAGCGCCGCTCATCATCACCACAACCGTGGGCCGTTACACCGATGCCGTCACCACCCTTGCCGCGTTGGCCGAGACCTATGCGCTGCCCGTCGTGATGCACTGGCCGCGTTATGTATGCCTACCGGTCGACCACCCAATGCATGCCGGGTTTGCCCCGGGCCCCGCGCTCAAGGACGCCGATGTCGTGCTGGTGGTCGACAGCGACGTGCCGTGGATCCCCGCCATCGAAGGCCCCGCAGAGAACGCCAAAGTCGTCCAGCTCGGGATCGACCCGCTCTACGGCGATTACCCCATGCGCACCTTTGCCGCCGATGTGGTGATCAACGCCAATCCTGTGACCGGGCTCAAAGCGCTTCACGCCGCCCTAGCCGATCGGATCGACACCAAAAGCGCCGCCGTGACGAAACGCCGCAAGGTGCACAGCGCGGTCCGTACCGAACAATGCGCCGCCGCAGCAAGCGCGCTCGACAGTGTCAAAGATGCGGCCCCCATGAGCCCGGCTTGGGTGACCCACTGCATTGACCGCATCAAGGGTGACAACGCGATCTTGGTGAACGAATCACCTCTTCAACAGGACCACCTAACGTTGACCGAGCCCGGCAGTTTCTTTTCGGCGAGCCCTGTTGGTGGTTTGGGGTGGGGCATGGGCGCCGCATTGGGCCTGAAGCTCGGGGCACCGGACAAACTGGTGATCGCCGCCTTAGGCGACGGGGCCTATATGTTCGGCAACCCAACCTCGGCGCATTTTGTTTCGCGGGCGCTTGGCCTGCCGGTATTGATCGTGATCTTTAATAACCGCATGTGGGGCGCGGTCAGCCGCGCTACCAAGTTCATGTATCCCGAGGGCTACGCCGCCAAAAGCAATCAGGTGCCGCTGACGCTGCTTGAGCCCGCGCCCGACCTAGAAATGGTGGTCGCGGCCTCCGGTGGCTACGGCGTCGTCGTGGATGATCCGGGTAAACTCGAAGCCGAACTCATTAAGGCCCGCGACATCGTTCTCACCGAAGGTCGCCAGGCCGTCGTCAACGTCATCACCCAAGGCGTTTGAACGGCGCGCTTACCAAGGACCGTGGTGCGAGAGATTGATCATCGTGCCGTCGGGATCGCGCAGGAACATCTCCCACACCTCCTCCGGCAGCGGCAGCTCCAGCTTGGTCGGCGGGCTAATCACATGCACCCCAGCGGCGTCCAACTTAGGCAGCAGCGCCTTGAGGTGATCGGTACGGATCACCATGCAGGGCTCGCCAAACCGCACCTTGGTCGCCGGCGCGGGATTTTTCAGCGGTGGGTTGGCGCCGTGCACCTCGGCCAGCCCAATATTGCCGATGGTCGTGTCGTCGGCGCGGAGCACGACAATCCGCATGGACTCGCAAGGCTGGCCCAAGATATCCGAGGCCCCGGGATTGGGAATGAGCGTGTCGATCCAGACCTCCATCTCCAGGAGGTCGCGGTAGAAGCGGAGCGCGCGTTCAGCATCGCGGGTGAAGATCGTGGTTCGGGAAACCGGGGCGGTCAGCGCCATGATGCGTCCTTTCTGAGCGGATCCTGGCGGGTAAACTTGTCGCCCCACGGCTGCCGCTTCTAGAGTGGGCGCAACTCTCGCAGACGGAGCCGCGCCATGTCGACCATCACCACCCTCGCCGACCTCGAGGCGCGCTACGGCACGCCGCGCGAAGCCGCGCTGACCAAAGAGACCGACCGTATCGTGCCGTCCTACAAGACGATGATCGAGGCCTCGCCGTTCATGGCATTGGCAACCAGCGGCCCGGAGGGCCTCGACTGTTCGCCGCGCGGCGATGCCGGGCCGGTCGTCCAGGTTCAAGACGAAAAGACCGTGTTGCTGCCCGATCGTGCCGGCAACAACCGTGTCGATAGTTTGCGTAACATCGTGCGTGACCCGCGGGTCGCGCTGCTGTTTTTGATCCCCGGCTCGGGCAACACGCTGCGCATCAACGGCCAAGCCCAGTTGTCGGTCGACCCCGACCTGCTCGGGTCCTTCGCAATGGATGGCAAGGAGCCGCGCAGCGTCATCGTCACCACCGTCGAGCGCATCTACTTTCAGTGCGCCCGCGCCGTCCTACGCGCCGAACTATGGAACCCCGACAAACACATCGACCCCAAGGCGTTACCGAGCGCCGGCACGATGCTCGCCGAAACCAGTGCTGGCGCAATCGACGCCGCCGAATACGACAAAGCCTGGCCCGGTCGCGCCAAAGTATCGCTGTGGTAGCGACGGCGTGCCGCTAAAGATGATCTGAGCAAAGGATCCTCCTTATGCCGAGCGGTTTTCTGTTGTTGGGTTTCGTGGCGGCGGCGCTCGTCGTGCTCGTCATCCCAGGTCCGGGCGTCCTCTATGTCGTCGCACGCAGCGTGACCCAAGGGCGGCGCGCCGGCCTCGCCTCGGTCGCAGGACTTTCTCTCGGCGCGCTGGTGCACGTCGCAGCAGCGGCCATCGGCCTATCGGCAATCTTGCTCGCATCCGCCACTGCGTTTGGCATCGTCAAAGCGTTGGGCGCGGCCTATCTCATCTATCTTGGGTTACGCGCCATCTTCGCCCGCCAGCGGGCGGCGGAGATCAAGCGCCCGGCACCACTCGCGGTCAACCGCCTCATCCTCGACGGCATCGTCATCAGTATCTTCAACCCCAAGGTTGCGGTGTTCTTCCTGGCCTTCCTGCCGCAGTTCGTCGACCCCACTGCCGGGCCGGTTGCGCTCCAAATCCTCTTCCTCGGCGTTCTTTATGTCGCGTTGGCCGTCCTTACCGATGGCGCCTACGCCGTTCTCGCGGGCACCATCCGGACGTGGCTCACCGGACGGGTGTGGCGTACGCCGCTACCGCGCTTTCTCACCGGCGGGCTCTACATCGGCCTTGGGGTCAATACCGCTGTGACCGGACGGCCCACCTAGTCCATGGTCCAAAGCGCCTCGTCGCGATAGGCTGGACCGGCCGTCTCCCCGGATAGGCTCTTGAATCCGCCCAAGGAACCACCCGATGCTTGCTTGCTTTCGCGAGAATCTACGCCGCCCTGAGATACTCTTGCTCATCATGGGCGCGAGCGTGCCGATTTCGTTCGCGACGTGGCAGGGGCTGCTCAACAACTTTGCGATTGAACGGGCGCAATTCGGCGGTGCCGAGATCGGCATCCTGCAGTCGTTGCGTGAAGTACCGGGCTTCCTCGCCTTTGCCGTCGTCTTTCTGCTGTTGTTCGTGCGCGAACAACGCCTCGCCTTTCTGTCGCTCATCTTTCTTGGTGTCGGTACGGCCGTGACCGGGTTCTTCCCGACGATCATCGGGCTCTACATCACCACCGTGGTGATGTCGTTGGGCTACCACTATTACGAAACCACTGCGCAATCTTTGTCGCTGCAGTGGCTCGACAAGAAAAGCGCCGCCCAGTGGTTGGGCCGCGTGATCGCGGTCGGCTCGTTCGCAGGGATCATCGCTTATGGGCTGATGTATATCGGGCTCGATGTCGTGGGGCTCGATTTCAAGTGGGTTTACCTCATCGGCGGCGGCATGACGGTGATCTTGGCGGTGACGGCGTGGGCGCTGTTTCCGCTGTTCCCGGCAAAGGTCGAGCAGCACAAGCATCTGGTCCTGCGCAAACGCTACTGGCTGTACTACGCCTTGGTGTTCATGTCGGGCGCCCGGCGGCAGATCTTCGTCGTCTTCGCGGCCTTCATGTTGGTCGAACGCTTTGGCTTCGATGCAGGCTCGATTGCGCTGATCTTCCTCGCCAACAGCGCGTTGAGCATGGTGCTGGCACCCCGGATCGGCAAACTCATCGGCATCTGGGGCGAACGCAAAGCGCTCACCATCGAATATGTAGGACTCATCGTTGTCTTTATCGCCTACGCCTTCGTCCAAAACCC
>Ga0055584_100002027_pt1 | contig 19924 bp, 19 predicted proteins | sample OSDHelmetaG_FD_58716 | JGI IMG/M metagenome (GOLD analysis project Ga0055584, IMG submission 58716) | Pelagic marine sediment microbial communities from the LTER site Helgoland, North Sea, for post-phytoplankton bloom and carbon turnover... | ecosystem: Environmental > Aquatic > Marine >... | reverse complement strand
GCGAATCATTGACTAACTTGAACTGGTCGAGATCGATGAATGCAACGGCAAGGTCGTTGGCCACTCCGTCGGCAAAGAGCGCTGCAAGTTCCCGCTCCAGACCCGATCTGTTCGCCAGCCCAGTCAATGCATCGACCTTCGCATCACGCTGTTCACGGACGCTCTCGACTTCTCGCGTTAGCACCCGACCCAGATGGATCCCGATTTGGTTGAAGGCAGTAAGAACTCGTTGTCGCAGCAGGTCCATTTTCTTGCCGAGATGTAACGAGACGACACCGCTAACCTGACCATTGGTACGAATCGGCAGGGCAAATACGTCCATTCCCCGTTCATCCTTGGCCTCAGTTGATCGGGCGGAAATGAGGCAACGTCGTACCACTTCCGGAGGCTCCACTCGACCTCGCAACGACTCTTGGTGGATCGCGGCCAAATGAGAATCGCCAGACCATAACGGTGAAATCGTGGGGACGTTACCTCGAACCAGCCAGTACTCCGCACTCTCCGCCTGCATCACATTCACAAACTGATCTAACAGGATGCTGATGGCTGAATCGCTATTGGTGGATGTCTCGGATAACTCCGCTGCCTGTTCCACAACAGCGGACAGCGCTCGCTCCTGGTCTCCCAACATCTCTTCCAAATCAAGGCGATACCGCCGGGCCTCAATGAGTTTGATCGCTGAAGTGGCCAAGGCGTCCATGATCTTGACTTGGCCAGAGCTCAGTTCCTTCGACTCCGGTCCCACGACACATAAAGTGCCCACCGCCGCACCATGTTCGGACACGAGTGGCCAGCCAGCGTAGAACCGAGCACCACCGAGGACGAAGGTGTTGTGCTTGATGTTGTCGTGTTCCAATGTGTTGGGCACGATGAATGGCTTGTCATTGTCGAGCAGGGTGTAGGCACAAATAACGTCGTCACGATTCGCCTCGGACTCATCGAAACCTATCGCTGCTTTGTACCACTGCCGGGTCTCGTCGATAAGAGTGAGCAGCGCGGTGGGTGCGCCACACACCTCAGCAGCAGCCGCCACGATTTGATCGAACTCCGGCTCTCTGCCAGTGTCCATGATTCTGAGGTGCTCGAGTTCCGCGAGTCGCTCTGCTTCATTAGCGGGTTTGCCCGCAGGGATATACCGCCGCCGCACCGCTTCGCCTGCCATGGCACCGCCTTTACCCAACAAGTCGTGCCCTTATCGTAGGACCAATACCCCCTTAGGTCTACGGAATCCGCGCGTTCGGACTAGTAACGCTCAGTGACTGCCCACACGACCTCTTCGAATCCGGATGTCGATGGACGAATCTATTAGTGGGTAACGACGGGAATCCAACAACGGAGGAAAAGCATCCTCATCACCAAAAGTAGCGTTCGTCGGTCGAATAAATGGACAACCGAGTCTGGGCAAACCTCTTCCGCACAGGCTAATTCCGCGAGTCGCCGAGCACCTTGGCGATGAGATCTGCAACGTCTGGGTGCCCAATCAGACTGAGATGGCTAGACGATTCCAGCACGGTGATCTTCGGCTGGAATTCCGGGTGGCTCTCGCTGTGCTCTTGGGCTTCCGCACTAGCCCGCCGCACCGCACCATCGCCGATCAAGGAGCCCTTCCAATCATCCGCCGGTTCGGGCCAAATAGCTACGACCGCGTGATGGGTGATGTGAGGAGGTAACGGACGCAGCAACGACCGATCCCGCAATGCGGTGTCCGGGTCTCGGCCAGCCCAATCTTCAACGCGAATTGCACCATGACGAAGATCTTTTATCCCCGCGCTTCTCCGATGGCCCAACGATGCAAGTGGCTTGGTCGCACTAAAAGCGTTCAGGACCATTAGTGCCGCTTGTGCCCCCTTCTCGATCGGGGAACCGCCGTGGGGCGTACCGAGCGTGATCAGATCGGATACTCGCTCTGAAAGTGCGGCGCTGACCTCCATCGCACGCCAGGCAACTAAACCTCCCATTGAATGCCCGACAAACACGATGCGCTGGCACTGCGGCAGACCTGAAAGTAGCTGATCCATCATGGCGGCAAGCGCCTCACCGTTGTCGGTGACAGCAGAGCCGGTGGGATAGCGCACAAGAACGGGGACTGCCGATCCGACCGCAGCCAATACTTCATTTCTCCAGTTGAGTTCGGTGCATCCCAATCCATGCAAGAACACCACCAGAGTTTCAGCAGAATCCTGATGCGACTCAACAAAATCAGCAGGAGCAATAACGCGGCCGTCCTGACGCAGACTGAGCTCCGGCACAAGCGCCCGAGTATGGGCCTCCTCCGCGAGCGAGTCACCGACCGCAGCTCCGATCGCGGCCAGCACAGCACCACCCCGTACTGAAGTGTCCATGGGTGCGGCATCAGTGGGGGTTCCCCATCGGACTATCGGGGCCACGATCTCAGCAACTGCCGCGACGGTAGCCGCCACAGATTGTTCAGCGATCGTCATACTTTGATCGACAACATCTGTCACTTGCGATGCACCCGGAACTAACCGCAGTGGCGAACTGCTGATCCGGTCCGACTGGGCTTTGCGCATGCCAGCGACAGTGCCATGAACAATCTTGACGAGCTCGGCGCCTGCGAATACCGCGGCGGAACGCTGTTCAGCAGTCATTCCCCCATCATCCCCCACTCTGGTTTTTTCTGGAAGAGGCGATCGCAGGACCTTCCTCTGTGATCAGAGGTTCCCGGTCTCTTGACCTGGCAGACAATCTGTCCAGCAGCCTGGCCAGCCTTGCGGGATCATCCCGATTGAGCGACCTAATCGCGGAAATTCCCTTCACGTTTACGGCGAGTGCCAGATGATGTTGAGTCATCAGTCGCTGCTGCTACCTCGTGTTCGGAGTCGAGCGCATCGGCGTAGCGGCCCCGACCAGCCGGATGAACTGCCATCACGGCTCTTCGCCGCTGCTCTGCTAGCGCTCTGTCGCTATGAGATTCCTTCCGAAGGTCCTGCAGTTCTCCAGCCAAGTCCAGTCCGAGAGCCAGTGCGTCGACGACCAACGTGTCAGTATGAGGATCGCCTGCAGAGGCTAGCCACCGATAACCGCTGACCCGGCTGTAAACGAGTAGACGCTCGTCAGGACGTAGCGCTAGCGCTGCCGTAGCAACCTCACCCCAGCATGCAACAGAAATCAATCTCATCGCCCTATCCGCAATGTCGGAGTCAAACCAGTCGAGGACGGATTCCCCGACCAGCCGGAAGAAACACATCAGTTGCCCGTTCCGAGTGGCACGACTCAGTGGGGGTTTCAGCACTCGCCCTTGTATCGCCACAAACTTCATCTCCCGAGCCTCCCGCGTCGTTAGTACGACATCCACCGTGTGGGTACTGCGCCTTGCGCAGTACCTCGGTAGCCGGAGGAGAGGAAAACTCAAGCTCTTCGATTGCTGTGAATTTCGAAGCAAGCACCGACCTATACCGAGGGATCCGCCACCGGAGTCAGGAGGAATACCGGGATCTCACGATCGGTGTTCGCCTGATAGTTCTCGTAATCCGGCCAGGTGGCGACCGCTCGTTCCCACCAGTTGCGCTTTTCATCGCCGGTGATCTCACGTACTCGATAGTCACGTTTGATAGCCCCGTCTTGCAGTTCCACCAGCGGGTTGGCCACCAAGTTGTAATACCAGATCGGGTGCTCTGGAGCGCCACCCTTGGATGCCACCACGGCGTAGTCGCCATCGTGCTCGACCCGCATCAGTGGGGTTTTGCGAATCTTTCCGGACTTCGCCCCCAGCGAGGTCAAAATAATGACCGGCCTGTCCTTCATGGTGTTACCGGCCGTTCCGCCAGAACTTTCAAATTCCTCGACTTGGTTGCGAACCCACTCGACCGGACTAGGTACGTACTCTCCCTGCAGTGGCATGCACCTAGTGAAGCCGAACTAGCGGCACACCGCTACCCAACCGCAGCACCTACTACAGCCGGGCCAGGCTGATGCCATCCAACAGGAAGAGGAATCCACCCTGGATCACCACCGCGGCGCCGTCGCCGCGAAGTTCGCTGGCACTGCGACGCCCTCGCAATCGCCGCGATCTGGCAATGGACTCCGACCGGCGAAGAAGGGCAACCCCTGCAGCTACATAGCCAACGTCCAGCGCAGTATTGATCGCGAGCGTTCGCCGCAGCCGACGCCGACGGGTCTCGTCATCTGGCTGATCAGCCCGCCGAGATCGGAAATGCGCGATAGCGGAGATGGCTGCATCAATCGCACCCCAACCCGCCGTCTGACCACCGAACGCGCGCATGGCCGGAGTTGCGCCACGTCGATAGATCGCAAGACCAACGATCATGCTGCCCAGACCCCAGACGCCTAGCGAAATACCTAGATCTTGTTCAACGCGCGCTACTTCAACTGACATAACAGCTAGTTCAACAGATTCATCACCTGGTTGCTAGTGAACGTCAGTGGGAATAGATGCCGGCAGATCGACAGCCTCAGGCCATGGGGGCAAAGGACGTCACGATTCACAGTGTGATGGCCCGCGCCGCTGCCGACACAATAATCATCTTGATCTTAAGCGACTGTGATGCCGTTGGCATACCCATAGAATCTGCCGACTCACCAGATCTATCTGACATGTCAGATTGGCTCGCATCGTGATTCATGCTGGACATTGATCCATCTTGCATAGCGCCCTGCCGACTCTTACTTGGGTTTCCCGCCACACCGTTGCCGTGCCCTCCGGCGTCGCACGAAAAATATCGATGAGAACAAATGGGAAGGTCGGCACTGTCACTACCCACCGCCACAGCAGTGCACCTTCGATCACTGTGCCTTGCCTCTCCGGACCAGTTGCCGACTAACGCAACTAAATCCTGGCAGATTGCGGGCCTCATCTCGCGCACCTACTCTGCTGATTTCTCCGGTCAAGAATCCGGATGCGCAGGCATTGCGGAGTGGATACGTGCAAGGCTTACGCCACAGACATCGGCACCAGATGAACCGTGCTCGGTTCGGGAGGTAACGTGACACCCTCACGCGTACTGAGCCTCGCCGCGACTATCGCGGCTATGGCCATTTCTCCGGCCGTACTTCCAAGCGCAGCGGCAGACCCACCGCCCACCAACCCGCCCTTGCTTATCGAGAAGCCGACAGAAGACGAAGCTGCTGGGCTCCTCGGCCAAACGCCACGACAGTGTCGCTACAGCGGTAACAGCTTTTACGAGGCCCCTGCCACCGAAGATTTGCCTGCCAAACTTGGGTCGTTGATTCGGTGCAAGAAGCACAAGATCAAGGGACTCAAGGATGCCTCGGCTTATCGAGTCATGTACACCACTGAGACACCTGACGGTTCTCCCCGGGCCAGCACTGGTCTCATTTTTGTCCCCAACCAGAAGGCTCCGAAACGTGGCCGGAAGGTGGTGGCTTGGTCTCACGGCACAGTTGGACTTGGCGCCAAATGCGCGCCATCGCGTTCACTGAAAAAGATCAGCCCCACGGGGACCGGAAGTTTCGAGTGGATCAACTCCATGCTCGCCCGGAATTGGGTGGTCGCTGCCACGGACTACATCGGACTAGGCACCAAGGGCCCGAATGCTGGGTCAGCTCTGTATCTGGTTGGTAATAGCGGTGCCATCGACACCATTAACTCTGTCCGGGCAGCCCGAAACCTCAACACCGCCAAGGCGCGCAAGACCTACGCGGTCTACGGTCATTCACAAGGTGGACAGTCCTCATTATTCGTTGGCAGCGTTGCCAAGTCATATGCTCCCAGCCTCAAACTCAAGGGTGTCGCGGCAGCTGATCCTGCTGCGGAGGTGGTCGCGGAAGTGAACCAGGTGTGGGACCAAGGAATCGGGTGGGTCATTGGACCGCCGGTGGTACTGTCTTGGCCCGCCGCCAACCCCTCACTCGATCCAACCGAAATCGTGAGCGAGGCGGGCCTGAAGCGCTATCGCAGTCTGGCCAAGGAGTGCATTGGTCCAGCATCGCTCGCCGGCCTCGCAGATCGCCTCTTGTTTGGTTCATTTTTTGTAGCGAACCCCATGAACAACCCGGACTGGGCGAGGTTTGCCGCCGAGCAAGTCACTCCACGAATCACAGCCGTTCCGGTCTTTATCGGGCAGAACACCGCGGATGGGGTTGTGCTCGCGAACACCATTGCAAAACTCCAAGTTGATTGGTGTTCAGCACCAGGCAAGCAGACGAAACTGAAGATGAACTGGGTCAAAGAACCGGAGCAGAGTTTCCTCAAGTCGCTGAGTATCCATGCTGACGCCGCTGCCTACCAGGCTCCGGCAGTGATCAAGTGGATCAACAAGCGCTTTAAGAATAAGTCGGCGCCTAGTTCTTGCGGTAGTAAGCCGCCGGTGGCTCCGGCTGGAGGCTAACCCATCATTCGCTGCGCGGCCTTGCCTGCATAGCTCACGATCGCGCCATGGCTCGACAGCACGGCAAGGACAACAGCCAGGCTCTGGTTAGCCGTCACCCGATTGATCAACGAGCGGCTATTTGGGAACTTTTAACTTGGCTGTCGCTTTCTTGCCCGCGCCAAGCTCATTGATTGCGCGCATTTGCACCTTGATCCGAGTCTTCGGATCGGCCTTGCGCAGTTTCTTTATCTTCTTGATCTTGCTCTTCAGTTTGGACTTCTTCTGCGTCATGGAGTCGGCGTCGATGGTGTACCACTTGCTGAATTTGCCCCACTTCGTTTTGCCGCCGGCCTTCTTCTGCTTGTTCTTGGCTTTCATTCGCCACTCGTATTCAGTGATCGCAGCCCCAACAGACTGATCAGGGACGCGGAACTTGACCTGGTAGCTGACCTTGCCCGACTTCTTCTGCTTCGCCTTGACCTTGAACTTCTGCAGCTTGTCCGGCTTGGCTAGCGCGTCACCGGTATCCCCGGCCTTACCGGAGCCACCACTGCCCGAACCGCCGTCACCGGAGCCGCCATTGCCCGAACCGCCGTCGCCGGACCCGCCACTGCCCGAACCGCCGTCACCGGAGCCACCTCCGCCACTAGCGGGTGCGGTGGGAGTCACCGCTATTGAGGAGCTGGAGTTATCCCCGGTGCCGACCGGGTTGATCGCAGCAACTCGGAATACGTAGCCGGTTCCAGCGGCCAAACCGGTGACGGTGCGGCTGGTGTCGGTATCGCCGGTGTCGGTATCGCCGGTGTCGGCTACTACTTCGTCCCAACCCGAACCGTCGTGAGCCTGAATCCGGTAGCCGGTGATAGCGGCACCGCCATCGGAACTCGGCGCAGCCCAAGACAGCGTTGCCTGTTCCACGCCCGCGGTGGCAGTCACCCCGGTAGGAGCACCAGGAGCGTCGGCGTAGGTGCCGATAGCGGTTTGGATCACGTTCTTGCTGCCGTTGGAGCGCCCCCAGACAGCCTGCAACGAATCACCTGAACCGGTGGACCATACCTGGGGCTCGTAGGCGTTTTGCCCAGACTCGGACACATCGTTGACGCTGCTCCACGTCGAAGCGCTGTCCTCGGTGGTCGCAGCCTGAATGACGTCGTGGCTGCCATCGAATCGCGGCCACACCACCACCGCCGTGCTCCCATCGACCGACGTCGCGATACGCGGCTGCTTGGCATTCTGACCGGTAGCGGAGATAGTTTGCGTCGCCGACCAAGAAGCACCCTTATCGGTACTGGTTCGTACGCGAATCACATAGTTCGATCCGTCGTAGGCCTTCCACACCGCGTGCACAACTGAGGCATCGTCTGCCGATCCCAGTTGACCGTCCAACGCCTCGGTGACGCCATCGGACAAGTCCGTCGGAGTCGACCACGTCGCTCCGGCGTCATCAGACATGCTGGCTTGCACCACATAGGTGCCACTGCTCTCGCGAGACCACGTTGCCACCACGTCCTGACCGTCTGCAGACGCCGACAACTGGGTCTGCACTGCATCCTCAGCGTTGTCGGACAAGTCCACCGCGGTTGTGCTCCAGGAACCGCCACCATCGGAACTGGTCTTGGTCTGAATCACCGTTTTGTTGGTACTGCCGTCATTGCGATGCCAACCAGCGACCAACGAGCCGCCATCCTCCGAGACCGTGATTGACGGCTGTACTGCCTGCTCGGAACCGTCAGACAAATCCGTAACCGCGGACCAACTGACTCCCTTATCCCCTGAGGTACTGGTCTGCACCAGATCAGTTGAACCGTCATCCCAACGCCACACCAACGAGACTCGGGAACCGTCTAACGACATCGCGCCCGACAACTCATAGCTGGTCTGGCTCGAATCCGACAACGTCGCAACCGATCCCCAGCTCTGGCCACCATCAGCACTCACGCGGGCCTGCACCACCCACTTGTTGGTGCCACCGCCGCCGCCGTTGTACCAGCGCCAAGCCGCCGCCACCGTCTTGCCATCGGCTGAACTCAGCAGTATCGGATCGATCGCGTTTCGAGTGGTGTCTGACAAATCAACGGCACTGCTCCACGAGGAACCACTGTCAGTGCTGCTGCTGTAGCGAATCTTGAACTGACTACCGGTGTACTCCTTAAACAGCAGATGCCGAAACGAGTCATCAGCCGACCCCGCCAACATCGCTTCTTCTGAGTTGTACGACGCATCCGACAACTCCAACACCACTCCCCAAGCCGAGCCGGCCTGAGCAGGCCCAGCCAGGGCAATAACCCCGGACAGACCCAAGGCAGCAGCAGTGGACAGTGCGATAGCCCGCAACAATTGATCGTGAACCTACTACTGGGAGAATTCGATCCGTGGCGACTCGTCAGCGGGATCGTTTTCGGACTGGTCCTACTTCTCGTCACCACACTGCTGGTGGGTGTTGTTCGCGCCTACCGCCGGGATAGACAGCAGTTGGAAGTCGAGAACGCTCGTCTTGAAGCCGTCGCAGCAGAGATTGATGTCGAAATCGCTGCCAGCGACACCGCAACTGCTCGCCGAGTGGAACGTACGCTAATCGATGCACTGTCAACGGAATCGGAACGGATCAACGCGGACCAACTAGACGCACTGGCCCACGGCGTAGTGCGGCCGTTGAGTCATGAACTCGCTCAGCAACTTCCTACCTGGTCGCCGCCACCGCTACCGGACTCACCTACGCAAGTACGATTCCGGCAGATTCTGGATCAATCCAGCCGGCGCTCACCGTTTCTGCCGGTAGCGACAGCCCTCGTCTTGCTCTTACTCGCTGCCTTTCCGGTCATCGTTGCCGTGGGACTCCGGCTGACGGCCGTGTATGGCGTCATCGGATTTGTGAGTTTGGCTGGCCTGCTCTGGCTGGCGAACGTGCTGGTGAACCGGCTAATCCCTGGCCGATCCATCACCGCGCGGACAGCAACTGTCGTGATATCCGCGGTTGTGGTCGGATTGATCTTTGCCGTGCTAGCTGCGACAGTATCGAACCTCACCGGCGCCGTAGTGGTGACGGAATCGGGAATTCGATTTGGCCTCTCAGTGCTTATTGCGGTCCTGGCATGGATTCTTTCCGTCACACGGGGATTACTCCGCCAACTCGCAGAGATTCTCACCCGACTAGCCCAGGTCAGTAGCCAACTGAATTGGCAGGTTGCTCGGCTGCGGCAGACGCAATGGGCCAGGCAACGCTACCTCGCCCGACTCTTCCACGGCCCGCTGCAAACGTTGCTGATGAAGAGCGCCCATGAACTGCGCACCGTTGACGTTGATGACACCGCTGGACTCCGCGACCGGCTGAAGCTGGAGATCCAGAAACTACTCACCAATGTGGAAGGTGGTGATGAAGAGGTTTCCTGGCCAGATGGCCTGTCCCGGATGATTTCCACCTGGGACGGCATCGTCGAGATCACTGTCGCGCAAGATCAAGCAGTTCTCGACGTACTCGCGGTAGATACCGTTGGCCGGAGTCTGGCTATCGAAATCTTCAGCCAGGCAGTAGCCAACGCGGTCCGGCACGGCAACGCCACTTCGATCACGCTGATCTCCCGCATCAGTGAACGCGAACTGTGGCTAGACATTCGTGACAACGGCGAGTCGGAGCCGTCGGATTCCGTGGGGATGGGCACCCAAGTCCTCATAGACTGCACCACCTTTTGGTCCCGCGATATCGGCCGCGACGGAGCCCGAGTAGAAGCCCATATCCCGGTGCTTGCTCCGGCAACCTGATCCTAGATCGCAGCCGTACTTTCCAACGCGGCGTCATCTGAGTCCCCTTGGCTCGATTGTCTTGCTCTCGGTCGGCCGACTTCTGCAACGCGTCCCCAGCAGGTAGCGAAATGACCGCTGGCGCCCTAGCGGCAAGCAGCCAGGTGCGCTCAAGCGTCCAAGGTGGGGCACCATAGTGGAAACACGTGGAGGCACTATGACCGAACTCGCGTTCGCTGGAACCGACTCCTACCTAACCAATCCCGCACTTGAAGCAGCCGTCCGTACCGCGCTGGTCTTAGAAAAGCCGTTGCTGGTGCGGGGTGAGCCTGGGACTGGCAAGACGCTGCTCGCCGAAGCCATCGCCGAGGCCCTCGACATGGAACTGATCACCTGGCACGTTAAGAGCACCACCCGGGCACAAGAAGGCTTGTATCACTACGACACGGTGCAGCGGCTATACGACAGCAGGTTCGGTGATCACGATGTGCGTGACATCGCTGACTACATTCACATGGGGCCGATGGGTCGGGCGTTCCGCTCCGATCAGCGCGTCGTACTCCTGATTGACGAAATCGACAAAGCCGACCTGGAGTTCCCCAACGATCTGCTGCATGAACTCGATCGAATGCGATTCCGGGTCATGGAGACCGGCGAAGATGTCGCTGCACAGCATCGCCCGGTGGTCATCATCACCAGCAACGCGGAGAAGGAACTTCCCGACGCTTTTCTGCGGCGCTGCGTGTTTCATTTCATTGATTTCCCCGATCAGGAGTTGATGGCAAGGATCGTGGGCGTGCACCATCCGAACCTGAACGAAGATCTGCTGCAACAGTCGCTGGCTGCCTTCTATCGGATTCGGGACATGGATCGGATCCGCAAGAAGCCGTCCACCAGTGAACTAGTGGACTGGATTGCCATGTTGCTGGCCAGTGGAATCACGGATGTGGATCTCGAAGCCCAGACGCCGTACTTGGGCACGCTTTTGAAGAAAGAGCAGGACCTCGCTGCCTTCGGTCAGCACCTCACCGGAATCACCCGCGGTCGCTACTGAGAACCGGCCATGACCACCACGAGCGCTCCTATGTTCTTGGGACTGCTGTACCGACTGCGGGAACTCGACGTCCCAGTGGGGGCGCAAGAGGCAGTGGCGCTGGCGCAGGCACTAGCCGCGGGGTTGCATGACAGCACCCCCACCGGCTTTTACCACACAGCTCGCTCACTGCTGATTCATCACGAATCCCATCTCGATGCCTTTGATCGCGCCTTCCTCGCGGAGTTCGCTGGGCTGGAAGGTGACTTGCCGATCAAGCAGGAGTTGCTGGACTGGCTGACACAGGCAGCTGAAGGAGAAGCCCCGAACCTGGACTTTCCGGAGTTGACGCCGGAGGAAATCGAAGAACTGAAGCGGGAGTTTCAGCGTCGGCTAGCCGAACAGCAGGATCGCCATGATGGCGGCAACTATTGGACCGGCACTCGCGGCTCCTCACCCTTTGGTAACTCCGGCACACCGCGACCCGGAATCCGCGTGGGCGGCTCCGGCGGCAACCGGAGTGCAGTGCAGGTAGCGCAGGATCGGCAATACACCGGCTATCGCGGCGACATCACCTTGGACACCCGCCAACTCGAAATCGCGATGCGACGACTGCGAGCGTTCGTGCGGGAAGGTTCGGAAGAGGAACTGGACCTAGAACGCACGATTGAAGAAACCGCCCGTAACGCCGGTGAGATCGAAATAGTGACTCGACCCCCCAGCCGGCCAGACACTCACGTCATCTTGATGATGGATGTGGGCGGTTCGATGTATCCGTACGCCAACGTTATATCCCGGCTGTTTAGCGCCGCGCAACGCGCAACTCATTTCAAGGAGCTGCGCACCCTGTTCTTCCACAACGTGGTCTACGGCCGGGTCTACACCGATGAACGCTTCAGCGAGTGGGTCTCTGTCCAAGACCTCATCGCACAGTGCGGGCCGCACTACAAACTCATCATGGTCGGCGATGCACTGATGGCACCGTATGAATTATTGGCACCGGCAGCCGCCCGCACCGGTGATCCCGATCCCCGCAGCGGGTTGGAGTGGCTGCGATTACTGGCGGACCATTTCACCGACGCAGTGTGGCTCAACCCGGAGGCGAGTTCATGGTGGCAGAGCACCACCATCGCCGAAATCGCCGAGGTCTTCCCGATGTTCCCCATGACCGTGGATGGGCTGTCGGAAGCCATGGCGAAACTCAACCGGGGGGCCAGCCACCGGCGGTAGCGGAAATTTTCCGGAAGCAGTTCGACCAGAACTGCCCACCTACTAGTCCAGTTCGCTGGGCTTCTCGCCCTTGCTCAGCCAGCGGTCCAGGCCGTAGAAAATCGACGCGAACAGTAGTCCCAAGATCACCACGATCACGATATTGATCGCGATGCCGGTGTACCCGTCCGCGGTCACTCCGGGGATGATCTCTCCTGGCGCGCCGGTGTCGTTGTAGTTGGGGTTGATGAACGGGTACGGATACCAACTGCCAGCTTCACCAATCGACTCCGATGGTCCCCATTGGTCGGACTTATCGCTTGGCGCGCACTTGTCGCCGGGGCGCTGAATCATCGCCAAACCGTGCAGCAGGGTGTAGGTAAGCCAGATCACTGGAATGAGCATCATCTTCCAGATCAGGTCGCCAGTAAACCGCGGCCGAGGACCAAATACCAAGAAGCCCAACAGGGTTGCCCACGGCACGATGTAGTGGAAGACCGTATTGGTGTAGATACCGGAGCCACAGGGGTTGGCTGACGGAGCCAGCAGGATCGCGTAAATCAGGCCGGTGATCACGATCATGACCAGGCTGGTCATGCGCAACCAGCGGAAGATCTTGTCATCGCGCCGCGGGTTGGCGAATATCGACCAAGCAACGATGAACGCGAAGATGTTGGACCAGATCGTGAAGTAACTGAGGCTGAATGAGATGCCATCCAGCGGTGATGCCACCTGCTCGTTTGTGGCCGAGTTGAACAAACTGATGGCCAGGGCAGATGTGCCGAGTACCGCTAGGATCAAGTTGTAGATCCGGGAGGCCACGATCATGCCGGGGCTGCCGGGCGTAACGGTCGTAGTGGCCGGCCGCTGCGGGTCGGCTTCGGGCGTAGCTGCAGTGCTCATAACGTCATTGTTGCGATCTTGCCGCCGCTTTGCCGGTTTTCCGGCACAGTTCCGCTACCCAGTGCGTGCGAGTGGGTGACCCGAGCACTTCCCACAGCATTGGAAAGCTTCTTCAACCGTGCAGCGGGCAGCCTTTGGCCTAACTGATAAGGACCGCGAGCACATTGATCGGTCCTACAGCGGCAGGCCGTAACTCCCGCTATGGCATCCAATACGGCTGCGCATGCACGAATTGGGTGCTTTGTCCTCAACTCGGTCTATGTGATACTCGCCTGATGCGTAGTGGGGTCTCAGCTGTAGCAGTCGTGCTAACGAGCGGGCCGTTGCTGCTCAGTTGTGCCAGCCAGGGTTCCACGAATCAAGTGGAAAGTGTCGAGACTCGAGTTGCGCAACTCCCCGTCGAAGCGGGGATCCCCACCGAATCGCCAACAAGCTCCGCTCTAGACCCCACTTCCACCGCTACTCCCACATCCAGCCCCACGATTTCGCCTTCGCCTACGTCCAGCCCCACACCTTCTCCTACGCCTTCTCCACCGAAACGAAAGGTAGTCAACGTTGCTGCCACCGGGGATTTCCTGATTCACGGTGCAGTGTTTCGGCGGGCTTTGAGGAATGGTGGCGGCAACCGCTACGACTTCGACCCTATGTTTCGGTCGATCCGCAAGTACATCAAGAAGGCTGATGTCGCGATCTGCCACTTCGAAGTTCCCATGACTGGCGGGAGCCCTGCGGGTTACCCCAGTTTCAACTCGCCGCGGAGTCTGGCTAACTCGGCCAAACGAACCGGCTGGGATATCTGCAGCACCGCCTCGAACCATACTCTCGACAAAGGGCAATCAGGTGTCGATGCCACGCTCAAAACAATTCGGAAAGCCGGCCTAGTTCCGAGTGGCTCTGCCGAAAGCAAACGAAGAGCAAGAAAGACTCCGATGGTCAAAGTCAACGGAACTCGGGTCGCGCTGCTGTCCTACACCGACTCCACCAACGGCATACCTCGGCCCTATCCGTACAGCGTCAACTTGATTGACCCCACCCGGATAACGAAGGACGCGGCACGCGCCCGTCGCGCGGGTGCTGAGCTAGTGATCGTGAACATGCACTGGGGAGCCGAATACCAAAGCGCCGTTACCGCCCGGCAGGCCGAGTTGGCTGATCAACTGACGGCTTCTCGTCATATCGATGCCGTGATCGGTCAACACGTGCATGTCGTTCAACCCATTCGCTTTGTCAACGGGAAGCCGGTTGTCTTCGGCGAGGGAAATCTGGTGTCCAATCAGTCCGCAGCCTGCTGTGCCGTCGGCTCGAATGACGGAATGATCGCCACACTCAAGTTCGTCATTAAGGGTGATCGGGTCAAGTCCAAGAAAGTCTCGTATGTACCCGTCACCGTCCGTCGGCCCGACTATCTGGTCGTACCCATCGGTCTCGGGGCAAAGTCCGGGCTCATGTCTTTGGAGAGTTTGCGAGCCTCGTATACCCGCACCGTTTCAGTAGTCGGCCGCACAAAAAAGATCAAACCGGTTCCTCAAACATCCCCGTAACTTATGACGTGCCACAAGTGGCGCTGGTCGATCGAAAACTTCCTGTCCGTTCTAAACTGACCAAAACCTTCAGATCCTTCTTGCGATAGGGGCCTCACATTGACACGTCGCATTTTGATCAATACCGGCAATGGCATGTTCGGCCACGCTTTGATCGGGAAGCTGCTTAACCGAGACGATATTCAGATCCGCGCGATGGTGCGTGACCGCAGCAAGTTCGATCTCACCGGAACCAACCTGGAAGTCGTGGTCGGCGACATGGACGACCCGGCGTCTCTGGTCGAACCGACCCGGGATATTTCCCATGTCTTCATCACCTCACCCATGGGCGAAAAGGTCACCCAACGAGAAGAAGCCGTCGTGGACGCGGCAAAGGCAAATGGCAATCCGCACGTAATCAACATCTACGGCGCGGTCCGCCACGAGGGCGACCACCTGGACTCCATGCATGTGGCAGCCATTGCACACCTCAAATCAAGCGGTCTGCCCTGGACTTTGGTCTCCCCAAATTCTGTGATGGAGACGTCCCTGAAAGAGTTTGAGGAGCAACTGCCTATGGGGGTGATGCTGGGCATGTCTGGCCACGGCAAAGTTGGGCTCGTTGCGGTGGATGACGTGGCCCGAGTGATGGCAACTGTGGCGACAACGTCGGGGCACGAAGGCAAGAACTACGAATGTACTGGGCCGGCCGCGGTCGATATGAGCGAATTGGCTGCTGCGTACTCACAGACGCTCGGACGAGAAATTGCATACATCGACCTTTCAGAGGACGAGTTCGCGCAGATGCTGCTTGATCATGCCGGCTTCCATTCACGGGAGGAACTGGAGACGGCAGTGTTATGCCACCTGCGCGCCTGGCGAGAAAACCGGGCCGACCTCGTCACTGACACCGTCGAGCAGGTGACCGGGCAGCCAGCCATGCCGATCCAACAATGGGTGCAGTCGCGTGCCGATCAACTCCGCCGCAAACCCACCCTCGGTGAACGACTAGGGGGATTCGGGCTCCGAGAAAAATACCGAAAGAGCATCTTGAAGTAGCGGCGATCGGCGATCCATATCAGGTTGCCGGAGTATCCGTGCGCATCACTAGTCGAGATGGTTGCGTTCCTCGATCTTCTTGTGCCTGTATTCGACATCCGCCCGGTCATTCCATAGCCTCGAAGAGATGTCTCAACGCCTGACCACCGACAGTCGTCTGTGGCGAATAATCATCGCGTCTGCGCTGGCTATGTTCTTGGTGAATCTGGACTTCTTTGCGGTGCAGGTCGCCCTACCGGACATGTCAGCGGACCTCAACACCACTGAGGCCAACCTGCAGTGGGTGATCAGTGGCTATATGCTGTCGCTAGCCGCATTCCTGATCGTTGCGGGGCGTCTTGCCGATCTCTTGGGTCGCAAAACCTGGATGATTGCCGGTATCAGCATTTTCGGGCTCACCTCCCTCCTCGGCGGTTTCGCCACAACCGCGGGAATGATCATCATCATGCGGATCCTGCAGGGAGTCGGTGCCGCGATCTTAATGCCGGTTTGTCTTGCGGTCGTTACCAACGCCTTCCCCGCTGCCAAGGTGCAGCGCGCGATCGGAATGGTCTTTGGAATCGCGGCCATCGGTCAAGCCGGTGGGCCGCTGTTGGGAGGCTTGCTGACGGAGTTAGCGTCGTGGCGCTGGGTTCTGTGGGTTAACGTTCCGATTTCTGTATTGGTGATCTACCTAACCGTCACATCAGTTCGACAAAGTGTGGCAGAAGGCGAAGAAAAGCGAATCGATTGGTTGGGCCTCGTACTGGTCGTCACAGCCATTGGCGTATTCACCTTTGGTATTGACGAAGCTGCCAATTGGGGTTGGGATTCACCCCTCACCTGGAGTTTCATCCTGGGCGGTCTGATCGTGGGCGCTTTCTTCTTGCTCTGGGAGAGCCGTTTTCGACCACCGCTCATGGATCTCGCCCTGTTCCGTATTCGTGAGTTCAGCGTGATGATCGGAGCCGGCATGGCGGGCAATATGACTGCTGTAGTGGCCATCTTCTTGTCGATGATCTACCTGCAATCCGTCGAAGGATTCACACCGTTTCAAGCCGGTCTGGCATTCATGATTTACTCCGGCGGCATCACGATTTCAGCCCAAGTCGCGGGCCGGCTGGAAAGGTTTACCTCGTGGAAGGTGATGGTGATCGCCTTGGCGACGGGAGGGCTAGGTGTGATCGCCATGGGTTTGCTCACCGAGTTGATCTTCTGGTTCCTGTTCACCTCACTCTTTGCCGGCCTTGGCCTGGGTATGGCATGGACCTACACCAACGTGGTGACCCAATCAGTCGTTCCCAAGGCAAAGGCGGGAGCAGCATCCGGGATTGTCTTGACTGTATTGATTGGCATGGGTGGTGTGGCTACCGCCGTTGCGTCCTCATTGACCACCACCGGAATCAATGCAGGTGGTCAAGCCGGCGATGTCATCAGCAATGTGCTCATTGGCTTCGGAACCTTCACATTGATCTTCGTCCCGCTCGTTGCTTTCCTCGGCCGACAGCCCACGAAACAGTCGCAACAACCGAGCCCGACCGTCGGCGAGTGAGGAACAACTCGGCGATCCCCATCGTCTCGACACATCCGGCAACTCGACAATCCGGTTGCCAACGAACCAACCAGAGCGATGACGGATTGGCAGGATGATGCCACAACGGCGCCCATCATCAGACTCGCAGCACCTTGTTGCCGTCGGCGGTTCTGTTCAGCCGCCCGCGCCGGTAACGTCACTCTCATCATGAGTTCTAGCGGATGGTTGGTCGCAGCAGCGCTCGCTATCGCCTTGGCGGCGGCACACTTCTTCGCCTACCGCGTTTCCCGGCTATCCAGCAGAACCCAAGATGTGCTGGCCTCTGTTGGCGCCGGTGCGGCGATCGCCTACATCTTCGTGCACCTGCTACCGGAGTTGGCATTGGGTGGTCGCGAACTGACGGAGTTAGACATTGCCCAGTTCACTCCAACGCCGGTTACTGAGGCGGGACTGTTCTTGGTGGCCATGGTCGGGCTGGTGACCTTCTTCGTGCTGGACGTCCGGACTGATCAAGGACGCGCGTCAACCACGACCAATTTCCGGGTCCACCTGCTGTCCTTTGCCGCCATCAGCGCGATCTACGCCTACACGCTGCCGTCGCTGGTCACGACTGGCCTGGACTATGCCGTGCTGTTTACCGTGATCATTGCAGCTCATCTACTGCTGGCGGATCGAGCGTTGGCCCGCGCGCACCCGCAGCAGTTCGAGCATCAGACTCGCTGGGTCGGGATCGCCGCGGTAGGAGTGGGCCTTCTCGTCGCCTACCTACTGCCGCCAGCCAGCGAGTACCTACTGGCAACTGCTACGGCATTCCTTGGTGGCGTCCTACTGATGACCACTTTTCGCGAGGAGCTGCCGTCAGCTTCTCGCGCCCGACTGCCGTGGTTCTTGCTGGGGCTTACGACCATGACAGTCTTGCTCATCGTGGCGTTGGCAATGTCCGAACGCCACTAGCCACCAGCCAGCCCGGAACAGGCCTAAGTCTGGTCCGCCCAAGTTCCTGCGAGCTCGAAACCTTCCACCATTTCGTCACCTTCGACCCAGGCGTCATGACCGGGCAATACCGAGTAGGCGTCACCGGCCCCGTAGGTCGTTTCAGTGCCATCGTCATGCACGACGTGCACCTGCCCTTTGGTGATCACTCCCAGGTGGCGCACCTGACACGAGTCGGTGCCCACCATGGGCTTAATGTGTTCCGACCAGCGCCAGCCAGGATTGATCCGCAGTCGGGTGATCTTCACGTCCCCGAACTCGACGATGGCGGCTTCGCCCTTGTCGTCCGGCAAGGTGTTTTTAATATCAGCGGTGTCAAAGCTCTGTACTTCGATGCTGCTCATGTTTTCTCCTTCATTTCTGTTTCGTGGGGTGATTATGATCGGCACTAATCCGCCTTGCGTGCCGAGAGACTTACTCATCTACCGGGGTAGATGAGTAAGTCTCTCGGTGAATCTCCGCGGACGGTGGCAGTTCAGCCTGCTGGCGCGAAGACGGCTGACATGTCCGAAACACCCCAGTGGCCCGCGATCTGGCCATCTCGCCATTCCAAGATGTCGGTGAAGGGAATCTTCACCGCGTTGCCTGAACCGGGCATCCCCATGAAGTCACCCGTGTGGGTGCCAACAAAGTTCCCGTAGGCCACGACCCGGTCGCCCTCCTCCAGCATGAAGTCAACTTCTGCACGGATGTCCGGCATCCCTTGACGCATCATGCGAAACATCATTTTGGGCACGTCCCGACCCGTTGCTTCCAGGCCAGGGACTTCTTCGTGTTCCACGAAATCCTCGGTGAAATAGGTATCTACCAGAGTGTCGATATCCCCGTTCTGGGACATTTCGCCGTAGAGCTTTTCAGTCAGAACTTTTTTGTCAGACATGGTCACCTTTCGCTGTTACTGTTTGCCCCAGACTGTCACTGCGGTTGCAATCCGAGGTCGAGGTCGCGTGACAGGCGCGTGAACTTCTTCCCTCAATAAACCAAACTCACGATGATGTTGCAGTGCCGACAGGCGCTTCAATCCGAATGGACTACCCAACTGCTGCACCCACACCGAGACCAACTGGCCAGCCACTATCCATCGATGACACCATCACGAAACTCGGCAAGACCATAATGATGCGCCGAGGTGTGAGGGGAGGCTCAACCGGCGACGTTTTCTTGCGATACGGGGTGGCTTAGTGACCGTTCAGCGTGCTCCATGACCGATGCGGATACCTGGCTAACCATTCACGGACCTGGCGAAGCGATTCCGCGCAACCCTTCGGTTTCAGCGCGAAGCAATTGGGCATCTTGAAAATGAGCCCCGCGAAGAACCGAATCGACAGGAGAAACCATGAGCATTCCGGAACGGCTAGTGACAATCGCACTGATCGTTGCGTTGGCGTTGATCGGCGGCCATCTGTTGGCTGCTGGGTCGGAGACGGAGACCAAAGCGATCCCGGCACCTCACGGCCAGACAACGATCTACTGACTACGGGTGGGCAAAGATCCCGGCGCAGCTCGACTAACCCTATTCTCTGACCCCACAGCGAACCCCTAGGACCTACTCCCCCACGCCTGGCACCCGTGGCACACTAAACCTCGGTGTCAATCAACCCATGACGCAGGTTATGAGCAGCGTTATGAGCACGGTTATTGGCAC
>Ga0055584_100002026_pt1 | contig 19927 bp, 19 predicted proteins | sample OSDHelmetaG_FD_58716 | JGI IMG/M metagenome (GOLD analysis project Ga0055584, IMG submission 58716) | Pelagic marine sediment microbial communities from the LTER site Helgoland, North Sea, for post-phytoplankton bloom and carbon turnover... | ecosystem: Environmental > Aquatic > Marine >... | reverse complement strand
AATGGATAGAATAGAAGTTTCCTAAACTTTAGATGGCAGTTCGATCCTGCCCGGGGCTACGTAGTAGACACGTTGTGATTTGCGCAGCAAATTGCATATGATGCGAAGCAGCATTGGCCGGTGAGAAGTTTATCCCGCAATCGGCGGGGATCCTGCCCGGGGCTACGTAGTAGACACGTTGTGATTTGCACAGCAGATCATATATGATGCGCATTGTCTTATCAATTGGAGACGTCGCTAGCTCTTTTGCTCTCTTCTTCTATTGAAGAACAGCAGGAGGTAAAGCGCTCCTGGAAGCAAAGGGATGAGCAGGTAGAACCGCGCAGCCAACTCAGGCCGAAACACCAAAAGGCCGATGTTCGCGAGCACCGTAACTGCGCTACCTACACCTTCCCATTTCCACGCGATGCTCAATCCAACCAGGGTACACATTGGATACACCAAGAAGGTGATCACATCAGCCGTGCTCTTCATGACCATGCCTTCACCTCCGATTCCCAGTACGTAAAAGAGGACGAAATACGCCATGAACAGCACCCACAGTGTTCCTAGGAACCGCGCCGAGTAACGAATGATTTTGACTGATTTCATGCGGAGTATAAGTCTACATTTTGGCATTAAAAAGCCGACACTAAGGTCGGCTTTTCCGTATGCTAGAATAGCGTAATCAAAGCAAATCGAAACGATCGAGGCTCATCACTTTTGTCCATGCTGCCACGAAATCCTGTACGAATTTCTCCTTGCTGTCTTCTGTTGCGTAGACTTCAGCAATTGCCCTCAACTCGGAGTTGGAGCCAAAAATCAAATCGACTCGTGTCGCAGAATACTTCGCTTCACCCGTTGCACGATCACTTCCGGTGAACAACTCTTCAGAATCATCGGCCGCTTTCCACTCCGTTGCCATGTCCAAAAGATTGACAAACCATTCGTTGGTAAGAGCGCCAGTATTCTCGGAGAAGATACCGTGCTTAGATCCGTCATAATTCGCATCCAAGGCACGCATACCCCCCACCAATACAGTCATTTCAGGCGCCGTCAAACGCAGTTGCTGCGCCTTATCGACAAGCAATTCCTCTGTAGAAAGCACATACTTGGTTTTCAAATAGTTTCTAAATCCATCAGCCATTGGCTCGAGCACCGACATCGATTCCACGTCGGTTTGTTCTTGAGTGACGTCCACACGACCGGGTGTGAAAGGCACTGTAGTGCTCATGCCCGCCGCTGTGGCAGCTTGTTCGATTGCAGCGCTTCCTCCAAGCACGATGAGATCTGCCATTGAAACCTTCTTGGCTCCACTCTTTTGATTGAACGCTTCTTGAATGCCCTTCAATGTTTCTAGCACCATGTTCAAACGCTCTGGATTGTTGACTTCCCAGTTGCGCATCGGTTCCAATTGAATGCGTGCTCCATTTGCTCCACCTCTGCGGTCTGAGTGGCGGTATGTTGAAGCCGAAGCCCATGCCGTAGTTACTAGGTCACTGCTGCTTAGGCCTGAATTCAATATTTCAGCTTTGAGCGCCTTGATGTCTTGATCGTTGACCAACGCATAGTCTGCCGCAGGAAGAGGATCTTGCCAAATGAATTCCTCATCAGGAATCTCAGGGCCGATGTAGGTCGACTTTGGTCCCATATCGCGGTGGGTAAGCTTGAACCATGCTTTCGCAAAGGCTGCGTTAAATTCCTCTGGATTCTCTAAAAATCGACGTGAAATCTTTTCAAACTCAGGATCAAAACGAAGCGAGAGATCGGTGGTCAACATGGTAGGCTTGTGCTTTTTATCAGGATCAAAAGGATCTGGAAAGATCTCCCCTGCATCCTTGGCGACCCACTGATTCGCACCGGCTGGGCTCTTGGTCAACTCCCATTCGTTGTTGAAGAGCATTTGAAAGAAGGCCTGGCTCCACTGTGTTGGTGTGGGCGTCCAGATGACTTCCAATCCTGATGTAATTGCATCTTCTCCTTTTCCGGACTTATAGGTGCTTTTCCACCCAAAACCTTGCTCTTCAAGGCCTGCCGCTTCGGGTTCTGGACCGACGTGTGACGCGGGTCCCGCCCCGTGGGTTTTTCCGAGCGTATGACCACCGGCTATCAGGGCTACTGTCTCTTCGTAGTTCATCCCCATTCGCCCAAAGGTTGCTTTGATGTCTTTCGCGGCAGCCACTGGATCTGGGTTGCCATTTGGGCCCTCAGGATTCACATAAATCAATCCCATTTGAACGGCCGCCAATGGCGTTTCCAGTTCACGGTCTCCACTGTATCGTTTGTCGTCTAGCCATTTAGACTCCTTCCCCCAGTATACATTGCTAGCGGGCTCCCAGACATCTTCACGACCTCCTGAAAAACCGATGGTTTCAAATCCCATGGATTCTAGCGCAACATTGCCAGAAAGAACCATAAGGTCTGCCCATGAAATCTTTCTTCCATACTTCTGCTTAATCGGCCAAAGTAGTCTCCTTGCCTTATCCAAATTCGCATTATCCGGCCAACTGTTGATCGGGGCAAAGCGCTGCTGCCCTTCCCGGGAACCTCCTCGACCGTCTCCTGTACGATAAGTACCGGCGCTGTGCCAAGCCATTCGAATAAACAATCCGCCATAGTTGCCGTAATCTGCTGGCCACCAATCTTGCGACTCCGTGAGCACGCCCTCAATGTCCTGCTTCAATGCTTCGTAATCGAGGCTTTTAAATTCCTTGCGATAGTCGAAGTCTTCACCCATCGGATCCGACAATTCAGAATGTTGACGTAGAACGCTCAAATCGAGCTGATTTGGCCACCAATCTTTATTGGAAGGACCTTTTCCTTCCACAGATCCATGTCCAAACGGACAGCCACTGACTTCATTCGTCGTGGCGGTTTCTGTACTTGTATTGCAACTCACCATTGCAACCACAAAACCTACTGCTAGGATGCTCTTTCTCATATTCATTGAATTTAGCACGTGCTTTGTTTGAAGCAAAGTTAATCGCCGGCTTGAAGGAGAAAGTTCAATTCTCTTAATATCCAGATAGAAAGAATCTATAATTATTGGAGATGGGCCATTGCAATGGTAGGTGCATCGCACTTAATTGGATAGGAGCTTTGGAAGCCCCAGCTGGAAATAAACACCAGCCGGGGCAATCCTCGCTACTACGGAATGAAAATTTTATTCGTTGTGTGTTCACCATATGCATCGATCAAGCTAACCAAAGCAATACCAGTAGGCACATGCGCCAGCGAAATGCTTCCGCTCCTAGCCGAGGTTCCAGCTTCGTACCTCCCGAGCAATTGTCCTGTAATCGAGTAAATGGAAAGTTCCTTCCAATCCCCCGCGCTGACCACGAGCAGATCCTGCTGCATTAAGATTTGAATGCCATCGTTCAACCTTTCTTCGGAAATCCCAACAGGCCATTCGTCGTCACCCCCTCCGTCTCCGATGGGGTCGTCGTCGGACGGTAAAACGAGGATCAAGGCGTGCAAGTTCGATGCGATATCGTCGTTCCAATACTCATTCGAACCCACAGCTGCTGCTGCGCCAATCGTAATCTCGCCGTCCACGAACAGATCGTCTGACACAAGGTCTTGCCGAGGCAGTCCCATTTCAACCCACCCATCGACACGTCCAAAAACCTACACCAAATCAGGTATTCGATTGATGCTTAACCCCTACTGCCCGAAATACCTAATGGAATATAACCACTCGGTGCACCTCGGCGTGCGCCATCGACTCACACTTGAGGTGCAAGAAATAAGTCCCGCTAGGCAAGCCTTCAACATCGATGTGACCATTTTGAATGCGCTCCTGGCGCACCAAAACTCCCATAGAAGAATAGAGCGACGCATCTACTTGGAGTCGACCTGGAATGGCCATGCGGATCACGTTGTCGGTCGGATTTGGATACGGCGTCCAGAGATAGGAAGAAGGCAAGACCGCCCCAACGCCAATCGTGGAATCAGCGGTATCAATTGGTCCCGTGCCAATCGTGTCGACGTATCCTGTGTCGGGGAATTGAGTCGCATCCTCAGAAAGCAAAGCGAGAACCTCCAAGTCGTCAAAGTAGAAGCCGTCATACGTCACATAATTATCGCTCTCTATTTTAAACTTGATTTTGATGCGTTCACCCAAATAATCGTCAAGGCTTACTTCTTCACTCACCCAATCGTTCTGATAGCCATCCCAAAGTGGCTGTCCAGCATCTTGGTATTGATTGCCTTCCACTGAATACTTTCCGCAAAGTGGAGACCAGTTTTCCTCGCCGACTGGACTAGCTAAAACTTGCGCAAAATCCCATCCTGCTTCAATGCTCCATTTCGCCTTGAACGATAGGATTCCTTTGTCGGCTTCGCGCAAATCAATGATTCGGTTGTACTCCAATTCGCTGTACGCGCCATTTTGATAGGGCGCGTATGGCGAATCCGTAATGGAGTGATCCGGTGAGAAATATTCCTCATCTGTTGCTCCCCACTCGCTTCCGGTAACGAAATCGTCCATATCCCCATCATTGCCCAAGAGCAGCGTTGGAGAACCGTAAATCTTGGTCATCCTTTGCTTGATTTCAAACGAACCGAAGGATGTTACCATGTCATAGACGACTTCATCACCTTGTGCAATCTGAGGGTCGAGCGTGACCTGCCATTGAATCGGATTAGGAACGAGCTGATCCATTGAGGTGAGCACAACTGCATTCCCTACGGACGTTATGTTGCTGCTAACGGCCTCAACAGAGAAGGTGTAGGGCGCATTGAATTGCATACCCAATCGAGTTGCCGTTGCATGAATCACCGGATTCAAGCTGTCCAACAAATTGGATGCGTTATCTGTGAGGCTTGCGTAGTCACCCACTAAGTGCGCCAAAGTCAAGTTAGGATGGACGTTCTCCTGACTCAACGGAACGATCCGCGATGGAGACGGCCAAAACCCATCTCCTTGATTGCCTACCTCTGGCGTCATTGAAATGATCTTTCCCTTGGTATTCTGCTCGCCGTACATCCAGTCGTCAGAATCGCCGTTTACAGGGTAGCCAACGGTTTCCATTCCCGTACCAAATACGTAATCGTTGTACTTCGTCATTTCTGTAGCAAAGGCGATAAACGTGCTTGAGTCCGGGGTGAACTGATCATTGTAGCCCCATGGGTAGATCAAGTAATTGCCATAGCTGTGGTAATTCAATGCAATGCCGAATGTGTGTTGTTCGCAGAACCATTTGATCGCCTGAGTTTCAGGTTCTGAAAAGGCGGATGGACCTCTATACGTTTGGCTGCTCGTATTTGGAGAAGAGCCGCTGTTGTCATGCCCCCATTCGTACCCGTAATTCCGATTTAGGTCGACGCCGTATGTTCCGTCGCCATTGTTACGCTTGTTTTTACGCCACAGACCTCCTCCGTTCGGGTCCTCTGTTTGATTTTCGACGTATCCATCAGGGTTGAGCATGGGTACGAAATACATTTCCTTAGCATCCACCAATCCTGTCACCTCGTCGTCACTGCCATAGTTCTCCAAGAGATACCACATGTAAAAGATCAACTGCGTCATGGATTCTGGTTCCCGTGCATGGTGCAATGCCGTATACAAGACTTGCGGCTCGCTCTCGCTGGTAGATGCGTTGTCAGAAATCTTCACCCACTGAACCGGTCTGCCCTCATGGGTAAGAAACGTATCAATGGAGTCACGCACCGTGATCAAGTCTGGATACAGCGTATACATCGAATCGAGTTGTTGAAGAAACTCTTCGTAGGTATAGAAGCCCGCCATGCTACCAGTGGTGAAATTATCTGGTACGGCAACCGTGTCCCCTTGACCCTCAAAACAAGAAGATCGTCCACCTCGCGCACTTTGAACATCGGCTATACGGGACCGATAAAAGGCCTTTACGTCCTCGATCATCACCTCGTATCTGATTCCTGCATTATCCATCCATGCCAATGTTTCTTCATCGATGTCATTGATCATGAATACGCCGGGCTTACGGATGCCGTGATCCATTTCCATTCCGTGTTCTTGCAAGAGTCTTTCCGTAATGGGATCCAACCAAATTTTAATGCGTGAATGGTCCTGCGCAAATGAAAGTGTCGCAGCAATCGAAAAGAAAAAGGCCAAGATGAGTCGCATATGCATGAGAATCTTTCCTACGAATATACCCGTACAAAAAGGTTTCCTTTCGAACAGACGTTAGAATTGACTGAATCGATTATTTTCGTCTCAAATTTCAAAGGCATGTCACACGATCATCACGAAGAAAAGCCAGAAGGTTTCCTAAATACAGTATTCGACAGCACCATGGGTGGATTCGGCATCGTATTGTCTTCTACACTTTTGATCGTCATCTTCTTGCTGCTTCTTTTAGGTTAATACCCGAAAGCTTACATTTAGCCTGCAAAGCGATGGACCTATCCATCGTGTGAATCGTAGGCGCTATGGTACGCATACCCTCCAACATTCAAGATCTTGTTTCTTACAAGCCAGGCAAGCCGGTTGCACAGATCGTGGAAGAGCTTGGTCTGAAAGAATGGGCCGTTCTCTGGAACAACGAAAACAACCTTGGCCCTTCACCTAAAGCGCTGAGCGAGATTCAAAAGGCTTTATCCCTTTCTCATCTCTATCCTGACCCATCTGCTGAAAAATTGTGTTCACTCATTGCGCAGGACAATGATTGCACATTGGACCATGTAACGGTTGACAACGGATCCGAATCCGTTTTCGATTGTATGCTGCGCGCTCTATTCGAACCCGGCGACGAATTGCTCACTTGCGAAGGAACCTTCGTAGCGGTATATATTTGGGCGAAAGCGAACAATGTCCACTGTGAAAAAATCCCACTCGCTGAAGGGTATCAGTTTGACATCGATCAACTCATTGCATCCGTAGGACCAAAAACCAAGGCCATTTATGTGGCCAATCCAAACAATCCAACGGGAGCGATGATCCGTCGATCTGAGCTCGAACGCCTAGTACAATCTGTGCCTGAAGAGGTAATCGTGATTGTGGACGAAGCTTATTTTGAGTACGCCAAGGCTTTGTCCAACGAATACCCAGATAGCTTTCAAATGCGCCGTCCAAACGTCATCACCCTTCGAACCTTTAGCAAGGCCCATGGCATTGCTGGCATTCGTGTGGGCTATGCCTTAGGACCAAAGCCTTTGATTGAATCGATTCGTAAGGTTCGCATGACCTTTGCACCGTCCCATCTTTCACAAGCTGCGGCAGTGGGTGCAATCCAAGATGCAGAACACGTTCAAAAGACGGTGGTTGTCAACCGTGAGGCTTTGCGTCAATTCTACGCAGCCTTGGAACAAGCAGGGTTAAACTATACGGCTTCCTTCGGCAATTTCGTGATGGTAGATTTAGGTACAGAAGAGGCTGCAAAGCAGTTTGCAGAAACACTCTTACATAAGGGTCTTTTCATACGTCACTTACGCGCCTTTGGATTACCCCACTGCGTTCGGATATCGACAGGGACAGAGGATGAAAACGCCTTACTCGTTCGGTCCCTCGAATCCCTTTAGAAAGAAAGTACCCGCTCTAGTGCTTCTCTCACCTTATCCTCATCTGGAAGGTAGGTAGCTTCCAATATCTCATTCAATGGAATGGCAGGAGTATCAACAGCCCCCACAGTAATGACAGGCGCGTCTAAGTATTCAAAACAGTCGTCTACTACTCGGCCTGCGATGCATTGCCCAAAGCTACTTCCACGAGGCTCTTCTGTCACCACTACCACCTTTCCATGCCGTTTGGTGGCAGCGAAGATGGCCTCTGCGTCAACGGGCTGAATGGATCGTAGGTCTAAAATCTCGACCCTTCCTGGGAAGGATTTGGCTGCTGCTTCACTCCAATAAACTCCGCGTCCGTAGGTGATGACTACACAGCTCTCACCGCGTTTAACTGCCTCCGGATTGGCTTCTTGCACTACGCGGGCTTTTCCAAATGGCACCACATAATCCTCGCTTGGCTCTGTTGTTTTCGCCCCTTCTGTGCCTTTGATTTTACTCCAATACAGCCCTTTGTGTTCCAATAGCACGCACGGATTCGGATCGTAATACGCAGCCTTGAGCAACCCCTTTAAGTCTGCTCCTGTACTCGGGTAGGCGACTTTGATTCCTCGAATATTCGACAATACGCTCTCTACAGAAGAACTGTGATAGGGGCCTCCGCTTCCGTAGGCTCCAATTGGAACTCGGATCACGCAACTCACTGGCCACTTTCCATTGCTGAGGTAGTAGCTTCTACTCACTTCAGTAAAGAGTTGGTTCAGACCTGGCCAGATGTAATCTGCAAACTGCACTTCTACGATTGGCTTGAGACCTGCCGCGCTCATACCTACTGTAGAGCCAATGATGAATGCTTCTTGGATGGGTGTGTTGAAGACCCGATCCTTTCCAAATTTATCTGCAAGGGTCGCGGCTTCCCGGAATACACCTCCCAAACGATGGCCCACGTCTTGCCCATAAAGCAGCGCTTCTGGATGCTTTTCAAGCAATTCCCGCATGGCGAACAATGCACTATCGACCATGACAGTCTTTTCTTTTCCTTTTGGGTCCCGCTCTCCCCTTTCTTCCGTAATCGGGGTCGGAGCGAAAATGTGATTGGTCAAATCCGAGGGCTTCGGATCCTCTGCTTTCTGTGCCTTTTTGAAGTCTTTTTCCACCCGCTCTGTTGCCTCCATCTGCAATCTTTCGAGGACTTCGCTCTTGATACCCAATCCAAGAAGTTGGTTCTTGAAGTAAGGATGCGGATCACGTTTGCGGTCGTCTTCAAGGTCATCTCGGTACCATTCCATTCGGACACCCGATGTATGGTGACTGAGCAATGGAACCTTCAGGTGTACCAAAAACGGCCTGCGCTCTTTTCGGATGGTTGTGATTGCACGGTTCAAGGCTTCGTAGCAAGCGATGAAATCATGGCCATGCTCTACAGTAATAACCTCGAGCCCTTTGAATCCTTTTGCATAATGCGTTGCATCACCCGCGCGAATTTCATCGGCACTTGCCGAAATATCCCATTCGTTGTCCTGAATGAAATACAGCATCGGCAGCTGCTTCAATACCGCCATTTGAAAGGCTTCAGCTACTTCCCCTTCGGTAATGGAAGCATCACCAAGAGAACAAACCACCACTGGATTTTCCCCTTTAAAATCTTCTGCTAGACCTTGCTTTTCCTTGTATTGAATGCCCATTCCAACACCCGTAGTAGGAATCGCCTGCATTCCAGTTGCCGAGGATTGATGCGGGATTTTGGGCTTGTCGGGATCGTTGAGGGATGGGTGACAATAGTACGTTCGACCTCCAGAGAAAGGATCTTCTCGCTTGGCAAAGAGCTGGAGCATGAGGTCATAGGGGCGCATGCCTATTCCGAGCAGGATAGAGTCATCGCGGTAATAGGGTGCTACAAAATCTTGTGGTTTTAGTTGAAGCGCCAATGCCAATTGGGCTGCTTCGTGTCCTCGGCTTGTGGCGTGGACGTATTTGGAGGTCAATTGAATGTTCTCATTGTACAAGTCACTCATACGCTTGGCAGTACTCATCAATTCCCAAGCCTTCAGTAAAATCTCCTTTTCAACCGGCAGCTTCGCTTTCACCTCTCTCGTTGTCTCACTCATATCTCCAAAATTCGGGGCTGTCAAAGATAGTATAGGGCATAGGAATACGCCCTCCGGGCAATTGACTAGAATTATTTTGTGCCCTGAGGGTACACCAACAAAATCTTTCGCACTTTAGTTAGACTAAATAGAGCCATGCAACACGATTCTGACAATTCTGCCCCGGACCCTGAGCCGAAACCAGAAAGCACCCCAGCCGAATCTACTCCACGTGCGGGTCTTTCCCGTTCTATAAAGGAAATCTTGGTTTTCCTTCGTCAGCGGGTCAGCTTAGACGAGGACAAAGCAGACCCACAAGAAACGATCGATTACATCAAAAAGGGAATCGAATTCCGAGGCACCAATGTCTGGATTCTCGTTTTTGCGATCCTGGTAGCCTCGATCGGACTCAACATGAACTCTGCTGCTGTCATCATCGGAGCCATGTTGATCTCCCCACTCATGGGTCCCATCATGGGCGTAGGTATGGGCGTGGGCATCAACGACTTCGATCTGATCAAGCGATCTGGAAAGAACCTAGGCCTCATGGTCGGCATCTCCGTGCTTACTTCAACCATTTACTTCTTCCTAACCCCTCTGAGTGATGCGCAAAGCGAATTGCTCGCCCGCACCACACCTACCATCTGGGATGTGCTCATTGCCATCTTCGGTGGATTGGCAGGCATTGTAGCGGGTTCTCGCAAGGAAAAAAGCAATGCCATTCCTGGCGTCGCCATCGCTACCGCCCTTATGCCTCCTCTTTGTACCGCTGGCTATGGGATTGCCACCGGAAACCTAAGTTATTTTCTAGGAGCGTTCTACTTGTTCACGATTAATTCAGTTTTCATCAGTCTTTCAACCACCATCATCGTTCGCTTCCTCAGGTATCCGACGCGAGACTTTGTGGACGCTGCGCGTGAAAAAAGGGTGAAACGTTGGATTGCGGGCTTCGTAATCATCGTGATTCTACCCAGTCTATTTATCGCTTACAACCTGGTCAAGGAAAGTGTCTTTCAGCGAGAAGCGGGCGTGTTCATTTCGGAAAACTTCGTGTTTGATCAGGCACAGGTCATCAGCAAAAACGTTGTAGTAGATGGTGACGAAAAAAGGATTGAAATAGCCTTGATCGGGCAGCCTATCTCTTCTGAAACCATAGAACACTTGCAGAATAAATTGAAACAAAACAGCCGACTAACAGATGCCGTTCTGGTGGTGCGGCAGGGTCCCATCAACGATGCCGGCTTAGACATGGAGACAGTGCAGCTGATGAACCAGAGCATGAAGACGGGTATCATAGAAGACTTGTACAAGCGCAACGAGGAAGTACTGCAATCTAAGGATGAGCGGATCAAAGTGCTTGAAAATGAGATTTATAAATTAAAGTCTCATGAATTGCCTATCGATGACATCTCTGCGGAACTAAAGGCGCAACATGACAATGTGCAAGAATTTACGCTCATGCGAAATCCGATTGTGAACATGGATAGCATGCGGATCGACACGGTGACGTTTGCCTATGTGCATTTCAAGAAACGTCCAAAACAAGAAGAGACGGATCGCTTAGAGAGCTGGTTAAAAGCCCGCTGCAAAGCCGAGTCACTCCGTCTTGTTATCCAAGTGGACTGAGTTTTGGCCTATGTCCTATTGCTTACCTTTCAGGCCAACAACTGTTTTAACTGGTAGCTAAACACAACCTATGAGTGCCTATACCTTGGTCATCGCAGCGTCTGTGCTGGTGATTCTCTCTTACTTCTTCAACCTCATTGCGAAGCGGTATAACATCCCTTCGGTATTGCTGTTGATCATCACCGGCATTCTGATAAAACAGGCGATGAACTACGCGGATGTAGGGCGAATCGATTGGTTTCCCTATCTCGAAATCCTCGGAATCGTTGGACTGATCATGATCGTGCTTGAAGCGGCACTGGACCTAAAGTTGGAAAAGAAAAAAATGCCGCTGATAGGTCAGTCAATGTTAATCGCATTGCTGGGGCTCGTCGCCTCATCAATCATTGCCGCATTTATCATCTTGTTGATCTTGCCCGATTTCACTTGGCTGCAAGCCATGATCTACGCCGTGCCGTTGTCCATCCTCAGCAGCGCCATTATCATTCCATCTGTTTCGTTTCTTCCCGAGAAAAAGAAGGAGTTCTGTATTTATGAGAGTACGTTCAGTGACATCTTGGGTATCATGTTCTTTTACTTCCTTATCTCCTTGACAGAACCTGGATCTGGCTCAGGAGCGGTAGGAGATTTCTTCATTAATTTGTTGATTACGATCGTCGTGAGTGCGGTCGCTTCCTACGGATTGGTGTACGTGTTTCAAAACGTACGTTCTCAAGTAAAGACCTTCCTGCTGATCGCCATTTTGATCCTGCTCTACGCGATCGGAAAGCAGCTGCACCTCTCCAGCTTGATCATCATCCTTGTATTCGGCCTGGTAATCAGCAATGCCAATATTTTCTTTCCCGGCTTCCTTAAAAAGCACCTTAACGAAGACAGTGTCAAGACGCTCTTTCACGAATTGCACATCGTCACCGGTGAGACAGCCTTTATCGTACGCACCTTTTTCTTCATCATTTTCGGCATCACCATCATGTTGAGTTCTTTGCTCAGCATAAAGGTCATCCTCGTTTCAGCCCTCATCCTCGCCTCTATTTATGGATTGCGATTCATGATGTTTCAATGGTTCTTGGGAAGAGACATCTACCCTGAAGTGTACGTAGCACCCCGTGGGTTAATTACCGTGCTCCTCTTTTTTGCCATTCCGCAAGAACTCCAAGTCGCTTCCTTTGATACGGGCATTTTGTTATTCGTCATTATCGCAACGGCCTTGGTCATGACATGGGCGATGATTCGTGCCAATGACAAGGACTTGGGAGACGAAGTGCTGGAGATGCTGAACCGTGATGAACCTCAAGAGGGCAGCACGGAAGACCCTTACGCCCCCGAACCAGATTAAACCTTTATCGCAGCTCATCCGTTTCATGGATATAAGATTATTTTTTTGTATGTAGATACATTTATTGTATTTGTATATATTTGATCGAGAAATGGAAACAACACAACAAATGACCAAGACAGCGGAAACGCACCACGATGTGCACGAATTGATCAAGAAGCGATGGAGCGCACGATCATTTTCCGATAATGCTATTTCTTTAGAAACTCTGAACACCTTGATTGAAGCGGCCTCTTGGTCAGCCAGTAGCATGAACGAACAGCCTTGGAAATACATCTACGCGCATCGTGGCACGGAGGCCTTTGACCGCATGGCGGCCTGTCTTATGGAGGGCAACAAGGTTTGGGCAAAGGAGGGTGCTGTATTGCTCCTTTCGCTTGCCAAAAAACACTTCGAACGCAATGGCAACGTAAACCATCATCACATGCACGATACGGGAGCTGCGAACACTACCTTACTGCTCCAAGCTGCTCACCATGACATTTTTGGACACATGATGGGTGGGTTTCACCTACAAGAAACGCTGCAAGAGTTTAACATCAACCCTGAAGAATGGGATCCTGCTTGTTTCATTGTCTTGGGCTATCTTGACGACCCATCTCGGCTAGAAGAACCGTTCAAATCGCGCGAAACTGCAAAACGTATACGCAAGCCGATTGACGCCATTGCCGTAGAACACAAGCACTAATGGAACCGACGTTTCATCACAGCGAAGAACAAGCACGTGGTCTGTTCGAAATGCGCACAGCAGACGATACGATCGCACGGATGACCTATTCTAGGATGGACCCGAACAACTTCATCATTGACCATACGGCGGTGAACCCGTCCGTAAAGGGCACCGGAGCAGGAAAGAAAATCGTTGCTTACGCCGTAGAATGGGCAAGAGCGCATGATCAAAAAATCCTGCCCCTCTGTCCGTTCGCCAAGGCAATCATCGAAAAGGCCCCCGAAATGCAAGATGTCCTGAGAAAATGAAAAGCGTACTGACCAATACAAAACCACTGCACGCTGACGCTGGGCTTTTGCTTTTGCGTGTTTTTATCGGACTGACAATGCTTTTCAGTCATGGTTGGGGAAAGATGATGCGCATGCTTGACGGAGATTTTGGCTTTGCGGACGTCATGGGCATCGGTGAAGCACCTTCTTTGATGCTTGCTGTATTCGCTGAAGTAGTTTGCTCGTCGTTTCTTGTCCTTGGACTTTTCACACGCTTCTCACTTGTTCCATTGATCATCACCATGCTAGTGGCGGTCTTTTACATTCACGGCGACGACCCTTTTGCAAAGCAAGAGTTCGGACTGTTGTTCTTGATCCCTTATGTAACGCTCTTTCTGACCGGACCTGGAAAATATTCGTTGGACGCTAAACTCAATCGATCATGAAAAGAAAAGATTTCATCAAGCGCTCGGCAATGGGAGTTGTAGGTGGTTTGGCTGCGGCAAATGCCTTGGCTAGCAACCTGCAAGTCTCTGACTTAGAACATTCCATTTTCCAACCTGAGGCCGACCGGGTTGGATTCAATCATTTACCCAACACATCACCCAAAATCATGGAAAACATGGTATTGCACCGCGCCAATTCGCGCGGCCACGCCAACCACGGTTGGCTCGACTCAAACCACACCTTCAGCTTTGCAAACTACCACAACCCAGAGCGTATGCACTTTGGTGTACTGCGCGTACTCAACGATGATCACGTAGAGGCTGGAATGGGATTTGGCACACATCCTCACAACAACATGGAGATCATTTCAATCCCGTTGGAAGGAGACTTGGAACACAAAGACAGCATGGGAAACAAAGGTGTAATCCGGCAAGGCGACGTGCAAGTCATGAGCGCTGGAACCGGCATTCAGCACAGCGAATTCAACAAGAACAAAGACCGTGCGGTGAAGTTTCTTCAAATCTGGCTATTCCCGAAAAAGAAGAACGTTGAACCTCGCTACGACCAGATGAATTTCAAGGTCGAGGATCGCAAGAACAAACTCCAGCAAGTGCTTTCCCCTCATGCAGATGATGAAGGCGTTTGGATCCATCAAGACGCTTGGTTCCACCTCGGATCGTTTGACAAGGGTTTCAAGACGTCTTATGACATCAAGAAATCCGGTAACGGTGTGTATGCATTCGTTTTGAAAGGCGACGTAACCATCAATGGTCAGCAACTGCATCGTCGAGACGGCCTCGGCGTGTGGGATGTTGCCAAACTTGATATTCAGGCCGATGCCAATGCAGAGGTGCTTCTGATGGAAGTTCCTATGCAGCTCTCCTGAGTCGTCTTATTAATATAATTATGTTTGAAGCGCGTCCTCGGATGCGCTTTTTCTTTCTCCTATGGACTTGATGATTTATGGCCTGCAGCGTTCGGGAACGAACTACACGGAAGCGCTCATCCTTGAGAACTTCAAGCACACTTCTTTCTGGAATGAGCACTACCCAAAAAGCCTCCCTACCCACAAGCATTTCCGACTGTACGAGCAGAAGCACCTGGTGCCTAGCCTGTATTATCTCAATGAATTTTACTACCCCACTTTTGAGTCTTTTGATGCGCACACGAGTGAGCTGACAAAGAAGAAGAACCTGAAGTACGTGGTAGTGGTAAAGGATCCGTATGGATGGTATTTGAGCTATTTGCGCTACGCCCATCGAACCACAGAAATCAACTTTTTAAAGAAGGACGCCAACGGACAATTCATTTTGGAGTGGAACCTCTTTTACGGGAAATGGCTGCAATTTCAAGAAGAGGCTCCAGACCGTGTCCACATCATCCGCTACAAAGATCTACTCAAGGATTTAGGTCCTTCATTGGAAGCGATTGAAGCAAAGTTTGGCTTGACACGAAAAGCCAAAGAATGGCACAATCCTAAGGCGGTAGGTATGAGCAAGAAATTCAATTTCAAGCGCAAGAAGTACTACACAGAAGGATCCTATTTGGAAGAATTCGACCCTAAGCACTTCCGCGTTATTTCTGAAATGATCGACCCCGTAGTTTGCGAAAAATTGCAGTTCGAGCACATTGAAAGCGAAACCACCTTCCACCTTCAGAACAATTACCAACCCAAAACATGAGCGCAAACGTCGTGAAGGAGTATACCAACGGTGAGATTACCGTTGTTTGGAAACCCAATACCTGCATCCATTCAGAAAAATGTTGGAGAGGACTGGGAACGGTATTCAATCCGAAAGGCAAACCATGGATCAATGTGGAGGGCGCTTCTACCGATGAGATCATTGCTCAAGTTGAAAAATGTCCATCCGGAGCATTGAGCTGGTACCGCAATAGCGAAGGAAAACCCAGTCAAGAAGCAATTTCGGCGAACACACAAGTGGAGGTCACGGACAACGGACCGTTGTTAGTGCATGGCACGATTGAACTGCAACATCCTAACGGAGCCAGAGAACATCGAGAGAAGACTACGGCCTTGTGCCGCTGTGGGATGTCGGGCAGCAAACCTTATTGCGACGGCTCTCACAGAAGAAACAACTGGACTGCCGACTAGCTCGCTGCATTGAAGAACCCCGATCTATTCGCTACTTCACCTTTTCCATCTGCTGCTGCTTATCCATATCGGTTGGCATTTTTAATCCCTCCCTTGTGCGCACAGGGGTGCAGTCCATGGTGTTGGCATTTCTGATGAAGAAAAAGCGCAAGCTGAAAATCAGCGGACGATAGCGACTTGCAAAAAAGCCATAGGTGGACCGTCCATTCTCCCAAGGCCAGCCATTCAGGATCGGCGTTTCAATGGATGGGATCAATAACCAATTGCCACGCATCTTGATGCCAAAACCCAACTTGTAGTGCAATTGTGCGGCTATTTTACCCGGATTCTCATACCCAACTGGAGAGAGCGACGTACCCCCTTGGTTCGCTAAAAATGCATAGCCGGCGTTTGCACCGATCGAGTTTTGAATGAAGTTATACTTGCTGATGCGCCACACGTGATTGAAATTCACGAAAGCCTGGGCGTAATGAAACCCAAACTTACCTTGCGTTTGCTCAAGCGGTGAAAGTTCGGCCTCCGCAGGAATGGAGACGTATTGACCATTTGCGCGTTCATTCCCCCGTAATCCAGTATAAGAGATTCCATAATCCATGTACTTGAAGAAGTACCAGTATTCCAGCATTTGATATCGCCCTACCTCGCCGTAAAGACCAGGCTTCCCTATACCGCGGGCCCTAGCGTCAAACTTGGAAACGTCAGTCTCATCAAAGGTTCGAGATTGATAAATGAAAGGGGTCAACATATACGTCGCACCCGGAGCAAACAGCCATCCGCTTTTTTTGTGCTGCGGCGTTTTTGGCAGCACCTCATTGTAATGCTTCTGAAAAGAAACAGGCTTTTGCTTGCCCTTGTATTGTGCCGTTGCACCACCAACCAGAAGCGAGCATAAGAAGAGGAGAAGTATCGAACGCATACATCAAAACTACGTTCGTTCGAAGCACACGGTTGCGTCACCGATGGATTTTATCAACTTGCACCCCTCTATTTGTACAAAAGAGAAAAATATGGCACCGATGTATTCCTCGCTCAATTATCTTTTTACATTTGTAAGTGATTACTCACTATTGTGACGGAAAAACAAGAAAATATTCTCAAATCAGCGCTAAAGCTTTTCGCTCAAGAAGGATACGCATCCACTTCGACGAGCAGAGTAGCTAAGTCGGCCGGCGTTTCTGAAGGATTGATTTTTCGTCACTTTAAGAACAAGGAAGGCCTGCTGGAGGCGGTTCTGCAAATGAGTATGGAAGCAGCAAAAATGCACATGGCCGACATCGTCATGACCACTGATCCGAAGGAATTGATAGGTAAGATCTTAGAACTCCCTTTCAAGATTAAAGAAGAGGAATACGAGATGTGGCGACTAACGTACGCGCTCAAATGGCAAACCGACAGTTATGATACCAGCAGCCAAGAACCGCTAAAACTCGCCCTTCGGAATGCATTTGAAAAACTGGGTTATCAAAACCCTGCAGCCGAAGCAGAATTGATTTACATGTTCATAGACGGAGCAGCCACTTCGATTCTTCTGCATCCGCCTGAACACAAATCCGAAATATTAAACGCACTCAAAGCCAAATACCAGCTTTAAAAAATTTCACTCCATTAGTGAGTGATTAATTACTTATTATGACCATAACAGACAAAACAAAACCGGTATTAGTCACGGGAGCCACAGGATACGTAGCTGCTTGGATCGTCAAAGGCCTTTTGGAAGAAGGAATCACCGTACATGCGGCGGTCCGAAATCCCCACGACAAGAAAAAGCTGGCACACCTCAACAAGCTGGCCGAAACGCTACCTGGAAACATCCACTACTTCAAATCGGACCTATTAGAGGAAGGCTCCTACGCAGCGGCGATGGAAGGATGCGCGGTAGTATTCCATACGGCCTCTCCATTCACCTCTCGTTTCAAGGACGCACAAAAAGAACTGATCGACCCAGCTGTGAAAGGAACGGCTAACGTGTTGGAGCAGGCGAACAAAACGTCATCTGTGAAGCGGGTGGTAGTTACCAGCAGTTGCGCTGCCATCTACAACGATGCCATCGACACGGTCAATGCTCCGGGCAAGAAATTAACTGAAGCCATGTGGAACGAGACGGCTTCTTTAACGTATCAACCTTACTCCTATTCCAAGACCCTGGCAGAAAAAAAGGCTTGGGAGATCAGTGAGCAACAGGATCGATGGGACCTGGTCACCATCAATCCAAGCTTTGTGCTCGGACCAGCCTTGAACGCCGCATCAGTCACATCTGAGAGCTATCACATTTTGAAACAATTGGGTAATGGCACCCTCAAAGCCGGAGCGCCAATGCTCGGGATAGGCGTAGTCGATGTGCGAGATGTAGCCGAAGCACACCTACGAGCGGGATTCACCCCTGAAGCCAAGGGGCGTTACATTACCTCAGCCCACAACAGCAACATCCTGGAGCTTGCCAATACCCTGCAGGCCAAGTATGGAACATACCCGCTTCCCAAGCGTGCACTCCCAAAGTGGTTACTCATGCTTGTGGGACCAATGGTGAACAAAGCCTTTAGCAGAAGATTCATTCGCGACAACGTCAATATTCCGTGGAACGCAGATAATTCTAAGATCATAAAGGCCTTAGGAATGAAATTTAAACCGCTCAAAGAGACAATGGAAGACTCTTTCCAAGTCTTGATAGACCACAAGTTGATTTGACGCTATCGCCCCTTAAGCCTCTACCCAGCAATGGCTATGACCAAACAATTCGGAGGAAAACTTACCAAGGCGCTCGCAGAGCGTTACGCCAATTCCGCTCAATGGAAGCAAGGGAAATTCTACAACGCGGAGGCAACAAGCATGGACATTTCCTTCCAATCTATGCCGAAGTTGCTGTTCGAGCAATTCTTCAAGACCAAGGGGAGAAATCCGCCTGCACCATTGCCTGTGGAAGCATTTGACTCGGCATCCTTTTTAGCCCCGCGCGCAACACCTAAATTCATATGGTACGGTCATTCCGCCGTATTGATGCGCTGGAAGGATAAAACCATCTTCATCGATCCCATGATGGGTCCAAATGCGTCGCCTATTGCGCCTTTCAAAACGAAACGCTTTTCAGAGTCTACCCTAGATTTAATCGACGATCTACCTCCCATCGACCTTGTATTGATGACCCATGATCACTATGACCACTTGGACCTAGAAAGCATCCGAAGATTACGCGCAAAGACCGACAAGTGGTACGTAGCACTGGGCGTTGGAAGGCACCTCGAAGCTTGGGGAATCGATGGTGATCAGATTACGGAGTTTGACTGGTGGGACACTGCAACACTGTACGGCTTGGAATTTCACTTCACCCCATCTCGTCACTTTTCAGGCAGAGGATTGACAGATCGAGCCACATCATTGTGGGGAGGCTGGGTAGTACGGTCTGATGACTATAACCTCTACTGGAGCGGCGACGGCGGTTATGGAGACCACTTCAAGGCCGTCGGTGAAAAATTCGGCCCCTTTGACATTGGGTTTATGGAATGCGGACAGTACAACGAACAATGGCATCAAATCCATATGTACCCAGAAGAAGCTGTTCAAGCTGCTCTAGATGCTAAGGTGCAAGTTGCCGTGCCCGTGCATTGGGGAGGTTTCGCACTTTCTCTGCACACCTGGAAGGATCCTGCGGAGCGCTTCAGCGCAGCCGCACAAAAACGGTCTCTGTCCATCCAAACCCCTTCATTGGGATCCCTGTTTTCAGCCAAAGATCAAACAAGCGATTGGTGGACCTGATGTTATCGGCGAGCAAGCGTACTCTAAACAGGCTCTTCAGACGGATCGATCCGTTTTTGCTAGCTCAAGCGCTAGGATACACGAATTGACCACGCGATAACTATATTGTAACGCGTTGTGCGGTTAACTCCATGCATGCCTGATTTGGTTTATTGGTCTGCCTTTTTC
>Ga0055584_100002025_pt1 | contig 19930 bp, 9 predicted proteins | sample OSDHelmetaG_FD_58716 | JGI IMG/M metagenome (GOLD analysis project Ga0055584, IMG submission 58716) | Pelagic marine sediment microbial communities from the LTER site Helgoland, North Sea, for post-phytoplankton bloom and carbon turnover... | ecosystem: Environmental > Aquatic > Marine >... | reverse complement strand
TTCAGCGAGTAATTTTCTGTTTCTATTTTTATCTACACTTATATAACTAACATGTATCCACGATGGATTTTTATCATCACCAAATTCCCATATAATTTGATCAAAATTACAATGATTACATATCCATTCGTACATCTCTGCATTAGTTTTATGTCCATAGACATCATCTAAGTCCATTGCCAGACCTTTACAATGTTGTGAACTAGATGATCCTCCTATGGCTTTGTTTAATTCTTCAGAACGAAACATGCTATTGATCTTTATTGGTCCACCAACCCATAATCTTAGTGGTTCAAAGATCTTTTCAGCTAACATTTTCATGTTATTAGTTTGCTCTTCATTAGGTATATTTTTTATACTATATCTTTTTGCAGTATTTGAGTGAGTTGCTTCTGCAAAAGTAATATGTTCGCTTATTTTTTTCATAAATTAATTAATTTTTGGAAACTTTAGCTTTGGTGATTTAAGTTTAGGGAATTTAAGTAAAGACGGAGGTGACGTACTTCTTTGTTGACTTTCTTCTAAACCTAAATTATATTTATTAAACCCTGCAAACATCATTATTCTTTGATAATTTTCATAATCTTTATTCATTGCTCCCTGAAGATTTAAAATCTTTTGATACATTCTATCTAAAGGAAGATTTATAAGCCCAGAAGTAAGAGTAGTTCCAGCTTGTATATAGTATTTATTATCTAAACTCCAACCTAACCATTCTGCTTCTGCTTTGTTATATTGTAATGTACTCCAAGCTTTTGAAAATTTTCTAGCTTTTATACCTATTGGAGGTGAGATATCCGCTGCTGTTAAAAATACTTTTAATTGTTTATTCTGTTCTGTGTTTTCTTCATCAGTTAAATTATTAACTTGGAGTCCAATTTTTATTATTCCATTAATAACGGCCATTTTTAAACCAGAACCTTTTAATAAAGTACCAACCCATCCTTCATAAAATCTTGTGGTTTGAGTTTCCCAATCTTCATCATCTTCATCACCCCACATTTTAGCCATTAAACCCTGTTGTAAATAATTAAATAATACGTTTTGTATAACAGCATAATACATTATTTTAGAAAAATTATTAGCTGCGTTACCTCTACCTTTATATATATCTTCTGCTGCTTTTTTTATTATTCTACCATATTGTAATGGTGTGTTCATAAAACTTAATATTAATCTTCCTTCAAGAGACGCTTGATTCATAGATATTTTAGAAGGGTCTGCAGATTGTTGGCTTATTTCCGCTGTTGTATAAAAATCTGTATACGCTTGAGCTTCAGCTTCTTTTTCAGTCATACCGCTTTTAACTAATGACTTTATTCTATTTCTATAAAAAACAGCTCCACCTGATGCTATTGCAAACGCATCTGCAGCTCTAGTTAAAGTATAACCTTGTTTTAATAAATAAAATATACCTGCTTTACCTTTTTCTAAAAAACTAGTATATTTTGGGTTTCTAAGAACATCTAATATTTCAGCTTCTTGTATATCACTCATTAAACCTGCTCTTCTATCTTTTAAATAATCACTGTTCCATAGTGTTAAAAAATCTTTACTTACTTGAGGAACATTTGCTAAAGCCGCTCCAGCTAAAAAAATATTATTATCACTAGTGTTAATAAAGTTACTAGCAGATATAGTTTGTAAAAGCGCTGATCGCATATTAAAGAACATTGTAACTCCAATAGAACCATTTACCCAATCAATAAAAGCATTATTTTTTGTAGGTTTATTACTACCTGTTTTCATTCTTTCTAATATATCCTTTAAAGCTTTAACATATCTAGTTCCATAAGCATACTCTAATTTAGCAAAATTGTCTTTTGTAAACATTAAATCTACATTTTCTTGCCACTGTACTAAATATTTTTTTCTATTTACTTTTGATAAATTATTTTGTATATCGTTTAATATACTTGTGTCTGCCCAGTTTTCTGTTGGCATTAAATAACCGTTTGGTTGTTTAGATAATAACTTTACTTTTTGCGCAAAAGCTTTTAGTTTTTCATCTTTTCTAACAATAGTGCTTAATTTAAAAACATCTTTTGGTGTTAAACCTGTTATTTCATTTAATTCTCCAGAGTTTAATTCAGGACTAAATGCATACATGTTATTCCATAAATAAACTCTAATAGCTTCATCATTAGTAAAATTTTCATATCCAGAGTTTTCTTTAAGTATTTTTTTAATTCCTTTAAAATCTTTTTTTATTAAGTTTTTCCAGTCTCTAAAAGCAGCTTGTCTTGATTGCATTAGATTTAACATACCATCACTGTATGGATCTATTAAAGCTTTTGTTAAATAATCTAATTGTTTTTCTCCTTTAGTGCCTTTAGCACCTGCTATCATATACATTAGTCCTAAAAAGTCTTGATCAGCAGCAGGTAACCATATATCGTATTTACCTTTGTTTTTTCCTGCTCGCTCTGCTATTACTCTACCAATAACATCTGCTTCATCTAAACCTTTATTATCTTGTATTATTTGATTTAAACCTTGAGATAAGTTATCAGCATATTTGTTTCTTTCATTATTTAAAGAAAACTTAATATCAGCAGTTTCTAAAATGTTATTAACTTCTTTACTTTTACTGTTATCATTGTTTCTAAAATAGAAATCATTATAACCTTGGTTTATTTTATCTAACAAATAATAAGCAACTGCTTTGTTATTTAAATCACCTAAATTAGGAACTTTAAATTTAATAGCTTTCTTGTTGTATTTTATACTTTCAATTTTAGCACCATCTAAAACTCTAGCCATGTAAAATTGTTGTTCTATATCATTTGCAAAATCTAAAAAATTAGAAATTTTACCGTTTCTTTTTTCAGCTAAACTAAACTTAACAACATCTGATTTACCTTGCGCTAAATTACTTATAACTTCTGCTCTAATGTTTTCATCTTTTAATATATTATAAAGATCTACATTTTTATTAGCTATTTTCTTTAAAAATACTTTGTCTCTTAAAGCATTTCTAGCTTCTTGTAAAATTACAACATCACCAAATCTTTCCATTAAAGAAGTTCTTCTATCAAATAAAGCTGTATTCCATAAAGGAGTACCTTTTTTAGGGTTTACTTCAATTTCTTCTAATTGAGATAATTCTGATTTTGTATTTTTACCACCATATTTCCTTATTAATCTAGTTGTTTCTTCTAAACCATAAAAACTTTGTAAAAATTTAACCCTTGTCATTGGTTTCATTTTTATTGGTTTACCTATATCATCATAAGCTTTTAGTCTAGGTGGTGTTTTTTTAGAATCGTATGTTGATTGTCCAGTTACAGGGTCTATAGGATTGTTTATTACATTCCATATTAATTCCCAGTTGTTATACATAAAAACATCTAAATCTGCTCTGTTTTTAAAAGTAATTCTTCTAGCCAATGTTTTAGAAAGAGTAGCTAATTTTTCTTTAAAGTTTTTAAAATCTAAAGTTTCTATATTTGGAGCATTTAATATTTGTTTTTTTACTTGTGATATTATTACTTTAGCTGGACTTGTTAATTCAGATAAAGCTTTATATGTTTTTACAGGTAAACCAAACATTAAATCATAAGTTTTAAAAGATTTTAATTCTTTTAACTCATCAATTTCGTTTTCAGTTAAATTTTCTTTAGCTTCTAATTCAATACCACGCTCTAAATCTTTTAGTTCTTTTTTAAGTTCTTTTCTTATTTTAGGATCTTGCTCTGTTTTAAGTTTTTTATTTGCAGGTATACTAGGATCATTGATATCAAAAACAACAGAACCTCCTAATGGTATAGCTTCTATTTCTACGTCTTTACCATCTTCATTAGTAAAACCAAAAATAGGATCTTTTAATAATTCTACTAACTTGTTTTGATTATTTTCAAACTCTAAAGCTTCTTCTTGTAAATCTTCTTCATCGCTTAATTGATTTTCATCTGAAATTTTATTAGCATCAAATTCTTCTGTAAATTTTTGAGTAGTAACAGTACCTGTTTTAAGGGCAGTTTTCATTTTATTTCTTAACTGAGCATTTATCCAACCGTTTAAGTTGTTGTTTTCAGTAATAAAATTACCTTTACTATTTTTATAACCTTTAACGTCTAATTTGTTTAGTTCATTATTTATTTCGTTAGAACTTAAACCTTGGTCTGTTAATTCTTTTCTTTTATTTTCTCTTAATTTTAAAAATTCTTTATTAAAATTTCTTATATGAGGTATTAATGCTACCTGAGTTTCAGCCAACATGTTTTCAGCGCTGTAATCTGGTAAGTTTCCGTATAAAACATCTGCTTTATAAGCTATAACATCTTCATATTGTTGTAAAACTTCATAAAGAACATTGTCTACTTGGCGAGTATTACCCCATTTATTTTTGTTGTAAAGTGAATTTACTTTTGATTTAAATTCATTACCTTGCGTAGCACCACGCATAGAAAATTTTTCATCAAAATCATAAATATTTTCTTCAGGTTTTATTTCTTTTTTAGGTTTAATAGGTTTTTTTGTTTCAACAACAACAGTGCTTATTTCTTTTTTTAATGCTTTTTTGTCTACTTCAGCACCTTGTTTAGTTAGTTTTTTAAACGCTTTGTTTTTGTTAAAATTACCTGAATCTAAAGTTGCATTAAAATCTTTTATAAAATTATAAACAGATCTACCTGAATCAAATTTAATATCACTTCTTCCAAAATATTGTAATACTTGTCTTAATATATCGCCTAGCTTTGTAAAAATATCTTCATCATATGTAACCGCACCATTGCTTATTGCTTCTGAATACAAAGGTAAAGCTTCTTCCCATTGATTACCTAAAGCTTTATCAACTTTTCTTTTATGTTCTTCTTTAGTTATACTACCAGCTTTTAGCTCTGCGTCATAACCTGCAATTTTTTCAGAATATTTTTTAATATATTGACCAAATCTACGCAGCCATTGATCTGGCATTGCTGTTAGTTTAGAATCTTTTAAAACTAACTTTTCTTGTAGTTTTAGTAATTCTGCAGTAAAAGCTCTACCTATTAAAATTTGAGATTCTCGATCTCCTTTTATAGTTTTATATATTATACCATGTATAAACTCGTGTTGCTTAGTTGTTATAGCTCCGTCTTTAGAAGCTAAAGCATTATTAATACCTATGAATTGTCTACCATCTTTCATCTGAATATCCATTCCATATTGGCCTGCAGTTTTTTCTGCTTTTCTTCTGGTAAAACCAAATTCTTTTATTAAATAATCAACAGCCTCTTCGTTGCTTTCAAATTCTTTGTATACAGTATTTTCTAATGTGTTATCTTTTATTGCCTTAACTAGTTGTTCAGTTGTTTTTTTAGACATACTATCATAATATGTTCTAGATATTTTTTCTTCTAAAAGTTTTATTTTTTCTTCAGTGGCAGGTTTAAAAGATTTGTCTTCTGTTTTTAAGTTTTGTCTTAATACGCCAACAGTTTGTAAGTCACCTAATATTTTTTCAGCAACAGACGCAGAAGTATTAGTTGGCATTCTATTTATATTATTATTAAAAGCATCCATTTCTTCAATAAGTTGATCTGCTTCTTGTTGAGTATATATTTCTTGATCTACTTGTTTTGCTAATAGTTTTTTAGCTTTTTTCTTATTATAAGCCATGTAGCTTAAAGCATTAAATCTATCTATAGCATCCATACCTAAAAGTTGTCTTCCGGTTTTCGCTGCTAAATTAAGAGTAACACCCGCGCCAGGTATTAAAGATCCTGCGACAAATGATAAAAGAACAGTGTCAAGAAAATCTTGACCAGATATAGTATCTTTTAAAAAATTTTTACCAGCCATTTCATTAACATCTCTATTAACACCATAAACTTCTCCAAATTGTTGTACATTTTCTTGAAAAACTTCTTTTAAACCTTCACCAGTAATGTTTAAACCAGTTCTAGCAGCTGATAAAGCTTTTTTAAATGCTGACAACCCTTCTTTCTTATATATTTTAAAAGCATTTTCAAGCACACTTGGTTTAAGTAATTTACCAAATAAAGCATCTGTTGCTTTTGTTTGTGGAGAAATAGGTGCTGTTAATGCGTATAATAATCCTGTTTCTATAGAAGACACAGTTGCTAAATTAGACGCTTCTTCATCACTAAATCCAGCTTGCCTTGCTTGCTTCAATGTTTCTTCGTAACCTCTAGAAAAACCTAAAGTACTTTGACCTATTATAGCATCTGCCATACCTCTTTTAATAGGAATAGTTTTAAGATATTTTCTAGTTTTACCTAGTACTCCTAAACCTTTAGCAAAACCTCCTACAGCTTGCCTAGTAATTCCCATACCTCTAGTTAATGCTAGTTGAAATATTAAATCTCCAATAACATTAGAACCTGCATCAAAAGCTCCTAATACACTAAAAGCAGTTCCTCTTCTATTACCTTGTCTAGCTTGTGTTCTTATTCTATCTGCTTCTTCTTGAGTTAAAAAAGGAGTTGCGTCAAGAGATCTTGTTGCGTCTATTATTCTGTTATTAGCGTCTACCACATATCTAGTTTCAGAACTAGGATCTGTATATTCATAACCTTTAGCAAATACAAATCTACCAAAAGTATGATATTTAGTATCAACAACGTCTAAATCTTCTAAAGCTAATTCTTGTCTTATACTTTCTGAAACTCCTTCAAAGTAGTCACCAGGTAAAATACCATAAGTACTAGCACTAAAATTAACTATAGCTTCAGATAAACCATTCCACCCTGTTCCAAGTCTATCTAATAAAAATTGACCAGTTGTAATGTTTCCACCAGTTTGAAGTAGTTTTTGATATTCTATATTGTTTTTTTCGTCTTGCTCTTCTAGTTTTTGTGATATTAAAGGAAATTGTTTTTTAATAAATTTTTCATAATTATAAACTTTTATGTTTTCAGAAGAAATATTAAATCTAATACCTTTTAAATCTGGATCAACACCATTTTGTTTTTCATACATAAGCTTTTGCTGCTTAATGTCTCGTGTTAATTGATCATTAATATACATGTTTAGATACTGAAGTTTTTTAGCTTCAAAAGCTAAGGCTGGATCATAGTTTTGACCGTAATTTCTTGTATCCATGTCTAATTCTAAAAACCTTTTAAGATCTTTATCAAAACCTCTTTCTTGTAAAAAACCACCAAAATCATTTATATTTGTGTTTGTTTCAGCTAACTCTTCTCCATTATATATTTCATTCACTAAACTAGCGTCCTCTAAATCTCCCTCATATATATAGGGTTGGTTTAGTTTTTGTATGTTTATGTAACTATTTACTTCATCGGGAGTTTTTACTTGATAAGTTGCTATTTTTCTTTTAGCATTATCTATTGCTATTTGTGATGTAGGATTAAGTGCAGAAACTTTTTCATTTTGAGTATAACCTGCTAATTCTAATTCTTCTGCAGTTATAAAATTTTGATCTACAGCTAACTGTACATTTACATCTTCAAATAAACCAAATTTATTTTTTTCTAAAGTTTTTGGTTTTCCTAATTTACCCATGCTTGTAGCTATATTGTCATAATAAGACTGTGGCTTTACTGGTAAACCATATTTATCTACTTCAGCTGAAGATTCCGATAAAGTATCTTCCGATAGTAATTCCCCATTGTCTTGCGATGCGAACATGTTTGGTAGAGGCGCTACATTTGCATCCGTTGCAACACCCTCCACTTTTTTTAGTTCTGCACCAGGATTTTCTGACAACCATATTATTCTATCTGTTTGAGAATAATTAGTTAAATCTATTTCCTCTCCGTTTATAATATATATTTTTTGTTCCATTTTATTTAATATTAAGAGCTTTGTTCATTCTTATTATATATTCTTCTTCAGTTTCTTCTGCGTTTTCAGCACCCATAGGATTAGCTTTCATCCAATCGGTTTTTTTAGCTCTTTGCATTAATATAGTTTTATTTGAAATATTTTTTCTTTCGCTAGCAGTACTATTATCTAAAGCAAATTTAAGTCTATCAACAGCAGATTCTAAATTATAATTACCTGCAAAAGAAATACTATTACCTTTTACTTTATAAAATCCTTCTTTACCATAAAGATCTTCTGCAATTGCTCGTGCTCCTTTACCATTGTTTGCTTTTTTAGTTTTACTTCTATCGTAATACTCTTGATTAGTTACGCTTGAAAGTTGATCGTTTGGTTGAGTTAACCAAAGGTCTATTATTTCGTTTTTATCCATAAGAGTAGTTCCAGGAGAAATTCTATTTAAGTTTTCAGAAATTATTTCTATGTTTGTTTTCTGTGAGTTTTCATCAGCTCCCATCATTATATTATTATAATACTCAGCTCTATAACCTACTGGCTCCACAGGATCTTGTGCTTTTACTATAGCTTTATTACGTGATTTATACCATCTTCCGTCAGCATCTTGTTTTAAATTAGATGTATTTGCTTTTATTATTTGCTCAAACAAAGCTTCTTTAAATTGATCATCAGTAGGGTTTACTGTTTGATAATCATTTTCAAAACCTTGATTTAATTTTTGTAAATCAATATTCCAAGCATTTGCAGCTGTTTGTACATTAGTGTTTACACCCGCTACTTTTTGTGTAAGTATACCTTCCATTTCAGTTCTTAAAGCGTCCATGTTTAGATAATTTCTAATTTCTGTTGTTCTTTGTGATGTTTCTTCGTTACCTTCTATTTTTATTGTATCGTAAACAATAGTATCTTCAGTCCAAAATCTTGGGTCAATTTGACCGTTATTTGCTATAACACCTATTCCATTACCAGCTTTGCTTTTTTCTTTAGTTTTCATCATATCTAAAGATTCATTTACTATTTGAGGTACGTTAGATACAAAATCAAAATTACTTCCTTCGTTAACTTGAGCATTCCATTTTCTAGCACTTATTATTTTTTCTCTATATTCTCCTTGTACTGTTTTTCCATCTTTAACTCCTGTTTCATAACCTGAAACTTTTACCATTATATCATTTGATTCAGGATCATAAACCATTTCAAATTGACCATCAACCACATCACCTATTGAATTAAGAAAAAATTGATTGTTAGCTATTTCGTTTTCGTCTTTACCTAGTATAGTTATTTTTTTGCCTATAGTAGCTGCGTTTTGTTTCCAGTATTCTCCTGTAGCTGCAAAACTAGTAACTGTTTTTTTAGTTAAATCTAACAAGTCATAATAATCTCTTATAGCTTTTTGCGCAGATAATCTTTTCTCATTATCTCCAAACTGAGTTTTTAAATAAATTTGGGCTTCTGTAGCAATATCAATTCTACTATTTAAAGTTCTTTGTAATTCAGTATCTATTGCCGAGGTTTTTGGAGCAGAAGAAAGATTACTCATTTGTTCTAAATTCCAAACATCTGCAGCACCTTGAACACTTTGCATGCGTTGTATAACAGCTTGATTTTTTCTTTCTTCAGCTTGTTCTTTTTTTAAACGTTCAGTTTCATCAGCTCGTCTACTTCTATCGCCCGTCATTAATACTTGTAACGCAGCCATAGTAGGATTCATGCCAGTTAAAGGTTTTGGATTATCGTATGCTCCCATATTTTTGTTTTAAATTTTAACCACCTATTACACTACCGATACCACCTAAAAGGTTACTAGCCGCATTGTATTGATTTGCTTCTGCAGCTGCCGCTGCTGTTTGATTACTATAATGTTGTTGTTGTGCGTTGTCTAATAAACCAGCAGCTCTATTCATTTCAGATACTTGTCTATTTTCTCTAGTGCTAAACTCAAATGTTTGACCCATAACATCAGCGTTTTGCAAACGTTGTTGTTCTGCCATTTTTTGTTCTTGTAGTTTTTGAGCTCCTTTAGCAACTAATTTATCGTTAGCAGCTTCTTGTAATTGTATACTAGCGCTAATTCCTTTTTTACTTTGTAACGCCGCTTGAGCCAAAGCTGTTGCTCCACCGGCTCCTGCACCAGTAGCCCTCAATGTATCTAAGGTATTAGCTAAGGCTATATCTGATTGCTCTGCTTGAAATTCAGCTGCTTGAGTAGCAACCCCAAGGTTCTCATAAGGATTACTTAATTCACCACTGGTATCAGTTACATTAGCGTAAGGATTTATAATAGGCTGTCTACCATCTTCTAAAGTTTGTAGTTCTCTTGCTAGTCTATCTCTTTCGTTTTTAGAGTCTCTAGCTCTAGCCCTAGCACTTGATGCCGCTTTTCCTGCTCCGACCATACCTATTATACCTTGGCCTATTGTTGCTGCTCCCATATTAATTTATTTTGTTTTGTATATTATATTATGTTTTTCTTTACTAATAATATAATTAAGTTCTTTTAATTTATTTAAAACTTTATCATAAGGTGTCGTACACCATACTCCTTCAGCGCCTTGCTTAAAACATTTTTTAACAGTTTTATCTATTAACAATGTTATAATTTCTGATCTGTTTTCTTTTTTATAATTTGGATCTGCAATTAAATAATCACAATACCAAACTGGTGAGTTTGTTTTAAAAATAAAAACACCTGCTATTATTTTTTCGTCAACAACCGCAACTAAGCCTTGTTTGTCAAATGGTAAAAGTAATGTGTTTAAAGGCTTACCACTATAATGTTGCCACCACAAACTTAATAAAGGTATGTCTTTGTTTTCGTTTAATTCTCTTATAGAGATTAAGTGTTTCATTTAATTTTATTTAATAAGATGATTCTATATATTTTGTACTTACTGCAAATAATTCATTAGTTCCTGTTTGCCCGCCTCCAACTAAATTTGTAGCTGATAATCTTATAGTTGCATAAAATCCTTTAACCCCAGATATGTCTTTACCAAAGATAATCTCACCTTGATTTACGGTGCTAGTGTTTATTAAATTTGCAAAATATTTGTTTTCTTTTGCTTTAAATTCATTTTTTAATAAAGAACTTTCCATTGCTGCTAACGTTGTGGGCATTGTAAAAACCCCAATGTTGTTTGCGGTATCAGTATTTGTTTGAAATAAGTTCATTTCCCAATTACTATCTCCTTCATAGTTTATAGTTTGAAAAGTTTTAACCAAAGAAGGCTTAGCATTAAACACACTAATAACGCTAGAAATATTATTTATTCCATAAAAATTAGCTCTATTAGAAGTAGTGGAATAATGTTTATATAAATCACCACTTAAATTAAAACTAAAAAAGTTATTATCTAAGCTTAACATAAAAGATGGTACATAACTATAAAAGCTTGTCCACCCTTGAACCTTTTCGTCAAAAGACAAAGTTAACGCTGAATCACCTGTTTTTTGATTATTTGTTGGTTGTATAGATAATGTATAGCATTTATTATGTATGTCCCAACCACCTATTAATTTACCTGAAGTACCTAAGTTGCTTAAACTTAATTGATCTCTAAAAAAATCATACATGCCATAATTAGATATTTCAGTTAACCCATCTTGAGACAATCTCATTACAGAACCTTTATTTGCATCTGTAAAGTATTTTCTATATCCATATACAGCAAATGATTCTGGATTTGTTGCAATACCAAATTCACCAGCATAAGGTTGTATTTGACCAATAACAAGATTAGATGTAGTGGTAATAGGTTGACCTTCTGCAGAATAAATAGCATCTTTATCTATTAATGCTCTATTTACTTTTCTTTCTTGAAATATTGTTAAATTAGTGTCTTCAGCGTATAACTTTTGTATTGTTCCTTTTGCAGGATCAACAGTTTTGGTTATATCATTTGCTATAGAAAATTGATTTGTTTCGTTTATATCTGTTCGTGAATTAAAAACACCTGAAAATATAATACTATTACCAAAAGACTCTTGGTTTTTAGTGTCAGTAACTAAAAATGCCCTAGGTGAAATACCAGCAAACTTGCCATTAAAATCACCTTTTATTCTAGATTCTTCTACGTACCAATCATACTGCGCATTTGTTCTATCATATTGACCAGTTGAGCTCCAAGTTTGATTTATCTTTTTTAATATAAAAGTATTGTAATACTGTATTTTTAATGTAGTAGCCATATGTTATAATTACTTATTTGTTTTGTTTTTTACTAACTAGGCCAGTTAGATGTTTTGAACCACGTACTAGATACAAAAGGTGGTGATCCACTAGCTGGGGCAACCAATACAGGGTTCGGAGGTGGTGACGCTAACACAGTGTCATAAACTAAAGTAAGGCTTACGGGAACACTGCATGTGCTTACTGTTGTAAAATCAATTCTACAGTTAACAAGAGCACACTCACTCCAGTCGTAAGAAGCTCCAGTTGCTGGATCACTACCTGAATCACCTGGTCTAACACCAGCATTTATTTGTGCTTGGCTAGGGTTAAAAGGTTTTAATGTTGCTATTATAGCATAGGATGTTGAATCAGTTGAATTACTTATGGTTATAGGACCATCAAAAGCCTTAGCGCCATCACCAAAGGCTGGAGCTGTAAAAGAATTTCCAGTAGTAGTGTTATATCCTTTAAATTCAGCTATAAAGGTTGATGTAGCATTTTTTACTACTTTAGCATATATATATTGTGTGTTGCTTGTCCAGTTTGCAACTTCTCCAACCCATGTAGGTAACGATGCAGTTGCTGAACTTGTTGGGCAACCAGGTGTTATACCAACAGCTCCAGTTGGAGGCGCTTGCCATTGCAAAGCTGGGTTAACATAGCCAGGGTTTCCAGATGTTATATTAGAAGTATACCAGTTTGCAACTACTCCAGTATAAGAACTGGCTATTGGGGTGTATTGTATTGCTAATTCACTAGATGCTGAAGTTCCATTTTGATCTACTAATTGTACTGTTATTTCGTGAAGAGTTGCTGAAGCAAAATCCCCTAACAAAGTACCACCAAGACCATTTACGTTAGTTCTTTCAACCCATATGCCATAAAAATTTTCGTTGTTAGCTGTTGTGCAAGTGTTTTGATTATGTTGACCTTGTCCTTTTATAAAATAAAACTTAGAAATATCAGCGTTTGTAGCACTTCCTGAAGGGTTTTGACCTGTTACGTAGCCATAAAACTGACCATTTGCGTTTTGCCATCTACAAGATGAAATAACCCATTGTAAGTCTACTGTTCTATTACAAGGTGCGCAACTACCATTATAACCTCTAACAACACCAGGACCACTAGCGGAAAAGAAACCGTAACCAGTTTCTTTTAATATTGTAGTATCAGATAATAAAGGTTGAGGAGCTTGTGTTAGTTCTATTACAGGTAAATCATTTGCTAATGTTCTAGTAAATTGTTGTGTTGAAACAGTACCGTCTGCTTGCGTAAACTGAATAGTAAATTGATATTTTTGATTGTACTCAAAGTTAGTTAAAGCAGCGTGTGGTACACCTGCAATATTGTCTTGTGCTAAATCTATTCTAAAAGACCCTCCACCAGCAGCGCTTATTATAAATTCTGCATTTCTATTTACGCCAGTAATAACTCCATGTGGAAAATTTGGATCAAAAGAAAATACAGATAATAGAACTGCAGTTGAAGTAACGTCGTTTCCACCTGGAGTCAATGGAAAAAACGGAGTAGTTAATTGTGCGCCACCACAGTCTCCTTCGTTGTGTAACCATGAAAACGAAGACAATCCTGTTATGGTAGTACCTGAAGTTGATATTGCAAAATTTAAATCAGATATTAAACCTGTAGTTGAACTTTCATAAAATAAATCTAAATTAGAAACAAACGGAGCAGTTTCATATACAGATAGATCCATAAAATCTGGATATTCTGCGCCAGAAGCTTGGGTGTTATATAAACCTTGAGTAATACCAATACTTTTTTGTGTGTTTATTTTACCTATAAAAGGTTTTTGATCTACGTCAAATATAGCATTATTATTTATTTTATCATCTGCGGCAGGTGTTCCAGCCTCTCCATCATAACCTATGTCTGGAAAAACTTTTTGTATACTACCTATTAATTCGACAACGTCAGGAGTTGAGCTTGGCGTAAACTGTTCGTTGCTTACTACTGTAGATATATTTGTAACCCTACCAAACATGTTTAAGTTACTATTAAACTGAGTGTCTTGAGCTCCAACGTCGTTAAGTTCTCTTGGAACCTTATTAATATTGTCGTGAGTTAGAACTATAAAAGCTGTACTACCTATTTCAGTTGTGTTACCTTGTATTGGGTAACCGTTTATAATACCAGGTAGATAAACATTGTAATATTCTTGCTCTTGTTGTTTTACTACAACTCTATATGAATAAAAACCTGTTACGTTTATATCATATACAAAATTAGAAACAGTTAAATTTGTTTTAGGTTCTACTCTATCTGTGCTATTAGACGCAGGAATACTGTCACCTATAAATAAATACGTATCTGATATTTCATATTGTGTTCTTATATCTCTATTTGTAGTACCAGTTGCTGCTTTTATTTCAACATAATCTTGATATTTACCTCTTAATTTTCTACCTATTATAAAAATAGTACTAGCGTTGTTTATGTTTTTTATTTGATATCTATATTGAGAGCTATATAATAATTGAGCTTTTAATTTATAATTCGAAACTGCTGGCGCGCCACTTGTAAAAGTTATTACAACTTCATCGTTTCCGCTATCTGTAATTCCATATGTGCTAGAATTAATTAAAATCCAACCACTACCTTGATTTAAATATAGAGTAAAAATATTACTTGAATCTATATCTTGTTGAGATATATTTGCAAAAGTATAAGCAGCTTGAGCAGATACTGTATTTAAAACTTGAACACTCAAATCAATAAATACTGGAAAAGGTGAAGAAAAACCGCTTACTGCAGATGCTATTGCTTGGTAATTAGTAGGTACAGCGTACATTGGCTCTAAGTCTCCATTTACACTAATAATTTCATCAAACCTTAAAGTTAAACTATCACCTAACCAACCTAGAGTTTGGCCAGCGTTTTCAGATGGTCTATATTTACTAAAAAAATTAGAACCTTCAGTTGGTTCTCCACCAGCAACCAAAACATTATCTTTAGATGATAATATAACGTCTGTTTGTCTACCCCATTTGTCGGCTAAAATAATTCCAACTTGATAATTTCTATTTTGTTTAACAGAATGCTGAGGATATTCTTCATATTCTTGAGCGTTTTTATCAATACTTCCAGCGGCGTAATTTAAAGATAATGGTGCATTATAACCTTGCGTAAAATTACCGTACATAACTCTATTTCCTGATATTTCTTGAGCTCTAGCTCTTACAGGAACTTTATCAAAAACTCTAGTTGTTTCGTCTGTAGGTAATGTTTTAAAAGGAACAGTAGACTCATAAGTGTACTGATATATATTTGTATTATTTAAATTAGATATAAACGTAGAATTTACTGGTACGCTTTGTAATATTTTATAAGCCAAAGCATCAGATTCTTTATATATAATATCTATTTCTTGTACTTTATAATCATCAATAATGTTTAATGAAGGAAGATTAATATTTAATATTATATTGTTAATACTATTTTGCATAAAATCAACTATTGTTGATCTCATTGCGTCGTCTTCATCTTCATTAACAAATCTTCCTTCTTGTAAAGGTATATAGCAGTCTTGTGAAAATGGTGCTATTAAAGAATATTCTCCATCATCAAATTTAAATCTATAGCTAAACCTTACAAATTTATCTTTAATAAATTCTGGATCACCTGACCAACCTTTAAAGCTTGGTTGTTGAATAACTCTAACAGCAAAACCCATTATTGATTCATCTGTGGTAGCGGTTACTATTGTTGGTACAGCGTTGTTGTCTAGAATAGAATAATATTTTAAACCACCTTTTATCCAATATTTTGCGTTAGTGTATATTTGTTGAAAATCAACAGCGTTACTTGTAGCTATTCTTTGCCCAGAAGGTTGTGAATCCCAACCAGTAGAGTTGTTACTAGCGCTAGATGTTGCGGTCCAATTGTCCGTAGATTTTATTGAAGCAGCTCCAGTAACTCCTACCTGCGTATTTAAGTTAGTGTATTTTTGTTCATCTGCAATATCATAACCAAATGGCGCTAAGTTTCTTGTATCTTTTACTGCCCAGCTATTGTATAGTTTTTGATATACAACTCCGTTGTCTAAATTATTGTTATAATAACACCAACAGCCAACTTGATCTATATTATATTGCGCCCAATCTGCTCTAGTTACAGCCTCTGGTATAGGATCACCATTTCTATATCTTTTTGTATTTAAATTTACTGTAGCCCAAGTATCTGCACCTATTAACAGTGAAGGTAGATTTTGCGCGTCACTCATTGTGCTTGGTTTTAATGTAGAAACACTTCTTAAGTCTATTAATTGAGGTGCTTCATATGGAAAAAACTTACATACAGTTACACTTTCCTCATCTTTGTAGTAAGTGTTGTTTACATCTAATGCTGCTGTTGCAACGTTTATGTTTCTAGGTTGGTTTCTGTTGTCTGTAAAAAACAATAAGCTTTCTAATAAGCTTACGCCATACATAGGTGCTGTTGTAGCAAAGTTTAAAAAATGACCATTTACTAACAAAATAGGAACATTGCTTCCTGATGTTGGCTGCCATCTATATATGCTACATGTGTTAGAGCTTAACGCGTTAGGTATATCATCAGTTGGTGTAAAATCAGTAACAAAATAATATATAAAACCGTTTTTTTCATCAACAAAAGTACCTATTGTTTTTAAAGATCCTGCACTGTTAAAAACTAATTCATTTCCTAAAATAGATTCTAAGGCACCTACGTCACTATTTTCTGATCTTGACACAGCTATATTTTGACCATCTCTATATTCATTGCTAGGAATTATTCTATCATCTAAGTCCTTGTTCATTTTGGACTTAATAAAACTGTTTTTATTTTCTGCCATTTGTGTTATTTAATCCATTTAGATTTATTACGCATAACCTGACATATTTCATCAAGTTTAATATTAGATAATCTAATTTTAGCGTTTCTTAATTTAGCTGATTTTTCCTTTTTTAATCTTTGAACAACATATTCAGGCTGGTTTATTCTACCTGAAATAATATAATAAAGTATATTAGCATACATTGCTTCCTCTGCCATTTTAGGAACTCTAGTGTCTAAATCATAAGCAAGTCCATCTGATATATATTCAAAAACTATTAATTGATTAGCTAAATTACCTGAAAAAGATAATTTATTTTCTCTTTCATTAAGATTAAACCAACCGTTTGTTTGTGAAGTTGATGGTTCTAAACCATATCTTTGGCCATAACCGTTTAATACGCCATAACCAAAATCATAAGGATTTATACCACTGTTTAAATCAAGATTATCAAATCTACCATTTACCAAGCTATCATTAGCTGTGTGCCATCTATCTTGAACTATAGAGGTACCTTCTGTATCATTACCAAAATTATCTTGAGTAGGTATTCCTTGAGCGTCTTGAATTTGTGTATAATAAGGGCTTGTTGTAAGGTTGTTTGTAGGATATATTATATGCTGTACACCTAGTTGATCTATCCAACAAGTTCTAACGTAATTAACATAATCTTGTGGTAGTGGTAATGTTAAACTTGGTGGTATACTCAATTCAGATGACTTAATACTTTTTAAAGTATCGTAACTAAATTCTTGTAATGATCTTTTTGCAAAAAATATTATATCAGTTCTTTTTACATTAGGTATTAATTTACCTTTACCAACGTAACCAACTAAAAAATTAGCAACAATATCGCTAAGTTTAACATATTGATAACCACCATAGTTGTCTTCTACTATTTGACCAAACGCTTTTTCTGCTTGTGTGTTTCCATATTTACCACCATCTAGCATTTTTAGTTGAACAACAATAAATAGTCCATTAGCAGGTGCTCCTGTATTTGCAAAATCAATAACGTTGCGCTCAACTGAAAAGCTTGTTACATATTCACTCCATGATCCTGCTATGCCTGTAGCGCTAGTGTATATTTTAAAGTTATTTAATGCGTAATTTTCTAACTGAGGATTCCAATCACCTAAATACAAGTCAGTGTCAAAAGTTGTTGTAAACTTTGTTTCAACTCCGTTTCCTCTAAAATTTTGTGATCCAGAATAATACTGTTGTCCTGTTTCATTTATTAGTCCATTACTTGGTGGTGTTATTATGCTAGCCATAGTTTATTAATTTCTTTCGTTTATTTCATTAGCAGCTAATTCTTGAGAAGCAGCTTGTACTATCATAGGATCTTTTATAGTTATTCCAGAGTATTTTAGTATTTCTAAAATAACAGTTGTTGTTTCAGAAACATCTAAATCAAAATCAACAGAAGTAGTTGGGTTATAAACATAATAACCTGTAGTAGAGCTAAAATTCCATTTAACATTGTTAGGTGTTCTAAGATATGTTACATTTACATTTTTTGTAATAGTTTGTGGAAATATTATTAATTTATAATCTTCATATAAGTATACTGGAAAAACTTCTGAAGGTTTAGTTAAAGTAGACATGTTCATTTGAGCTAATTCATTTCTTTGAACAAACTGTATTTGTTTTTCGTCATTAAACAAAACAGTTCCTAATTTGTAAAAATTTTGTGGATACAAAATAATTTGAATATTATTAACTGCACCAGCAGGTATAGCGCCAGCTGTTAAATTAAATATACCGCCAGTTATATTAAAGTTAGTATAAGCTACGTTATTAACAGTAACTACTACTGAGCTTTCTTCTACGTTTGATTGTGTTATAGTTGTAAGAGGATAAGCGGTTTGCCCGTTTGCACTACTAAATAGTTGGGTTCCACTAGCAACTCCTGAAGATGTTGGAGTTGTAAAATAATCATTGCCTGTAGCTACATTTACATATGTAGCAGGGCCATATTCTCTAAAAATTTCTAATTTTTCTTGTACTGTTTTATATCTATCACCATATTCGCTTTCATTTTGTGGTACACGCATTTGTTGATTTAACGTTTCAAAGTAAGTTTCAAATATTTCTAATTGTACTTGTGTGGCTATTTTATTAAACTCGTCAGGAGTTAAATAACCTCTTTGTTCTTTATTTGTTATTAATAAGACTGTTTTGTAAACCTTATCTACGTTTATCGCCATTTTGTTTTATTTATTATAATATGAGGCCCGAGTAAACGAGCCTTATATTAGTATTACATGTTATTTAAACTTTTTCTCGATAGATTTAAATATTTCTACACCTTCGTCAGTTTTAAAGAAAGCAGCCATAGCTGAATAAGGGTTTTCGTCAAATGGCACATTCATTAATTTTTTGTCATTTGTTGCCCATTTAAAAGATCTTTGATCTTGCGCTAGCGTTATTATACCAGCTTCTGTTGCTCTAATTGCAAAATTTCTTAATTGTACATTTGGATCAGAAGCTAATTCAATAAACAATTTAGGATTAGATCTTGCAAATATTAATAAATCTCTTTTAAGTTCTTTAGTACTCATTGATGTTACAGAAGATCCAATTTCAGTTCTTAATATAGCTTCCGCTAAATCAATATCTATGTTTCTAGCTGCGTTCATTGCATCTACTTGCATATCAAGTATATCTAATTCATCGTTAGCGTTTTCTACTGGATCAAACTCAGCATATATTTTGCCTAATGATGGGTGATATAATGATAAAAGTTTTTGTAAGTTTTGTTTTTCTTTAGGAACAATTAAATGTCCTTCGTCAAACACGATATGTCCTAGTGTTACTTCTCCTTTTTGCTCATCTACAAAAGGCGAATCTTGGTTAGTCGCATATCTAATTTCTCTTTGTTTCCCTAGTTCTTCATCATACCATAACAAAGCATGTTTTCTAGTGTGCTTAGATGGTATTGTTAATGTAAGAGGAGTTAAGTTGTTTGTAAGATAGTATTTTCTATCTTTTCTTTCCCAATTATTTGGTTCTTTTTTAGCATTTTTTGCCATAATATAATATAATTTAATAATTTATAAAAGTAATAATTACCCCCGTCAATTCAACGAGGGTAAAAATTACATTAATGTTGACTTATTATAGTCCTTTGAATAATACAAAGTTGTTAGCAGCTTGAGTTACTAAACATCTTTCAGATAGGAAGTTAA
>Ga0055584_100002024_pt1 | contig 19932 bp, 20 predicted proteins | sample OSDHelmetaG_FD_58716 | JGI IMG/M metagenome (GOLD analysis project Ga0055584, IMG submission 58716) | Pelagic marine sediment microbial communities from the LTER site Helgoland, North Sea, for post-phytoplankton bloom and carbon turnover... | ecosystem: Environmental > Aquatic > Marine >... | reverse complement strand
TCATTACGTACCAGTAATACATTATTTGGCGCTGAAGAGATTCCAGTCGCACTACCCCTGCCAGGTAAAATTTGGGTAGATGCACGATTACTACAGAATCTTGATGTGAGCCTCGGTGAATCAATTAAGTTGGGAGAATCACAGTTCGAAATCAGCAAAATTCTGAATTACGAACCTGACCGCGGCGGCGATATTTTCAGTATTGCACCGAGGTTATTGATGAATGCTGAGGATGTAGAGGCAACAGGTCTAATCTTGCCCGGTAGTCGGGTTCAATACCGTCTATTGCTTGGTGGACAAAATGATGCAATTTCAAAATTTCGATTACAGATCGAAAAAAACCAGGAAAACCTGCGCGTGCAAGGCATTCGTGATGCCAGACCGGAATTAAAATCTGCACTCGAACGAGCTGAGCAATTTCTCGGTCTCGCTGCACTGGTCAGTATTGCTCTTGCTGGTTTGGCTGTGGCGATGTCTGCACAACGTTATGCCAGTCGACACTTCGATACATGTGCAATTATGCGCTGCCTGGGAGCTGAACAGGGAACGATAACGCGTATTTTTTTCACCCAACTTATGCTGTTATCACTTCTTAGTAGTCTGATAGGCGTGACCATTGCCTACTTTGCACAACAAGGTTTGAGTTCTTTGATGACAGGTTTAACAAATGATAGCCTGCCATCAGCCTCATTAATGCCTGTCTTTATTGGCCTTGTTGCCGGCATCACAACTGCGCTCGGCTTTGCACTGCCACAATTATTACGATTACGTGAGGTATCACCTTTGCGCGTCATTCGTCGCGATCTGAGTCCTTTGCCTCTCAGCGGATTTTATAGCTATGCTATTGCTATAGTAGCGCTTGCTTTGCTTACTCCATGGCAATCAGGTAACGCAAAATTAACTCTTATCACTTTTGCAGGCCTATTAGTTACAGCTCTCCTGTTAACCATTTTTGCAAAACTATTGATTCATTTTCTAAATCGATTTCGTTCTCGTGTTGGCGTTGCCTGGCGTTATGGCTTATCTAATGTCGCAAGACGAGCAAATCTGAGTCTTGCACAAATACTGGGTATCGGTCTTGGTATTATGATTATGTTGCTACTCACCTTGATTCGAACGGATTTACTCGAATCCTGGAGCAATAGATTACCGGAAGGTACGCCAAATTATTTTCTGATCAATATTCAACCTGATGAAGTAGATAGACTACGTGTTTTTCTTGAAGAGCGAGCTACACTCAGTGCTGAATTATATCCAATGATTCGTGGTCGACTGATCGCTATAAATGATAAGACTATCAGTGCCAGGGATTATGAAGATCAAAGAGCGCAACGGCTCGTCACTCGCGAATTTAATCTGTCTATTGCGGAAAACATTCAAGTCGATAATGAACTAGTCGCCGGTTTATGGTGGTCAGCTTCTGAAACAGAAGCGCTATTTTCTGTTGAAGAGGGTATCGCAGAGACACTGGGAATAGAACTCAACGATATACTCAGATACTCTATTGGTGGCCGAGAAGTCAGCGGTCGTGTAGCAAACCTACGCTCGGTTGAGTGGGATTCGTTTAAAGTAAACTTTTTTGTGTCGGCGAACCCCGGCACCCTTGATGACTTTCCTGCAACTTTTATTACCAGTTTTTTTCTGGAAAAAAATGATCGCCAATTACTGAATGAACTGATTAAGTCTTTTCCTAGCGTCACTGTATTTGACATAGAAGCTTTGCTTTCTCAGGTTCGAATTATTATGGAACAAGTAATTAAGACTGTTGAGTTCGTATTCGGTTTCACCTTGCTCGCAGGCATTATTGTTATGCTCGCTGCTCTTCAGACCACTCATGACGAACGTAGCTATGAGTCAGCTTTATTAAGTTCACTGGGAGCTAATCGCAAACAAATTGTCGCCAGTCTTTCAGCAGAGTTTATGACTCTGGGATTAATTGCGGGTGTATTGGCCGCCTTCTCAGCGACAGCTGTCGAGTTAGTACTGGCGAAATTCGTCCTAAAAATCGATGTCTCAGTCAACCCCTGGGTCTGGGTGATCGCCCCGCTAATTTGTACTTTAATAATCGTGATAGCTGGCCTTGTTGGTACGAGAAAAGCTCTCGACTCGCCGCCAATACTTGTACTGCGCAAACTGTAATTCGTAAAGTATAAACTTCGAGATTTAACAACATTTATTTAAAACCACGTATTCTTTAAAATGAAAAATATATATTTCGGCGATTTCAGAAAGTATGTGTCTGACTATACCAGTGAGCTTGATAAAAATAGTTATGCTATAGATTCCATAGAGTGGTTCCTACTCAAATATCTGAGAAGAATAATTAAAGCCACTGAAGTTGAGGCTGACAATGCGCCGGGGCGTGTAGAAGGCAGTATGCGTTCCTTAATGCGTTTCTATATTGATAATATTGATGAAAAGTCTGAATTGGGCGATCGTTGTATGAAAATCTATGATCAATATCGAAAAACTCTTCGTCACAGCCAAACTGAGTAAGATTCAAAGCATAAGGGTAACGACGGTTTTTACATATTGCCCTTACTACTATATAAAGATACAGCACATTTATTATCCAGGTTAATTGATGACTAAATACAAAGGCGACTCCGACTATATACACAACAGACCTGCGAGTACCGGAGTTTTACTTAGTAATCTGGGTACTCCTGACGCACCGACGACAGCTGCGGTACGCCGCTACCTCGCTGAGTTTCTTTCTGATACACGAGTCATCGAGCTGGCCAGGCCACTTTGGTGGTTTATCCTTCACGGCATCATTTTACGCACGCGTCCGCGCAAATCGGCCGAAGCCTATAGCAAAGTATGGACAGATAAAGGCTCTCCACTACTGGATATTTCCCAAACACAAACTGCACTAATTGCACAAAGTCTGCAGAAATTGACCAAGGGGCCTGTGCATGTTGAGTTAGCCATGCGATATGGAAGTCCTTCGATTGCGTCTGCGATGGAAAAACTGCGTCAGAAAAATATTCAACGATTGCTTATCTTTCCTCTTTATCCACAGTACTCAGCCACGACAACTGCGTCGACCTTTGATGCAATTGCAAAAGAATTGAAATCCTGGCGATGTTTGCCGGAGATTCGTATGATCAAACATTATCATGATAATGGCGCTTATATTACGGCCCTGGCTGAAAGTATACGTGACCACTGGGCTGAGCATGGTAAACCGGAAAAACTTCTGTTTTCTTTTCATGGTCTGCCGAAAGAATATTTTCTTAAAGGCGATCCTTATCACTGCGAATGTCACAAGACTACTCGCTTAGTGGTCGATGAACTTGGTCTGGAAGACGACTCGTGGTCCCTTAGTTTTCAATCACGTCTGGGATTACAGGAATGGTTAAAGCCCTATACCGATAAAACGCTAATAGAATGGGCTAAAACAGGCATAAAAAATGTTCAGATAATTTGCCCTGGTTTCTCCGCGGATTGTCTCGAGACACTCGAAGAAATTAAGTTACAGAATAAGGCGTTTTTTCAGGAAGCAGGCGGCACAGATTTTTCTTACATCCCTGCGCTTAATGATCAATCAACGCACATTAATGCGCTAACAGAGATAGCTATACAACATTGTCAGGGCTGGCCAGAATTCGAGGCAAGTCGAGATCTTAAAGTTTATAATGACGAACTGGAAAAAACTCGAGCTCGCGCTGAAATAATGGGTGCCTCACAATAGTCAGTTAATAAAGGAACAGAGCGATGACAAACAGAATATTAACGGCTTATAGAGAAAAACTCGGTCCGGGATTAATGTTCGCCGCTGTGGCGGTTGGCGTATCCCATCTTGTCCAGTCTACTCGTGCTGGAGCTGAATATGGTCTCGGCCTTTGTGGTCTGATCGTCTTTACATGCCTGATTAAGTATCCTACTTTTCGCTTTGGTGCAGAATATGCCGCTGCTACAGGCCAACCTTTATTAGCAGCTTACAAACGCCAGGGTCGCTTGACCTTATTAATCTATATTTTGGGCTTTCCTCTCGACATGTTTGTTGCCACCGCTGGTATTGTCCTCGTCACATCTGGTGTGTTCAAGAACGTATTAACGATTAACCTCAACGACATTTGGCTTTCATTTATTATTCTGATTTGCTGTGCGACCTTACTCATATCAGGTCGTTATAAACTATTCGAAAGCGTCACAAAAATGATTGTAGTCATTTTTTCAATACTGACAGTGATCGCAGCATCATTGAGCTTGCCTGAAATTAACTGGCAAACAGATGACATTGCCCGTGAAGTAGTATTTGACCGCACCACACTCTTGTTCATGATCGCGATTGCTGGTTGGATGCCGACCGGTATTTCAGTTTCTATGTTTCAGTCTGTCTGGGTCTGCGAAAAGGCAAAAGCACTGGATCGACCCGTGACAACAGCAGAGGCGCGGTTTGATTTTAATCTTGGTTATTTCAGTACCATAATCCTTGCTTTATGTTTTGTGTTGATGGGCACTGCCCTTATGTATATACCGAATATAAGCACAGAAGCCAGTCCCGCAGGATTCGCAGCTCAACTCATTGACATGTTTACCTATGTTATCGGCCAGTGGGCCAGACCACTGATTGCACTCGCGGCACTTGCCGTGATGGTATCAACGACACTTGCCTCGTTAGATGCATGCCCTCGTATAGCCTCAGCCGTACTGCGACAATTGGTTCCTTCAATCAAAGACGACGACAAGTTTTTCTACCTTATTTTTCTCGCCGCCCAAATAATTGGCTCAACCTTGATACTGATTTTATTCATGAAGTCCTTTAAAACTTTTATTGATTTCGCTACCAGCGTTGCATTCATTTCCGCCCCAATGATTGCATGGTTTAATCACAAAGCTATATATTCAAGTGAAATAGAAGAACATCTAAAACCTGGTAAAGTCATGCAAACATGGAGTCTCATCGGCATCGCAGTAATGCTAGCCGTTGCTGCTTATTATATTTTTGTAAAACTGAGCTAAGCACCTTAATGTCGAGGCGATTATCAAAGTGTTTTAACATTGCTGATTTACGTTGTATGGCCAGACGTCGATTACCACGCGCATTGTTTGATTATATCGACGGTGTCGCTGAAGATGGCGTAACCGGCAGGGCAAATCGTAGTTCTTTCGATAAATATCAACTAGTACCACGTACTCTGGTCGATGTTGAAAAACTGGACACCTCCATTACCTTATTTGGAAAGAAAAATAGTTCTCCCATAATCCTTTGTCCCACCGCTTTCACCCGGGCATTTCACTATCTTGGTGAGATTGCTGTCGCCAAAGCGGCAAAAAAAGCTGAGCTTATTTACACCCTCTCCACCGTAGCAAATACCTCAATTGAAGATATCGCTGCCATCGATGGGCAACGTTGGTTTCAGATATATGTCTATAAAGACCGTGAACTGCTCAAGGATTTCATTCAGCGCTCAAAAGATTCTGGATACCAGGCCCTTTGCCTGACTGTGGATGCCAGCACCCCGGGCAATAGAGAACACGATATGCGTAATGGACTGACTATTCCACCGAAACCCAGTCTGGCAACAATTCTGGATGCGGCTAAACATCCAGCATGGGTTTGGCATATGCTTACTTCTCCAGCCATTATTACTGCCAATATCAAAGGAGATAGCCGACTCGATTCATCCGACTCGAAAGCCCTTTTGAGATACATGCATGAGCAATTAGCTGTGAATGTCAGCTGGGATGATGTCGCGTGGATGATGGATGAATGGAAAGGGCCTTTCCTGATCAAGGGAATTCTCAGTGTAGATGATGCAATAAAAGCTGCCGATCTAGGCGTGCATGGCATAGTGGTATCAAATCACGGTGGTCGACAACTGGATCACGCACCTTCAACTCTAGATGTGCTCCCCGCAATAGTCGATGCAGTGGGCGATCGTTGTGAAATCATTGTCGATAGCGGTTTCCGCCGTGGTACTGACATTATTAAGGCTTTGGCGCTGGGTGCAAATGCCTGCATGATTGGACGACCTTACCTCTATGGTCTCGCCGCCGGTGGTCAGGCGGGTGTAGAAAAAGCCCTGCACTTTCTTACAGAGGAACTGGAACGAAATATGCGATTACTCGGCCGCACGTCAATATCCGAACTGGACAGAGAATGCCTGAGAATGCTTAATTAGACATTACAAAGAAAACACTTATGTTAACAAGCGACTTAATTGAAAAAATCAGAAATGAACTCGGCGACAAAGCCGTACTAAGCGGAGATCAAGTGGGTGATAAGTACCTCGCCGACTGGAGTGGAGAAACTGCCAGGACGCAACCACCTGCTGTAGTTCGACCCGCTAACACAGAAGAGCTGTCCGTTTTACTAAAGCTATGCCACAGCGCAGGTCAATCCATTGCAATTCAGGGTGGTTTGAGTGGCCTGTCTGCGGGTGCGATTCCAGAAAGTGATGAATTAGCCGTCAGCCTTGAGCGTATGACAGGTATTGAAGAGATAGATCAAGAGGCCATGACAATGACTGTGCTGAGTGGGACACCATTACAGACAGTTCAGGAAGCGGCGGCAGCGGCCAATCTTACTTTCCCGCTCGATCTCGGCGCACGAGGCTCCTGTACAATTGGCGGTAATGTCTCCACTAATGCCGGTGGCAACCAGGTAATTCGCTTTGGTATGACGCGTGCCTTGATTATGGGTCTTGAAGCTGTTCTCGCTGACGGTACCATAATGTCTTCGCTTAACAAGATGCTAAAGAATAATGCTGGCTATGATCTAAAACATCTTTTTATCGGTACCGAGGGCACGCTCGGAGTGGTAACCCGGGTTGTTCTGCGTCTTTATCCTAAATTGAACAGTCGCTGTACGGCTTTATGTGCTCTCGATTCCCTTTCTGATTCTATAAAGTTTTTACAGCAAACAAATTCTGCCTTGGCGGGCACGCTTAGCTCCTACGAAGTCATGTGGGCCAATTACTACGAGCATGTAATAGAAGAGGTCTCGCATCTACACTCTCCTTTTGATCGACAATATCCTTTTTATGTATTGATGGAGCAAGAAGGCTCAGATCAGGCTCATGACAATAAAAAATTCCAGACTTTACTAGAGTCAGCACTGGAGTCGGGCCTGATCAAAGACGCAGCTATTGCTCAATCAGAAAAAGAGAGCGAAACATTTTGGCAAATCAGAGACGGGGTCGGAGAAATACTACCGAGTTTCGCACCCTGCGCAAACTTTGACATTAGCGTACCCATCAGCCAGATGGAAAGCTTCCTGGCAGAGACAGACAAAATCTTGCTGGAAACTTTTCCTTCAGTTCGTCTTCTTACATTTGGCCACATTGGTGACAGCAATGTTCACTACATCGCAAGCACAGGTAAAAAAGAAGACAAGAACAAAATCTACGACATCGTTTATCGCTTAACTGGCAAATACAATGGTTCAGTTTCGGCTGAGCATGGAATAGGCAAGATAAAACGTGAATATCTTAAATATTCCCGCAATGAAACTGAAGTTAATATGATGCGCCAACTAAAAACGACTTTTGATCCCTTAGGTATTTTAAACCCGGGGCGCGTTATTTGAATTCTACTCGCTGACTTCCACGCCTTTCCAGAAAGCCACGTAACCTTCAATATTCTTCGCCTTTTCTTTGGTCTCAGGGTAATACCAGGCCGCATCGTTGTTCACTTCGCCATTTACTTCTATATTGTAATAACTGGCCTTGCCCTTCCAGGGACAACTACTCTGCGTAGTACTCTCAGTAAAATATTCCTTATTAACTGAATTCATTGGAAAATAAACATTCCCTTCAACCATTTCATATTCATTACTCTCAGCGAGAGTTGTTGCCTGCCATACTGCTTTAGCCATTATTTCCTTCTCCTTATGATTAGTTCATTCGCCATTTACGGTTACTGTGATTTTTCGTACATGTGATTGCAGACGATGTTCCCATAAATAGATGCCCTGCCAAACACCCAACAGGCAAGCGCCTCCATTTACCGGTATTGTCAAACTACTGTGTGTCAAAATACTTCTAATGTGAGCTGGCATATCGTCAGGTCCCTCTGCAACATGCTTAAATATGGCATCACCATCCGGTACAAGCCTTGATATGAATGCCTCAAGGTCACTTCGCACACTGGCGTCCGCATTTTCACACAGAATAAGTGACGCGCTAGTATGTTGAATAAAGACATTGCATAAACCCAGTATTATTCCAGAATTACTGACAGATCTATTTATCTGCTCGCTTATATCGAGACTGCATCGACCTTCGGTCCTGATATTTAGTGTTTCCTGTTTTATCATTTTTATATCTTAATATCGCGTTTATCGACGGCTTGATCACGACACATACTCGTCTCTGGAAAACTAATAAATGTGAAAATTGAGAAAAGCACAAATTAGTAACGCTCTATTATCTCATATGTTCACTTGCAGTCTGAAATTACATCCAGTTTTCCTGGTGAAAATCGTTAAACGCTTCAAATAGGACTTAACGACATACACCATGAACTCAGTGTATAATTCAATTCTTTAAAGGAACCTTCTCGGGTATTTTTTTTCCAACCATGATGAGAAATTACCAACATCTCGCCAAAATCCTAATATTTATTTTACTGTCTGTAATAATCGGGCCATTTACTGCTTTTGCAACAACGATCGATGATTCATTACTGATCGAACAGCGCAAACAGTATGTAGCCGCGAAAAAATCTTTGAACGCCGGCCGAATAACAGATTTTAAAAAAAGAATGGCAGGTTTGAAAGATTATCCTTTGTACCCCTACCTACGCTATGACTATCTGAGTAGACGATTGTGGAAAGTGAAAAGCGCTGAGATTATCGATTTTCTAAAGCATTATGACGATCTGCCAAAGGCGAACGATTTGCGTAAATCATGGCTGAAGCTGTTGGCAAAACGAAAGAACTGGACAATTTACGCAGATAATTACACACCTCAGTCAGATAAGACCCTACAGTGTTATCAATTAAGCGCGCGTATTAAAACTAAAAATGACGCCTACCTACTAGAGGATATTCGTACTACCTGGTTAGCTGGTGAGTCATTACCACCTCAGTGTGATCAGGCTTTCGCCTTACTTTACAAAAGTGAATTAATGACCGATGAGTTAGTTTGGCAAAGAATTCGTCTGGCCATGGAGAATAAACAGACTTCTCTCGCCACTTTTCTCAGTCGGAAACTAGGCAAAGAAAAAGCAAACTGGGCAGCTCGTTGGCTGGCAATGCATCAGAATCCCTCTAAAGGTACGCATAAGGTTAAACTTGAAGACGTTCCTATTGCTCGTGAAATATTGCTCTATGGCATGCACCGCCTCACCAGACAAAATATTGACCGGGCACTGTCACGTTGGAATGAACTCAAACCAGCGTATAGCTTCTCCACCGATGAGATTAACAAGCTCGAGCGTGCCCTGAGCACCCGCGCAGTCATTAAAAAACATAAACGCGCGAAACAACTGCTAAATAATATTGCTACAGCTGAAGTTGATGAAAGGATTCTTCATCTAAGATTACGTACTGCTCTTAAAGATAAAGATTGGGATGCAATATTGAAATGGACTGCCGATGAGCCCGATGATGATGAGATTCGTTTGCGTTGGTATTATTGGAGAGCTCGCGCATTTGAAGAGACAGGCAAAATCACCGAAGCCAACAAGATTTTTGAATGGCTATCAAAAGAACGTGATTATTACGGATTTCTCGCCGCCGATAAAATAAGTGCGCCTTATCAAATGAATTACCGCCCGCTTCCCGAAGACCTGCAAGAATGGCAAAGACTGTCAAAAATGCCCGCCATAAAACGCTCACGTGAGCTCTATTTACTGGGCTCGCATTATTCAGCACGACGCGAATGGCACCATTCCTTAACACTTCTAACCAGTTATCAAACACAAATTGCAGCATCTATTGCGGCCAACTGGGGTTGGCATGACCGCGCAATTATTACCTTGGCAAAAGCAAAAATATACGACGATCTGGTAACGCGTTTTCCTTTACCCTTTAACAAAACAATTGTTCAGTTTGCAAATATGCGTAATCTGGATATTGGCTGGGTTTACGCCCTTATACGTGCGGAAAGCGCATTCATTGAAGATGTGGGTTCACCTGCAGGTGCTTTGGGATTAATGCAGGTTATGCCAGCGACTGGCAAAGCAACGGCGAAAAGTATCGGTCTTAGAAAATACGACACAAAGAAGCTACTTCAATCGAGTACAAATGTGCGTATCGGTAGCGCCTATCTAAAACAAATGTACGAGTCATTTAACAGCAATGCTGTATTAGCCACCGCTGCTTACAATGCAGGACCAACAAACGTAAGACGCTGGTTACCCAAAAGTGACTGTGAACAAGCAGACATCTGGATAGAGCAAATACCTTTTACCGAAACCAGAAAATATGTAAGACGAATTTTATATTTTGCCAGTGTCTATGACTGGCGTTTAAAACGCGAAATAGTCCCCATTCAACAACGCGTGTCTCCAGTTCAGCCCCATAAACAAATTGTTGCACGTAAAAGCTGTCCCTAACTATGATAAAGAAACGTATATGTATTCTTGGTGGTACCGGCTTCCTAGGTCAAACACTGGCAAATCAATTGTCGGATGCAGGTTATCGAATTAGAATATTGACCCGCCACCGTGAAGCAAGTCGACGAGACCTGATCGTATTGCCTAAGCTTGAACTTATAGAAACGGATATACATAGTCAGGAAAGTCTTAATCACCACTTTAAAAATTGCGATGTCGTTATTAATCTGGTTGGAATATTAAATGAACGCGGACGTAAGGGTCTAGGCTTTCATCATGCTCATGTTGCACTAGCAGAAAAAATACTCGAAGCATGCCATCAAAATAAAATTAGACGAGTTTTGCAAATGAGCGCATTAAATGCCAATGCAGAAGATGCCCCAAGTCATTATCTGCGAAGTAAAGGCGAAGCTGAGACAGTCCTTCAACAAGATAAAAGCCTTCAACTTACCTGCTTTCGTCCTTCTGTAATTTTCGGCAAGAATGACAGTTTTTTTAATCGTTTCGTATTTCTTCTGAAAACGACACCACTTGTATTTCCTCTGGCGTGTCCGCGAGCACTTTTCGCTCCGGTTTGGGTTGAAGATGTTGCCAGAGCATTTGTTCAATCCATAAATGACAAGGACAGCTTCGGCGAGCATTATTGTCTTTGCGGCCCGAATACTTACAGCTTGCGGGAACTAGTCGAGTATACGCGCCATTGTCTTAATATTAGACGCAAGTTAATTCCTTTATCAGATGGACTTTCCAGATTACAGGCAGCACTATTTGATTTCGTGCCTGGCAAACCATTTTCTACCGATAACTACCTTTCCACCAAAGTAGATAGTGTCTGTAAGAATAACGATTTATTGAATCTCGGAATTACCCCAACAGCATTAGAAGCGATAGTGCCGCGATACTTGTCTGCCCATAATCAACGAGCGCGATATCAGGAATTTCGTAAACATTCGCGTCGCTCTTCAATTTTGTGATTCGTTCGACATTCTGTTCACTCAAGATCATTTACTTTCTAGTACAATGACGCCGCATAAATGTTGTGTTATAGAGAAATAGTAACTGAACAAAAATGAAAGTTTATAAAGTTGGTGGCGCCGTTCGCGATAAACTACTGGGTTTACCAGTCAAAGATCGTGACTGGGTCGTAGTGGGTAGCACTCCCGAAAAACTAATCGAGCTTGGCTACAGGCCTGTCGGAAAGGACTTTCCCGTCTTCCTGCACCCGGAAAGTAAGGAAGAGTATGCGCTTGCCAGAACGGAGCGAAAAACTGCTCCCGGTTACAAAGGCTTCGTTTTTAACACTAGCGCTGATGTTAGCCTCGAAGAAGATTTAGTACGACGTGACCTGACCATCAATGCCCTTGCTGAAGACGAGCACGCCAATATCGTTGATTGTTTTAACGGTCAGAAAGATCTAAAGGACGGTATCCTCCGTCATATTTCACCTGCTTTCATTGAAGATCCCTTACGCGTACTGCGTGTAGCAAGATTTGCAGCCCGATTTAATTTTCAGGTTGCTGATGAAACTGTTGAGCTGATGCAGGCCATTAGTGATTCAGGTGAATTGGATACACTTGTTGCCGAACGAGTCTGGACTGAAATGGAACGTGCGTTGAGTGAAGCTTACCCTGTGCGTTTTTTTGAGGTATTAAAAGACTGCGGCGCATTACAGAAAGTTTTTCCCGATATCGATCGATTATTTGGCGTGCCACAACCGGAGCTTCATCACCCCGAAATTGATAGTGGCATACATACCTTAATGGTATTGGAACAAGCTTGTAAATTATCACAAGACTCGCAAATACGTTTTGCGGCATTGGTACATGACCTCGGCAAAGGTACAACACCTAAAAGCCAGTGGCCCAGTCACAGAGGCCATGAGGAACGTAGCGTTGGTTTGATTCTTAAACTTTGTGACCGCTATCGCATTCCAGGTCGGTTTCGCGAATTGGCTGTCATTGTTGCAAGACATCACCTCGATTGTCATCGAATAAAGGAAATGAGAGCAGACACTGTGCTTAGAAAGCTCGAATCCATTGATGCTTTTCGCCGACCCGAACGTTTTGAACAGTTCCTGCTTGCCTGCGAAGCGGACATACGAGGTAGAAAAGGCTTTGAAGATCGTGCATACCCACAGGCGGGTTACCTAAAGAATGCATTTATAGCTGCAAACGAAGTTGATACGCAGCCAATCCAGAATCAACAACTAGTGGGTAAGGAAATCGCCAAAGCGATTAAACTGTTGAGAACGACAGCGATAGAAGACGCAATTGAAAAATATAAACAGGAGTTTAATCAGGAGTAGACAGCGAAGAGCACCAGACCCAAACCCACACGGTACACAACATAGGGCAACAAACCGGTGCGATCCAACAGCTTTAGGAAATAGTGTATTGACAACAAAGCACTCGCAAATGCAACAAACATAACAATCAATAAAGACATCCAATCAATTTGCAAAGCACTGGAAGAGAGTTTGTAAGTTTCATAGCCAGTTGCCAATACGATAACAGGTATCGCTAATAAAAAAGAAAAACGTGATGCGGCCTGTCGCGTCATCCCTAACATCAACCCAGCCGTAATGGTAATGCCTGAGCGGGAAGTGCCTGGAATTATCGCAATAGCCTGGGCCAGACCGACGATTAACGCATCTCGCCAACTCACACCGACATAAGTACGCGTTTGCTTCCCAAACTTATCAGCCCACCATAGCACCAGACCAAATACAATGGATGCAGTTGCAATAACTTGCGGGCTGCGTAGTGACGTTGCGACAAAGTCATGCAAAAGCAAACCTGTAAGCCCCACAGGAATAGTAGCCAACATCAGATACCAAAGCAGGAAATTCTTCTCATTACTGTGCCAACCTAAAGTTGCAAGCCAGCCTTTAAACAACTCAGCAACATCCTTGCGAAAATACAATAACACGGCCCCCAAGCTTCCCGCGTGTACGGCAATATCATGCGCAATGCCCTGATCCTCCCAACCCGTTAGCACGGGTAAAAGTATCAAATGGGCTGAACTGGAAACTGGCAGGAACTCAGTTATTCCCTGTATCAGTCCAAGAATAATTAGATGAATAAAATCCAATATTTTTCCTTCAAATTTAATACAAGTACATGGCAGGCCTTAACTTGATCAGAACACAGGCAAAAATACCGCGGTTACCATGCGCTGAACAATTTTAATTAATGTACGACTTGTCTTTCCGGCAATTATTATCGCCATTGTATCCTGTAACCCGATGAGTTTACCAAATTGTCGTTCGTAGCTAAGATTCATTATTTCACCTGCCAATGAATTGCTGTACAGATACAATTCGTCATTCTCATCATAATCATGTCCTAACTTCCACACGGCAATTTCAATATTTCTGGCACTGTTATACAGGTTCTGTGGATCAGCCGACTCAAACAGGAAAAATTCCGTTTTGTAACCATAGGACGCCATTATCATAGAGCTTAAACCGGTGATGAATGCGAAGACCCGATCACCTTTGAAATCATTGGTAAATGTTAATCGTATTGCATCAGTACCAGTTTTACCTTCTAGCTCAGGAAAAACCCAATCGTGTTTATCTTTAAATAAGCGATCAATATTTTCTTCAGCGGTAGGGTACTGGGATTTCTTGAGTTCTCTCGGGTTACGTTTATACAACTTTTCCATTAATGTCTACAGACAAGTACGGGTTTCTTCAACATGGATCTCCATTACCACGCCTATATCCGACTTTGCAAAAGATTCAAAGCCAACTTCCTTGGTATGTGGCCCTTCTTTTTTGGTGCCCGTTTGATTACATGCATTCAAAAGCAGGCATAGCAAAACAAATGTGAAACGATGCTTTGGGAATTTAGATAGTTTACTCATTTCTCATGAACTATAGACGCCGTCGATGATCGACGAGACTAAAACCGCTTAGCGATGAATTCAGTTTTCGGGTCAAGGCAATTACTTTGAATCGCTCACCCATCTCACCAGGTAGTGTTAGCGTTTTTATCTGCCTACTAAGTTCTAATTGTTCCACATTACTCAAGTCTTTCTGCTCTTGCATGATTCGATCAAGACCACTGGCAAAAAGAAAATAAGCCTGTGTAGTAAAGCCGGAAACTGATAATTTGGAAGCTACAGCGGCTTCAGCCACAGCAGTAAAGTCTACTGATGCCGTTATGTCCTGTAATCCAACAAAAATGAAAGGATTCGAATGCACTCGATGCCGGTAGTGACAGAGTAATGTCCCCTGAGCGCGTTGTTGATGGTAATACTCATGTCTTGAATAACCATAATCAATTAGTAATATCAGCCCCTGTCGTAGACAGTTAGATATTGATTGAACCCAGGCATCAAGATCAATATTAATTTCCGAACAATAATCATCACCATAATCACCGAGAGGTGCATCCAAAGCACGAGTGGTTTTGTCTTTTAACACACCCTCACAAACCACATCACGTCTTACAAATTCATTGTTTTCCCAGACGACACGTATTTCTTTTAATTCGCTCTTATGCACACAAAAACGATGAACCGGCATCGCATCTAACACTTCATTAGCCAGAATCACCCCATCGAATGCATCGTCTGGTAAGGTATCCAGCCAGATGATTTTTGAAATTAGATGGGGAAGTGATTTTTCCAGTAAATTATGTTGTCTTTGTCGCAGATCAGCGCTGGGCTCCAGAATATAGTAAGAATCAGGCAAGCAATTTAGTCGTTCCAATTCTTTCATTATGTCGCATGCCATGAGGCCGGTGCCCGCCCCGAACTCCAGTATTATCGGATTCTTAAGCTCAGCTAAAACCTCCGCGCATTGTCTGGCAAGACAAACCGAAAAAAGTGACGACACTTCCGGTGCGGTTATAAAATCACCACTCTCGCCAAATTTACTCGCACCAGCGCTGTAGTAGCCAAGTCCTGGTTCATACAAGGCCATACGCATATATTCGGCAAAACTGATATCACCGCCATTATCAGCAATATTGGTTTGTATTTTCGATTGCAGAGACCGACTAAGGGACAAAGCATAGTCATCCGGCTCAGGTAGATCTGAATTCATTAATGAATTATCACTTTGCATCAAAGTATGGGCTCTTGTTAATCTGATAATTATTCTGCAAGCTAGCACAATTATATTGAAAGATTACTGATCATACCTAAGCCATGACAAGCAAAACAGTACTCATTACCGGGGCCGCCCATCGAATCGGTGCTGCTATCGCACGAGAACTACACGCCTGTGGTATGAATATTGTAATACACCATAACCAGTCATCCGAAGTCGCTGCCAGTCTTAGCGACGAATTAAACAGAACCCGAAGTAACTCAGCATTTGTTGTCCAAAGTGATTTACTTGAGGCTGATAGTTATACTGAGACAATTACGCAGGCGCACTCATTCAATAATAGACTTGATGTACTAATAAACAATGCATCAACATTTTTCCCAACAATAATGGGAGAAATTAGTCTACAGGACTGGCAAAGTATCATTGGCGTAAATTTACAAGCCCCGCTTTTTCTTTCACAACAGGCCGCCCCTTACCTTGCCGAACATTCCGGTTGTATTATTAATTTGACAGATATTCATGCACTTCGCCCCTTGAAAGATCATAGTCTCTACAGCACAGCTAAAGCGGGATTAATAATGTTAACGCAGTCTCTGGCAAAAGAACTGGGACCGTCAATTCGAGTAAATGGCGTATCACCCGGTGCTATTTTATGGCCAGAAAATATGCCTGTAGAAAAAAAACAAGAAACATTGAGTAAAGTAATATTGGAAAGGAAGGGTAATCTTGACGACATTACCAATGCCATTCGCTTCTTAATTAATGAAGCTGATTATATGACGGGTCAAATACTAAATATCGACGGCGGGCGTAGCCTGCATTCATAGACTATAATTGTGCAATTCAAACCTGAATAACGAATTAACATGCTAAGTGAAGTAATAAAAGTCAAGCAAATCCCGGATGAACCCAAACGTCGTTGGTTTGCGTCGACCTCGCTAGATCTTTTCCTCTGGTATGACGAAAAAGAAAACATCATTCAGTTTCAAATCTGTTATGACAAGGGTCCAGCGGAAAAAGCACTCACCTGGCATCACCAAAAAGGCATTAGTCACCACTCGGTCGATGATGGTGAGAATCGGACTTTTCGTATGAAAGGCACTCCGATCATGGTTAACGACGGTGATTTTAATGTTCAAGAAATAGCCCAGCGTTTTGAAGAATTAGCCGGTGACCTTGAACACAAAACGGTACGGTTTGTACTCTCCCATATTTAAACCTTGGATAACTCTATGTTAGTAAAAAACTCACTCCTTAAATTGCTTTTGCTTATAAGTATTGTTTCTTTTTCTTCAATTAATCAGGCAAATGACTTAGCTCTTACAAAACTTTGGGAAATGGATGGACTCAGCACCCCGGAGGCCGTTGTTTATGATAAGCAAACAAATTCACTGTATGTCTCGAATATAAACGGTAGCCCATTTGAAAAAGATAGAAATGGCTTTATTAGCAAAGTCTCCTTAGAGGGCAACATCGAAGTATTAAAATGGAGTGTTGGCTTAAGTGCCCCAAGGGTTTAGCTATTCACGGTGATAACCTTTACGTAGCCGATATCAATGAGTTAATTGAAATATCCCTGAAAAACGGAGAAATCAAACGTCGTTTTTATGATGCGAACGCGGTATTTTTTAATGATGTTATCAGTGCAGATGATGGCACAATCTATGTGGCCGATTCCGGCACCAATACAATTCATCAATTAGATGCGAATGGGTTTAGCAAATGGTTAAAATCCGTGGATTTGAAAAGCCCTAACGGACTTTTAATGGAGAAAGATAGAATGCTGGTAACAGCATGGGGTTCAGACGAGGAAGCGAACACATACCCTGGTCAGGTACTATCTATATCACTAGATGATAAATCAATCACCGTAATAGGCGATAAACATTCAGAAGGTAATCTAGATGGTATTAAAAAAAATACTAATGGCGATTACTTGATCACTGAATGGACCGTTGGTAAACTATTACTTTTAAGTCAATCTGGAGAATCGACAACATTACTGATGCTCGGAAAAGGTATGGCGGATCTCGATTATATCAATTCCAAAAAAATGTTGATTTTGCCAATGTTAATGAGCAACAAATTAATCGCTTATTCAACCCAGTAATTTTTTTCGGGAAACTATACCCTTGGTAAAACTCTATCGTGATTTTGAATCACAGGAAGAAATTGATGCTCAATACAATATTGGTGCCTCCTTGCCTGGTTGGGAAAAATATTTAGAAAGATATATCTCTGACAGCGCATCGACTCGACAAGCCTTAGAGTGCCAACTCGATATTCAATACGGTCCTACGCTGGACGAAAGCGTCGATGTTTTTCCGTCGCCTCAAGCAAACTCCCCCATTCTGGTGTTTATTCATGGTGGCTATTGGCGCGCTTTATCCAGTAAAGAATTCAGCTTTATTGCTGACACTTTCGTAAAACAGGGAATTACAGTCGTTGTGAGTAATTATTCTCTCTGCCCAAAAGTGTCAATCGCAGAGATAACAAGACAAAACCGAGCGCTTCTAGCCTGGTTATCTTCAAATACTCATCAATACAATGGTGACCCGGACAAAATCTTTGTCTCAGGTCATTCCGCAGGTGGTCAATTGACCGCAATGATGTGCTCTACAAACTGGAGCGAAGAATATGGACTAGCGCAGGATCTCATCAAAGGCGGTATCGCCATAAGCGGCCTCTTCGACCTGCAGCCCTTTCGTTATTCCTATCTACAGCCAACTTTGATGTTGAGTCATGAGTTAATAATGCAGCAAAGCCCCTGTTTCGTTATTCCCGAAACGGGCCCCGAGATGATCATGACCGTAGGTGAAAAGGAGTCATCCGAGTTTCATCGGCAGGCGCAAGACTACCAACTAGACTGGAACAACAAGGGAATGAAGGCTGAATACCGATCTGAAGCTAATCAGGATCACTTTTCCATATTGTACGATTTAACCGACGAAGACAGCACATTGTTCGCCAGGGCAATGAAGATGATGCAGAAAAGTCGCTAAATTTCTTTGCAGAAACTATTAAGGTCAACTTAAACCTGAGGTTCCTGAATCTCGAAATCGTGGGTGATTTTTGCGGTTTTACCTAACATAATAGATGCAGAGCAGTACTTCTCAGCCGACAAATTGATTGCTCTTTCAACCTGTTTTTCCTTCAACCCCACGCCAATAACCGTAAAATGTATGTGGATTTCGGTAAATACCTTCGGATGCTCATCCGCGCGATTTGCAGACATATTCATAGTGCAATCCCGAATATCCTGTCGCGATTTTTGTAATATTGAGACCACATCATAGGCCGTACACGCCCCCATACCCAACAAAAGCGTCTCCATGGGTCTCGGCCCAAGATCTCGACCACCCCCATCGGGCGGGCCATCCATCAAAATCTTGTGCCCTTCTCCGGATTCCCCTTCAAAGGCTGCACCGCCCATCCAGCGTATTTTTGTCTCCACCTAATTCTCCAACTGGTTGATAATCTTAAAGGAGGGTAATATAGCGAGGTTACATCAAACATAAAAGTTGGATATAGGCTCGTCTAAAAGCGAACCATGGGAGAAATGAACAAATGTCAGATCAGAGCAATTTGGAACGAGATGTCGTGATCAGCAAATTTCTGGATCATTGCCATCTAAAAACGTTCGCCGCAAAACACTTGATTATTAAAGAAGGCGATCCATCTAAAGATTTGTTTTACATCATCTCCGGCTCAGTAACAGTCATGATTGAAGATCATAAAGGCCATGAGATTGTTCTCGCTTATTTAAACCCGGGTGATTTCTTTGGCGAAATAGGCTTATTTGACGTTGAACACAGACGCAGTGCTTTTGTCAGAGCAAAAACCAAATGTGAGATCGCGCAGATTAGTTACGACCGTTTAAAAAGCATAGGAGATTTGTTCCCTGATTTACTATTTTCAATTGCCTCACAACTTGCGCTTCGCCTGAGAAAAACCAGTCGTAAAGTCAGCGACCTGGCTTTTACTGATGTCAAAGGTCGGGTTGCCCGAACTTTACTGGATCTCTGCAAAGAACCTGATGCAATAACCCATCCTGACGGCATGATGGTAAAAGTCACTCGTCAGGAATTAGGTAGAATCGTCGGCTGTTCTCGTGAAATGGTCGGTCGTGTCCTCAAAGATCTTGAGGAAGACTTGTTAATCTCCGTATCCGGTAAATCTATGGTGGTTTTCGGTACACGTTGACTAAAGAGGCTAAGAGAGTACGTCGCCAAACTATAATCCTGTCTTGACAAGCAGCAGCAGAGTAAAGACAATCCGCATCCCTGTAATTTCAAAATGGCTATGTAGCTCAGCTGGTTAGAGCGCGGCATTCATAATGCTGAGGTCGGTGGTTCAAG
>Ga0055584_100002023_pt1 | contig 19939 bp, 21 predicted proteins | sample OSDHelmetaG_FD_58716 | JGI IMG/M metagenome (GOLD analysis project Ga0055584, IMG submission 58716) | Pelagic marine sediment microbial communities from the LTER site Helgoland, North Sea, for post-phytoplankton bloom and carbon turnover... | ecosystem: Environmental > Aquatic > Marine >... | reverse complement strand
TGATGGCGGAACCCAGCATACTATGGCAACGATTCCGGTGTGGGATGGTCTTTGGAGTGCAGGCTATAACAGCATGCCTTCTTTATTTTTGGACGGAGGTTCAATGGCCGTTGCCATGTCCCCTGGAGGCGCTGTTAAGGAAGGCGTTTTAACACCTGCTTATGAAGCGCAATTCAGAGCGCGCCGGGCAGAGATCGAAGAATATGGTGAACAACTTTATGATCGCTTGACCACATGTCAGTACCCGGGTACTGCTCGATGGCTATGGGAGCCATATGTAAAAGAGTTTGCTAATACTCCAACTCAAACATGGATGCTGAATGATTTAATGAATGAAACTCGTCGTGTGTATATCAATGCTGAGCATGTCAATATTGATGGCAAACATTCGGCAACTGGAGATAGCATTGGATTCTGGGATAATGACAAATTAATCATCTGGACAAAATGGATCAACCCTGCAGATTATCTGCGTGGTATGCCTCTCACCAGCAATCAATTGGAGATGGTTGAGACCTGGCAAGTACAACTAAATGCAGAAGGAGTTCGCCAGTTAATCACTCAGGTGACGTTTTATGATCCTGTTGGTTTACAATCCCCTCAGTCTGCTGTCTACGTGCATACTTCAAGCCCTGAATTAGTTGAATTTGGCGCCCGTATTCGTAACTGGGAATGTACAACTAGTAGTAACTCCTATCAGGATGAAACCGGCAGAACTTTTTTCTATTTGCCAGGTGATCCGGAATATAAAGATCCGCGAGGTTTTACTGATTTTCCAGATATTCCCGGACAGTCTCTTAACCCAATGGGTCAGTAGACAATAGCTTTTAAAAACAATTTTCGAGGACACTGAAATGAAAAAATTAATATTAACCATTGTTACTGTTTTAGTAGTTAGTTTTTTAGCTATGACTCAAACCGTTACAGCACATCACTCCTTCGCAATGTTTGATGCGTCAAAAGAACAAATCGTTATTGGTCGTGTACAGCGTTGGGCATTCAATAATCCACATACCTGGCTCTATATAGAAGTTGAAGATGAACAAGGCAATACCCAAACCTGGGGTTTCGAAGGTGCCGCTCAGGTGCATGCTATGCGCCAAGGGGTAAATGGAACAACTTTCACACCAGGAGAAATGGTGAAAGTCATTATGTTGCCCTTAAATTCAGGAGACCCTGCAGGCGCCATGTGTTTTGTACAAAAAGAAGATGGCTCCATTGCTCGGCCTAATGATGGTGTTTGTAATTCAGAAGAAAGAGCTGCAGTCTGGCAGGAAAATGGTTGGATGGATTCAGATAACCTGACTATTTTTGATAAAGAACCAGACTTTATGTGATATTGAATAAGCACACTTGAATTCATTGCAAAGATGGGTCTCGGCTCCCAAGACCCATTTACTTAACAAAACTTTATTTCAAATTCATCTTTGGGCAGGCATTGCACTTGGTCTTTATATTCTGATGATCAGTGTTAGTGGTGCAGCTTATCTGCTTGAGAATGATCTTGATCGTTACTTTGTCCCGGGCAATGTGCAACCGACTGCCGCTGGACCATTACCTGATGATGAACTGGAAGCACGAATAGAAGAAGTTTACAGTGATTCTGAAGTCTTTATGTTTACGGCATCATCTAATCCTGAGCGTGCAGTTTTAGTTGTGCTTAGACAAGAAACTGGAACTGTAACTCATTACTTTGATCAATATCGAGGGCTAGACCAGGGAAGTTCTTTGCCTTGGCAGGCTAAAGCATATCGCTGGCTTATCGATTTCCATGATGATCTATTTATTGAGAATGGTGGGCGACAAATTAATGGTTGGGGAGCTGTTGTATTTTTGGTCATGATGCTGAGTGGTTTGTTTATCTGGTGGCGGGGCAAAGCGCAATGGCACCAGGGTCTGTATCTCAGCAATAAAAGTCCGCGAGGCACGCTTTGGCAATTGCATAGTGTATTTGGGTTTTGGTGTTTATTTTTTATGTTTGCCTGGGGGGTCAGTGGAATGCTGATATCAATTCCAGATACCTTTCGAACTGTTACTGATACATTGGGTTTAAGTGATATTCTCAACATGGGTTTAATCGGAATGGCTGACTCAGAAATTCAAGCTATGTTGGATTCAGGCGAGTTAGAAGCGAATGCTTTTATAATGAACCTAGGAGAAATTAGAGCTGACAGAAGCTCAGGTATCCTAGACTTTATGGTCGATATACATTTTGGACGCTTTGAGGCAGCATGGACTAAATGGGCTTTATTATTAATTAGCTTAATTCCAGCAGCCATGTTTATTACGGGATTTATTCTCTGGTGGAAGCGGGTGGTTACTCGCACTTATCGAAAAGTTATTAATAACAGTTAATATCATTCTAGCTTCTGCATTCTAATTTTCTAAATGAATTGAAATGCAGGATGGAAATGAAGTAGTTTAGGCTTTGCCTATTGGGTATTTCAGTAAAGCTGGTGCGTAGTAAGAATTGTGCCGGTTCAAATTCACTAGTAAATATAAATATAAAAAGGAATCACTATGAATAAGAAATCGTTAATTCTTGCAGTACTTGCTCTCACAGGAGTTGTTAGCTCAGCAACAACCTTGGCTCAACCGCCATCTGGTGAAACAAGTTTTTTTATTACAGCTACAGGTTCTGGCAATGGCGCAGATTTAGGTGGTTTGGCTGGCGCGGATGCTATTTGTCAAAGTCAGGCGGATGCGGCAGGTCTTGATAAAACTTTCCATGCCTACTTAAGCACGCAGGGTCGAAATGCGGTTAATGCACGGGATAGAATTGGTGAAGGTCCCTGGTTCAATGCTAATGGTTACCGTGTTGCGGCAAGTGTGGATGATCTTCACAGCCCCAATCATCGAATAAATGGCGATACTGGCTTAACTGCTACTGGCAATAAGGTCCCTGCCACTGGGTCTTCCCCTAACCGGCACGACATCCTGACAGGTTCTCAGGTGGATGGCACGGCTTACCCAGCGGGTGAGGATATGACCTGCAGCAACTGGACCAGCAGTGATGAAGGTAAAGCAAGAGTTGGGCATCATGATTTCGCTAATTACAATTCTGCGCATGATAGTCGAGGTTGCAGCGGGCCGGCTTTAGTCAGTTCCGGTGGAGATGGTTTGTTTTATTGTTTTGCACTTTAAACCTTAAGCTACAAACTTAAAGTAATACAAAGCAGTTGCTTCAGCAAATGGAGCGCTGCTTTTTTATTGCGTCTATAAAATTTTGATTCATTAAAACCTTGAACACCCCTAAAAAAATTATCTTCTGGTTAAAAACACCAAAATTTTGGTGATATTCCCTTATTCGTAAATAAATATGAGTTTGAGTAATTGTAACTACTTGAAATTATTGATTATTAATTTATGGCATAGAGTTTGCAAACTATTTGTTAAGTTAGAGCGTCTTATTAACTAGCTTAATAATCTTTACATTAACCAATAGGCAAGCATTATGAAAAAAGTAATAAGTGTCCTGATATTAATAGCAGTAAGTGTTTTCACTGTATTCCCAGTGAATGCAGCAGATAGGGTGTTGAGAGTGCATACCTTTGAACTTGATGACTTTGATGAAATAGAAATAAATAATTCGGTTGGTTCGATCGATCTACGATTAGTCGAAGGTAATGAGATTAGAGTAGAAGTTGATATTGAAGCACAAGATAGATATTTTGGACGTGAAGTTGATGTGGATGACATCGAGGTAGGTGTCAGAATGCGGGGAGATAAGTTAATTCTGACTATTGATGAAGATAAGATCAAAGCTCATTGGTATATTGAAATGCCAGCAGTAGCCAATATTGAAATAGATATGGGGGTTGGGGAAATAGATGTGGAAATCGAAGCAAGTAATCTTGAGGTAAATCTGGGCGTCGGTGAAGTAGATATTATTGCTCCTTTACTTACAGTAGGTGAAATAGATTTATCAGCAGGTGTTGGTGATACTAATATAAGAGGAACATCTGAAGTCGATAACTCTCGAACGGTTGTTGCTTCAGAAAGCGAAGGTTATGGAGATGGAGAATTTTCTATAGACGTAGATGTCGGTGTTGGAGATGTTACAGTCGAATTGATCTAATAATTATGCAGTTCAGCGTTGATTCAGATTGAACTGTTTTTGTTAAGTTTCAATTCAGTCACTAAAGATTAAAGTGCTCCCCATATTCATTTTGGGATTTGCAAGAAATGGGGAGCGCCATGAGTTTAAAATTTATATTTGCCGTTTTACTGGTTTCCATATTTATAAGTGGCTGTGGAGGTGGTGGCGGAGCAAGTAATGCTGTTGCAAATTTAACTAATACTGCACAGTTAAGCGAAACTGCAGTTGTTACAACATTTGATTTAACAACAGTTACCGAAGTAGACCTCACCGAGCAAAATTTTGTGGCCTATGTCGCTCAGGCACCACAAGCATGGCAGGATGTCGTCGGCCCCATAAATAATGCCCGCGCCACCTTAGGACGAGTCTTGTTCTATGATCCCCGGTTATCCAGCAACAATGAAGTTTCATGTGCTACTTGCCATGCACAAGAAGCCGCCTTTAGTGACCCCAGGAGTAACAACACGACAAGTCAGGGTGTTAATGGCCGTACTGCTAAAAATTCGCCCCAATTAACTAACGTTGCTTTGCATCCTGGCGGCAGAATGTTCTGGGATGAACGTGCTGAACATTTGGTTGATCAGGCCGATGATCCGATTCAGGATGCGAATGAAATGAATGAAACTTTCCCGGCACTGTTAGTTGAGTTGGCTGACGTTATTTATTATGAGCAGCTTTTTATTAATGCTTTTGAAAATACACCGGGCAACAATATAACCCAAATACGCCTGCAAGAAGCCATCGCGGAGTTTGAAAAAACTCTACTCAGTTTCAACTCGCCGTTTGATAATAACAACTTAAACCAACAGGCCCAGAATGGTCTAAATGAATTTAACGCTAATAATAATGAGTGCAGTAACTGCCATGGTCAGGCTGAGACTGGAGCTACGTTTAATATGGTGGTTGATGCAGGTATTGCAGCCGGTGGCGGTATTGGTGCTTTCCCACAAGGTATAGATATTGGTTTAAATCAGGATGATATCGATACTACCTCATTTAAAACGATGTCATTGCGTAATGTTGAAGTAAGCGCGCCCTTTACACATCTGGGGCAACTGGCAACGCTAAACGACCTTATGGATTTTTATGCCGATGCACCAGGAACTGGTCCGATAGATAGGCCAACAACAGACCCGCGCGTTCAAAACATTGGACTGAACAATCAGGATAGGCAAGAGATCATTGCTTTCTTAGAATCACTGACGGATCAAAGTTTTTTAACTAACCCTTTATTTTCAAACCCATTCAATAACTAGTTAAGTTAAAGATATAACCCAGTTAGTGCCATGTAAATTCTAAAGCTTAAGCATTTAAAATTTACCTAAAAAGTGTTGAGTTCTAATGAACTGAACAAAGTGGCTTAACCACTTTTTTTGATTCATTTTTATAATGAGGCTTTAAGTCTTATCGAGTGCTGTCTGATTATGCAGATTCAATTGCGCTACATACTGATTATTTAGTTAGATAAACTTATTTACCTGAAGGTGAAGAGCAGGAGCTTGTTAAAGAATATATTGAATTCCTAATATTAAAAAACCTGCCTTTTTGAAATAAATTCCTTTAGCTGTGTCAAGTCAGCTTCAATTTCTTCGGCGCTTAGTATGTCTGTTACAGGCACAATTTCAGCAAAGCCATTAACTATTTCAATAGTTCGCTCATTATCAAACCATAATTCATAAAGCTCTGCACGAGCGCGCTCTATTCCCCCAGCAAAGACTTCACTGCTAGTGAAATAATCCTTGAGGGAGTTTGTGCCAAACATCCTACGTCTGTCTTCCGACATGGTTCCCCCACCATTAGCATCGAAGCCAAAGCCGATGCCTTGATTAATGCCAATTTGGTGAAGTGCTAGATTTAAATCCCAACTGACAACTGTGAATTTTTCATCCTCAATATCATACCAAAGTAAGAAGTTATGTCCTGGACCTGACATATCGTCAAAGTTAGTGAATAATCTATGAGTCGCTATGTATTTTGCAAAACTCGGAATATCTACCCAATCTGCGAGCTCAACATTAAATTCTTCTTGCGTCACAGTATCTAGCCATCTTAATAAGCCTATTAATGGGCTAAGATCTCTCACCCCTATAGCACTCACTTGAACAAAGTCTTCTTCGTAATCAAGAGGGTCTTCACCGTAATAAATAAACGCATTAGAACTACGAGATTTATAGAGTACTCCTTCTCCACGTCCCAGACCTATTGCATAGCCTTGATCAGGGTTTTCAATAACCAGGCGGGTTGACGAAGGAGAATCATTCACTTGGAAAGTCACGAAAGAATATTTTTGCGAAAGTTGTCCTGAATCAGCAATCAGCTGCAAGGCAAGCGCCTCATGGGCAGTTGTCCCGCCAGACCAGGATGAGCGAATCGCGAGCTCTGTATGCCCTTGATACACACGGCCTTCCGAAAATTCGGCAAAACTTAATACTAAAGGTAAAGTCGCGGGATTCTCAAAGGTGGCTATACCAAAATTGATGCCAGCAAAGCCTCCTCGTCCATTAAGTGGGAATAAGGTAGAGTTACCTTTTAAACGAATTCCCACAGAAGGAATAAAAGTACCATCGATTATGGCATCAGCTTCAACCCAGGCTTTTTCCCCGTATGCTCTGAATTCATCTTGCATCATTTGATACTGGGAATCAGTCATTGTAAGGCTAACGGAATGAGGCTGACTCTGATCAAAGAAATCGATAGTGCCTTCAATATATTGGGATGTTCCTGTGACTAAGGTGCCTCCCGAGGTGAATACCGTCGGACGAATCTGGACAGAGCCAAGAAAAATACCCAGTACAACAAGTATGGTAATTGACAGATAAATAACCTCAATGTTCTGTCGAATTTTCACCGGCACTAATCTTTGCCATAAGGAGCGTTTGATATTCACTGTCATTATTGTTTGTATACCTTAGCTTTTAAGCCATTTTAGTAGATGTATATAATAATGTCTTTATAGCATTTAGTAAATAGTTTGCTGTAAACCGAAACACAACTTTCACCAAATTATTCTTTGTCCAACAAGGTTATCAATGAAGACGTATCCCAACGACTACCACCGTTAGCTTGGATTTGTTCATAATAACCATCAACAATCTTGGTGAGAGGCAAAGAAGCACCATTTTTTTCAGCTTCTTGCATAGCGATACCTAAGTCTTTGCGCATCCAGTCGACGGCAAAACCAAATTCAAATTCATCAGCTGCCATTGTTTTGTAGCGATTTTCCATTTGCCAGGATTGCGCTGCGCCTTTGCTAATTACTGAGATTATTTTTTCTATATCAAGGTCGGCATGCTTAGCAAAGTGGATGCCTTCAGACAGGCCTTGTACAACTCCAGCGATACAAAGTTGGTTAACCATTTTGCAAAGTTGACCATAGCCGCTGGGGCCAATTAACTGCACATTGGCAGCGAATGCCTCAATCACCGGCTTGGCTTTATTGAAAGCTGTCTCATCACCGCCCATCATAACCGTCAGCTTACCGTTTTCTGCGCCAGCCTGGCCGCCTGATACTGGTGCATCCAGAAACGTAAAACCTGACTGGCTCGCTATATCACTTAGCTCTCTGGCAATTTCAGCTGAAGTTGTCGTGTTATCGATAAAAATAGCACCGGGTTTTATATTGGTAAATGCACCATCGGGGTCAGTTGTGACTGAACGCAGATCATCATCATTACCAACGCAGGAAAATATAAAATCCGCTTCTTCGGTAGCAGCAGCTGGAGTGGCTGCAGTATTGCCAGAATAGGTATTTGCCCAAGTGACAGCTTTGTCAGATGTGCGGTTGTATACAGTAACCTGATGCCCAGCATTGGCTAAATGACCAGCCATTGGATACCCCATTACGCCAAGACCTATAAATGCTACTTTGTGTCCCATTACTGCCCCTTGAAAAATCATATTGAAAACGGCAAATATAAGGTAAGTCTACATGCTTTGCTAGTTACGGTTCTTAGTATGCTTAAGGTACAATTCGCATCTATATAAGATTTTGAAAAGTAACAGGATAGAAAAATGCTCAAATTGGCGAAAGTTTTATTATTAATGTCGTTAATTTTCCCTTGGCCTGCCTTTGCCGCGGACGATGATGAAATAGGTTGCCTGCGAGGTGATTGCATTTCGGATTATGGCATCCTTGTTGAAGAGACTGAACGTGGTCTGACGCGTTACCGTGGTGAGTTCCGCCAAGGCCAATATCATGGTAGCGGGCGTATAGAGTATCTAGATGGTAGTGAAATATACAAAGGCAATTGGATGTTGGGTAAAAAACAAGGTCGTGGAATCTTATGGAGCCGCAGCGTTGGTTGGAGTAGCACCAATAATATTTATGATGTCTATATTGGAAACTGGCGCAATGATCGCCGTAATGGTGACGGTACTCAGGCATTTATGATTAGAGATTGGGTCGAAGATCGAAATTCTGAAAACTGGTTGATCAATAATTCTGAAAATTACACTGGTGGATTTCGTAACGATATCTTTACTGGGCAGGGTACTTATCGTTGGGCCGATGGTACAAAATATACAGGTGGCTGGGCCGCTGGCAAAAAGCATGGTAGAGGCTATTTTGATTTTGGTACCGGAGTTCGTTCCGAGCGTATTTTTGAATTTGATGTACAAGTGGATTTTTAATGGAACTGGAAAATCTCAGGCGTGAGTATTTATTGGGTGGGTTAAATAGAGAAAATCTATTAGCTGACCCGATTAAACAGTTTGAACTTTGGTTGCAGCAAGCCATTGATTTGGAAATTCATGACCCAACGGCAATGGTCATTGCGACAGTTGCAGAAGATGGACAACCATCGCAACGAATAGTCTTGTTAAAACATCTTGATGATAAAGGCTTTGTTTTCTTCACAAATTTCGGTAGCCGCAAAGCCAAGGAGATTGCCGAAAATTCAAAGGTTAGTCTGCATTTTCCTTGGAATGATATTGATCGTCAGGTAAAACTTCAGGGCAAGGCTCAAAAAATATCCACGAAAGAGTCTCTCAAATATTTTTTAAGTCGGCCGCGTGAAAGCCAATTAGCAGCATGGGCTTCAGAACAGAGTATGCCTTTAACTTCCAAGCAGGTTCTGTTAACTCAGGTCGCACATATGAAAGAAAAATTTTCTAAAGGGGAAGTGCCTTTACCTGATTTTTGGGGAGGCATCAGAGTGACGCCAAATTTGATTGAGTTTTGGCAGGGTGGTGAAAACCGCCTGCATGATCGTTTCGAATATAGTTTGCAAGAAGACGCTAGTTGGAAGATCCAACGACTAGCCCCATAAATATTCCTCGTTTTTCTTAAGGCAAAATATATAAGAGAAGCAGAGGCAAGGTCAGAAAAGATAACAGAGTCGAAAGCACAACTGTTCCAGCCACTTCTTCTGGACTACGGTTATTTTGCGCAGCAAAAAGATACGAGAAAACGGCAATTGGCATGGTGCATTGCAAGATAACAACACCTCTTGCTGCACCTTCCAATCCAAGCAATGCAGAAATACAAACTCCAACTATAAAGCCTACTATTAAACGAAAAACTGACAACGAAAGGCTGAGTCTCAAGCTGGTAATTTTGAATTGAGCCAGGGAAACACCGAGTGCTATCAGCATCATGGGAATCGAAATACCGCCCAGAATTTCTGCGGAGTTATATAGCCAGGCAGGGGCTTTAATGCCATTAAAAACCATTATCAAGGTGATGATTACTGCTAAGAAAATCGGATTACGAATCAGGTTGTTAAAAGAAAGATGTCCGGCTGATATAGATATGCCAATGCTAAAATGTAAAACCACATTAACAGTAAAATAGGTTATTCCTAAAGCCAGCCCCTCATCACCAAATGCCAGCAAGCAAAGTGGTAATCCCATATTGCCGCAGTTAGGAAACATTTGGGATGGTAAAAAAGCATGTAAGTCGATTTTTAAAAGTTTGAGTACAGGCCAGGCAATAATGCCAAAAGACATTGTTGTCAAAAATGCTGCTAGCAATAATTCCAGAAAGGCTGCTCTATCAATATCTACTTCCATGAAAGTAGCAAAAATTAAGCAAGGAGTACTGATATAAACAATTATTTTGGACGCAAATGCAGTCTCAAATGGTTGATCTAATCTCACCCATAAGTAGCCGATAACTGCACAAATAAATACAGGAGCAATAATCGAAAAAATTTCATAGTACATATAATGAATAATACATAGATAATTAAGACTAGGGTTTATTCAGACCAGGGCGCTAGTTTTTTATCGGTTAATACTTTTTTTAATCGAGCATATTGAGGTAAGCCGTCTTTGTATGGTGGGTAATCCTCGCCTTGAATCAATGGCGAAAAATATTCTTTAGCTGCTGCGGTAATGCCAAAGCCATCTTCTGTAATAAATTCTGGCGGCATCATTTTTTCTACATTGGCAACATCTGACAGCTTGGCTTCACCCACACGCCAGGTATAAGGCGAATTACTTTCTCGTACAATAGTTGGCATCACAGCATTTTTCCCAGCTAAGGCATACTCCAACGCGGCTTTACCCATGGCATAAGCTTGTTCGACATCAGTCGCTGAAGCAATGTGTCTTGCGGCGCGTTGTAGATAATCAGATACAGCCCAGTGATATTTGTAACCGAGTTCATCTTTAATCATGTTTGCCAGAGTCGGCGCTACACCGCCAAGTTGAACATGTCCGAAAGCATCTTTGTTGCCGGCATCTGCCAGGAAAGTGCCATCTCCATAATGCGCACCCTCAGACACTACGATGGCACAATAACCAAATGCCTCTACACAACTTTTAACTTTTTGCATAAAAGCCGTTTTATCAAAAGCTACTTCAGGGAACACAATAATATGCGGTGCATCGCCTTCCTGTTCAGCAGCAAGTCCTGCTGCACCGGCAATCCATCCTGCATGGCGACCCATAACTTCCATGACAAATACCTTGGTTGAACTTTCACACATGGAAGCTACGTCGAGTCCAGCTTCACGAATAGATACCGCAACATATTTTGCGACAGAGCCAAATCCGGGGCAGTTATCAGTGACAGGTAAATCATTATCAACTGTTTTGGGTATGCCAATGCAAGTCAAGGGGTAATCAATTTCCCGGCTTAGTTGAGAGACTTTGTTTGCGGTGTCTTGAGAATCGCCACCGCCGTTATAAAAAAAGTAGCGAATGTTGTGGGCTTTAAAAACCTCAATCAAGCGTTCGTATTCAGCACGATTTTCTTCAATGCTTTTTAATTTGTAGCGGCAAGAACCAAAGGCTCCGGCAGGGGTGTGGCGTAAGGCAGCGATGCTGGCATCAGACTCTAGACTAGTATCAATGAGTTCTTCACGTAAGGCACCAATAATGCCGAATTTTCCAGCGTAAACTTTTCCTGCCTCAGGGTGAGCACGAGCTGCTTCTATTAAGCCACAGGCTGAAGCATTAATGACAGAAGTGACGCCGCCTGATTGCGCATAAAATATATTGTTGGCCATTCAGTGTTTTCCAGTTATTTCTTGCTTAGACAAAAGCCATATTGTTGATATTTTGTATCCATTGCAGTGCCAAGTAAGAGAATGTTTAAGAATAAAATAAAGAATTTAAATCGACCTGGTGAATTAACGCCGGCAAGTTTTACGATGTTGAATTCATGCTCATCAAAGCATCGGCGCATACTTTTCCTCGTAAAAAATCGAAGGTGAGTTCGGTCGAGTACTCCAGCATCTTCATAGGGCCAGTCTTTTTTGAAGATAAGGCTGCGCATAACGGGGTAATAACGAACATTTGGCAAACTGCCAATCAAGTGCCCTTGAGGCGCCATTTTATGCTTTATTTGCTCGAAAAAACGGTCATGATCAGGCATGTGTTCAATTACGTCATTACAGATAATTAGATCAAAATAATCATTAGGCAATTCATTAATGCAGTCATCAAAAAGGCATTCAAAAAGTTGATGAGCCTTGTCTTTAGCAACAACAGCAGCATTTTTATTAGGCTCAATACCCCATATTTCAAGAGCCTCATCTTGTTTTAGTAAATTCCAAAAATTACCTTCGCCGCAGCCAATTTCCAATACTGTCAGGTATTTTTCAGGCAGGAAGGGAATAAGATCTTCACGGTTGTTTTGATAATATTCTGCACTTTCGCTCATGGAAAAAGATCAGGCTATGAATAAAAAATTTATTATACGACAACGGCGCTATTAATTAATCTCATTTGCAATTAAAGATATGAAAAATGAGAAAGGGTGGTGAATTTATTCACAATTATAAAAGGCCAAGCTCATAAGGAAAATCAAACATTCATACGTTAGAATGTACCAATGCATATTCATATTCTCGGTATTTGTGGCACTTTCATGGGAAGTTTGGCGATTTTGGCCAAGCAGCTTGGGTATCAAGTAAGCGGCTCTGATCAGCATGTGTACCCTCCAATGAGCACTCAACTGGAAGAACAGGGTATTAAATTGAGTGAGGGCTATGATCCCGCCCATCTGCAAGATAGTCCTGACATGATTGTTGTTGGTAATACCTGTTCTCGAGGCAATCCAGCTGTTGAGTATGTATTAAATGAAGGGTTGCCATATTGTTCGGGCCCGCAGTGGTTGGCAGAACACGTATTGCAGGATCGTTGGGTGCTTGCAGTAGCCGGGACTCATGGTAAAACCACTACCTCAACAATGTTGAGCTGGATTCTGGAATATGCCGGCTTACAACCAGGTTTTTTGATCGGCGGAGTGCCTAAGAATTTTGATGCTTCAGCTCGACTTGGTGAGCAAGCCTATTTTGTTATAGAAGCCGATGAATATGATTCAGCGTTTTTCGACAAACGGTCAAAGTTTATTCATTACAAACCACGAACAGTAATAATGGGCAACCTGGAATTTGACCATGCTGACATATTTCCAACTCTTGAAGCTATCCAAACCCAGTTTCACCATTTAGTAAAACTTATTCCACAAAATGGCTTAATCATTTCACCTAAAGGCAATGCCAATCTATCTGCTGTTTTTGAAAAAGGCAGCTGGGCTCCACATGAATCTTTTTCTATCGGGGAAAATCTACGTTCAGACTGGCAGGTTAAATTGTTGCAAGATGATGGTTCTTGCTTTCAAGTGAAACACGAAAATCAGGAAGTAGAAGTAAGCTGGCCTTTGTTAGGCCAGCATAACGTGCAGAATGCGGTTGCTGCTATTGCGGCAGCTGCTCATGTTGGTGTTAGTTTGCAACAAAGTTGTGATGCGCTCGCAGAATTTTCCGGCGTAAAGCGACGCATGGAAGAATTGGGAAATATTGCTGGTGTTCGAGTCTATGATGACTTTGCACACCACCCAACTGCGATAAAAACAACACTCGATGGTAAACGTGCAGCGCTTAATGCTAATGCTAAGGAAAAAGAGGAGCGCCTGATTGCTGTTGTTGAGGCGCGCTCGAACACGATGAAAATGGGTTATCACCAGAATACTCTGGCGGAATCATTAAATGCTGCGGATAAAGTTTATTGGTATAAAAATGCTGACACAAAATTGGATTTAGATGCGATCGCATCATCCTGCGATGCAGACTTCATTGTGCTGGAAACAGTTGAGAAACTTATAGAGACTTTAGTTAAGGAAAGCCAAGCTGGCGATCATATTGTGATAATGAGTAATGGTGGGTTTGAAGGTTTTCACCAGAGGCTTTGTACAGCACTAAAGAATTAAGAACTTATCATGGAAACTATCCCGCTCTTTCCGCTTAATTCTATTATTTTTCCCAAAGGTAGAATTTCATTACAGATATTTGAATCTCGTTATGTCGATTTGATACGTCAATGCCTGAAACAACAGGTAGGTTTTGGAGTGGTGCTTATAGAGGAGGGGAATGAAGTTGCTCATAAAGGGCAGAAGCTGGATATTCACCGAGTAGGGACTTACTGCGAAATTGTTGACTGGAATGAATTACCTAACAGTTTGTTAGGAATTACGGTCGAAGGAAAAAGTACTTTTTCTATCATCGACTCTTGGCGCGAAAAAAATAATTTATGCATGGCAGAGGTAAGTTTTCGGTCAGATGACTCAACTAACGCTGAGCCAATAGAAGTCGGCGATGAATTTCAGGAATATGTTGAATTATTAAAAGGTTTAGCTGTGCATCCTATGGTGGAAGATCTAAATATTGAAATCAGTTTTGAGAACTTAAGAGAAATTGCCTGGTGTTTAGCTGAATTACTGCCAGTCAGTAACAAAGAAAAACAGTCAATTCTAGAGTTAAGAGACCCAATAAGCCGTTTAGAGCAAATAGAGTTGTATATAGCGGCCATGAATCATTAGTAGTTTTTGGCTTGTTGTGTTTGCTCACGGCTGCCCCTAAGTTCCATATTCAATAGCTAAAGTAAATTTCAAAATATTGTACTAGCGATTTCTTATGAATTGGCATTAGCTAAGGCATTGCTGCATAATTTACGCTTTATTTTTTAGGGTGATCAGGAGTAGGGCGATGCAGGAACTTATAAATGCACTAAGTAATCCTGGGGCTATGAGTTCAGCACAATGGTTAATCTTAGGCATAGGTGCGTTTATTGTATTAGGCTCCCTTTACTTCATCCTGAAGTTATTCAAGCTTATAAGAAGCATAGGCAAAACAAGCTATAAACCTAATATTGGTTTGTCGAGACATCCCTATCAAGGACAGCCTGTTTCCAAAAGCACTAGCGAGCCAGGTGAGAGCGATGAGAGTGATGAGAGTGATGAGAGCAGTAAAGACGAGACTGCTAACAATGACGCTATAAATGAAAGTGACGCCAAAACAGAATAATGCTGAGCAATACTGCTCCCCAAGTAAAATAAAGCGCATTAGATACCACCATAGATGTATCTTATAGAATGTCTTAAAGAGTGCCTTAGATTAACTTATTATGAATACTGTTCTAGCTCATAAATCGCCTATTGGCCTGCTTATTGTATTGATGCTGGTGCTGCTAGGCTTATCCCCAGCGCAGGCAATCATCATTCGCCATGATCAATTAGATTCCCGTTATGTGGTTTATGCCCAGCAGTACCCTCAACTATTTTATTTATATACGCGTTTTAATAATAAGATTTGTGTAGCGACCTTGATTAGTGAGCAATGGGCTATTACAGCTGGGCATTGCACTGAGGAAACACCGCTTGGTGAAATGCTTAATGCAGGTCAGGCCTATCAAGTGAGCCTAGATGATAAGGATTACATCGTTACTGAACTTGTTGTACATCCAGCATATAAACACCCTCGGCAGATCGAAGCAGTCGATTTGGCATTAATTAAATTGGACAGACCTGTGAGTAGCATCAGACCAGTCAGTCTTTATCATGAGCTGGATGAATTAGATAAAATTGTTTCATTTGTAGGTTGGGGTTTTACCGGAATGGGAACGCCAGGCATCATTGATAATGATGGCAAGATGCGCAGGGCACAGAACACGGTTATGAATGCAGGAAAATGGTTGGAATTCATTTTTGACGACCCTAGAGATGCCAACTCAGGCGCATTACCGCTTGAAGGCGTGCCAGGGCTGGGTGATTCTGGAGGCCCAGCTTTAGTGGAAACGACTCAAGGCATGATGATCATGGGTGTCGCTCTAGGTGAAATAAATAACCCCAATGCTCCACAGCAGGGTGCTTATGGATCTATTTCTCTCTATGAACGAGTATCTACACACTACTCATGGATCCTTCAGGTCATTGGAGAGTAGGAATAAAACACTTGCTTATACGTTTTAACTAATTTAAATTATATTTTAATTAGTTAAAAGCTATCATGATTTATCTAAAACCTCTTAATACTCAAAAGCCGGGGTCGTGAGGAAGTAAGTATGGAACCTAAAGACAAGAATAAGCAGCCCTCCATTCGACAATTAGAATATTTCGTTAATATTGCCATGTCTTCTAACTTTAGGAAGGCTGCTCAAAAACTTAATATCAGTCAACCGACATTAACTAGTCAAATAGCTACTCTAGAAGATGCTCTAGGGGTTAAGTTGTTTGAGCGCTCTCGTGCAGGGACGTTGTTGTCGCCCGCCGGGCGAGAATTACTGCCGGTGGTCAGACAATTACTCGAACAGTTTCAGCAAGTGATTGATCTGGCTGATAGTAGTAATAAAGAACTCAGTGGCACTTTCAAGATTGGAGTATCACCCACTATAGGACCTTACTTATTCTCAAAGGTCTTGATAGAACTTCACAAACGTTATCCAGCCTTGCAATTACATGTGCGTGAAGGTGTACCACAAGAGCTTGAGGAGGGTTTGGATAAAGGCGATTACGATTTCATTCTCACGATGTTGCCGATGCATTCTAGTGAGAATCGAGTTAGACCACTTTTTATAGAGCCAATATCCATTGTACTTTCTCATGATCATCCGCTAGCAGGGAAAGAAATCTTGGAAGGCAAAGATTTGTATAATCAGGAAGTGCTAACCATGGATGAAAGGCATCATTTACATAGACAAATTGCCACCTTATGTGAGCGTTATACTGCTCATGCTCAACAAAAATTTGCCAGCAACAGTCTAAACACACTGAAACAAATGGTGATTATGAACATGGGTATTGCATTTATGCCCGGTTTATATGTTCATGCCAGTATTAGCGAAGATGACAGAATCAAAGTGTTAGATTTGCAAGATGAAAAAATTAATCGAACTCATGTTGCTTCATGGCGTAAAAATGCGCCGTCCCGTCATCTTTTTCAAAAAATTTCTTATGATATAAAAGCGATAGCTATGGATATTTTTGGCGACATCCTGGAAGAAGTAAATACGGAAGATGTTTAAATAGTGAATATCCTTATGATTTCAATTGTACAAAATAGTTTTCAAAGAGCTTAGGCTAGAGGGCATTATGTGGAGTTTAATTGGTGGTATTTTTATTGGCTTGGCCGCGACACTTTTGCTGTTATTTAATGGCAGGATAGCAGGCATAAGCGGCATCTTATCCGGAGTTATGTTTCCGGCTAAAGGGGATACCTTCTGGCGAGTTGCCTTTATAGCGGGTTTGCTTGGTGGGGGCCTTTTAGCGCCATTAGTTTTTCAGCGGCCTTTTGTTTTTGAAATGCAGGCGTCATTACCTGTAATCATTGTAGGCGGTTTTCTTGTGGGTCTTGGCACACGAATGGGCAGTGGCTGTACAAGTGGTCATTCAGTTTGTGGTATCGCTCGATTTTCCTGGCGCTCTATTACAGCCACAATAATATTTATGTTAACAGCCATCATTACAGTGGCACTTATCCGACATGTTTTTTAGGCTATAAAAATGACAAATGTTAAAGTAGAAAAAGTGATCGCTTACAGTATGGCCGCATTTTTGACAGGCTTGTTGTTTGGTGTTGGATTGACCATTTCGGAAATGGTCAATCCTGAAAAAATTCTGTCGTTTTTGGATATCTTTGGTGTTTGGGATCCGGCGCTAATCTTAGTCATGTTGGGCGCATTATTGATAACTATTCCAGGCTTTCAATTAATAAAGCGTAAAGACCAACCTTTTTTTGCCCTTAAATATTTATTGCCAGAAAAAACAGTAATAGATAAAAAACTTGTTACGGGAGCTGCTTTATTTGGAATTGGCTGGGGCTTAGTGGGCCTTTGCCCTGGTCCAGCTTTAACGGGATTAGTTACGCTAGAAACAGATATTATTGTTTTCTTATTAGCTATGTTGGCTGGCATGATGGCTTTTAATTGGCTGCCTAAAAGTACTTAACTGACATCCAAAATAATTTGCTAATAGCATTAAGATTAACGCGCCATATTTAAAATATTAGGAAGGGAATTGATGAGCAATAAATTAAATATTCATATTGATCAGGATAGAAAGCCTGAAGTTAAAGCGCTTAATGATGATTTTAGAGTTTTAGTTATACCCCAAAATATCCTAGTTCCAATCCCTGTGCAATTATCAATACCGTCTTGAATGTTGATTGCCCATTGGGAGCTGTATCTTATGTAAGCGGCGAAAAAATAATATGGTTTAATTAAAAGCACCGATAAATACTTTTATTAAAGCCCACTTTTGATAAAAAATGAGCAGTACTTTTGAATATTAAAATTGAAAATATATTTCCCTGCTTGCAGTGGTTAAAAGGCTATCAATACTCACATTTTACTAGTGATCTGATAGCGGCAGTGATTGTGACGATTATGTTGATCCCGCAGTCATTGGCCTATGCCTTATTGGCAGGGGCACCTCCCCAGCTTGGATTGTATGCCAGCATTCTACCGCTCATGGTTTATGCAATTTTTGGTACCAGTAGAACACTTTCAGTCGGCCCGGTAGCAATAGCATCACTTATGACAGCGGCGGCCATACAAAACCTCGGGATAGAAAATGAAATTGATTACATAAACGCTGCCATTATGCTTGCTTTCTTATCAGGCATGTTTTTAGTGCTAATGGGTTTTCTCAAGTTAGGCTTTTTGGCTAATTTTTTATCGCACCCTGTGGTGTCTGGGTTTATTACAGCCTCAGGTATTATCATAGGGCTTAGTCAGTTTAGACACATACTTGGCATTCAAGCCAGTGGCGATAATGTACTGGAGTTAGTTGAAACAATAATGCTAAATATCCAATCAGCTAACACTACAACTATGATGCTTGGCATTCCGGTTTTGCTATTTTTATTCTGGTCAAGAAGTGGACTGATACGCTTACTCAACTATTTTTCAGCTCCGCAAAAAATAATTAAGTTATTACCAAAAGTTGCACCAGTTCTTGTTGTAATTCTGACCTGCACTCTTGCTTATCAATTTAATTTGGAAGCCTCAGGATTGGCAATTGTTGGGGAAATACCGAGAGGCTTGCCATCACTTGCATTGCCAGTTTTTAGTAATGGTAATTGGATTGATTTTATCCTGCCAGCAATCTTTATTTCGATAATTGGATATGTGGAATCTGTGTCCATTGGCCGCACTTTAGGTGCAAAAAAGCGACAGAAGATAGATTCTAATCAGGAATTGATAGGCTTGGGCACTGCCAATATCGCATCTGCTTATTCCGGAGGTATTCCAGTTACTGGAGGAATAGGACGCTCTATTGTGAATTATAATTCCGGTGCTGAAACGCCTCTAGCTGGGTTTATGACGGCAATAGGAATTGCCTTGGCTGCCATGACTCTCACGGGTTTATTGTCTTATTTGCCTACTGCTACCTTGGCCGCCACGATTATTGTGGCAGTTAGTAATTTGATTGATTTTTCAATTCTGAAAAAGACCTGGAATTATTCTCGGTCTGATTTTATTGCCGTTTTATTAACGATAGTGATTACTCTCCTTAGTGGTGTCGAAATAGGTGTGCTTTCTGGTGTGGCGATTTCGATATTTCTGCATTTATATAAAACCACTAAGCCGCATATAGCAGAAGTCGGTCAGATAGCAGGCACGGAACATTACAGAAATATAAACAGGCATAAGGTAATTACCTACCCTGAAATACTGACATTAAGAGTCGATGAGAGTTTATATTTTCCAAATGCTAGTTATTTGGAAGATCAGATTTTACAACGGATTGCGGAACGAGAAGAATTGAAACATATTGTTTTAATGTGTCCAGCTATCAATGAAATTGATATCAGCGCACTGGAAGTTCTGGAATCCATTAATCAGTATCTAATTGAATTAGATATTGGTTTTCATTTTTCTGAAGTAAAAGGGCCAGTAATGGATCATCTAAAAAAATCTGATTTTCTAGAGCATCTTAATGGAAAGATATTTCTGTCTCAGCATCAAGCAATAGAAGGCATACTTCATAGCAATTACCAAAATGCCAAAGAAAAGCCGGGTTTTTAGACTTCCAGATTTAAAGGGTTTTTCTTGAGAGTATTTCCTCAAGAATTTTTTAATTCTAATTTATCTCGGAGAAAGGAATATTCTCAATTC
>Ga0055584_100002022_pt1 | contig 19939 bp, 16 predicted proteins | sample OSDHelmetaG_FD_58716 | JGI IMG/M metagenome (GOLD analysis project Ga0055584, IMG submission 58716) | Pelagic marine sediment microbial communities from the LTER site Helgoland, North Sea, for post-phytoplankton bloom and carbon turnover... | ecosystem: Environmental > Aquatic > Marine >... | reverse complement strand
GCAGGAAGCCCGGAACCAGACACCAGAGTAACTTTACCCTTTACTCTGGGATCAACAATAAAGCTTTTTTCGGTTACCTGGGAAACCAGGCTGATCAGCGCATTGATATCCGCGCCCTGGAAATTCAGCGTGATCACATCCTCGCCGTTTTCCGCGGCATCCGCCCTGACCTGGAAAGAAGCGTCCTCCTGACTACCTTTATCAACTGAAGTTTGTTGTGCCAGCAGAACCTGATTTCCCGGCACGGCAATTTCAGCTAGCGCCTGAGCCAGCTGGTTACCATCGACATCGTCGTCAGTGCTACGGTCAAAGGCAAAATTTTGAGGCATCCCGGGCGAAACAATCTGCTGTGCATAGAACTGCAGATCCTGCTGAAAACCGAGGTCTACCAGACCCGCATCCCGCACCACCTCAGTCTGAGACCATACCGGACCGGCAATTGCACAGGTCAACCCGGCGGCCAGCACTACGTGCAGCAGTTTAGTCAAACTGCCAGCGCCTTTGAAAGCAATATGCCGTTCGTAGTCACGAGTGATGGAGAATCGAAAAAACAATTTGATGTATCCGAGCCTAATTGGCTCCATTGTATGCCGCTCAAGCCAGATTTTCCAAACGAATGGCGGTGATTTTACTGGTTACAGTATCAAGGGCCTCAACCGATTTAATCGCCCCCATTACCTGACTTTCCAGCGCCTGCTGGGTCAATATGATGATAGAAACCTCGCCATTTCCCGCTTCATGACCTTTCTGCAGGATAGTCTCTATACTGATGCCGCAATCACCAAATATGCGGGTGATAGCTGCCAATACGCCCGGTCGGTTAATCACCTTCATTCGCAGATAATATGCAGTCTCTATATCCCCCATGGGAATAATGGGCAGCTGCGCGAGAGCGCCAGGTTGAAATGCCAGGTGCGGGACATGATTGTCAGGGTCCGTGGTCAATGCCCGCACCACATCAATAATGTCTGCTACAACCGCCGAACCGGTTGGCTCTGCGCCTGCCCCCGCACCATAGTAAAGCGTCGGTCCCACCGCATCGGCCTGCACCAGTGCCGCGTTCATTACACCATTCACATTAGCAATCAATCGATCCATTGGCACCATGGCGGGATGAACGCGAAGTTCTATACCTTTGTCTTTTCGTCTGGCAATACCCAGATGTTTAATGCGAAAACCAAGTTCCCGGGCATAGCGAATATCATCAATGGTAATACCGGTAATACCTTCGATATAAACTTCGTTGAACTGTAATGGGATGCCAAAAGCGATTGAAGCAAGAATCGTCAGCTTATGCGCCGCGTCAATACCTTCTATATCAAAAGTCGGATCCGCTTCGGCATAACCGAGACTCTGTGCATCCTGCAGCACCTCGTTAAAATCAAGACCATCCTGTTCCATTCTTGTCAGAATATAGTTACAGGTGCCATTAATAATGCCGGCAAGCCATTCAATACGGTTAGCAGATAATCCTTCCCGAAGCGCCTTGATAATTGGAATCCCGCCAGCCACTGCTGCTTCAAAGGCCACCATCAAACCTTTGGTCTGGGCCAGCTGAAAAATTTCATTTCCATGCAGCGCAATGAGCGCTTTATTAGCAGTGACCACATGTTTGCCATTTTCAATGGCGCGTAATACAACATCCCTGGCGACGCCATCGCCACCAATCAATTCAACAACAATATCTATCTCAGGATCATCCACAACGGACATAGGGTCCTCTGAAATTTCAATGCCTGTGGTATCCACACTGCGCGGCTTGGATATATCCTTGACCGCTATCCGCTTGACACTGATTTCCCGTCCAGCACGACCAGCAATTTCCCGACTGTTACGTTGCAGAATTTCAAGAGTACCGCTGCCTACGGTACCCAGCCCGATAAGACCAATTTTGACAGCTTGCACGATGTTAATTAAGTTTAGTTAAGATTTCGTTACAATACATCCAGGGATGCGCGTTATCCTGAAAGAGCGTTCATCAACGAAGATCCAACCTGAAGCATTATCATGGAACTAAATCTCCAGCAGCAAGCAGAAGCCAACATCATCCGCAGTGTTCAGTCCAATGAAACCGGCTGTCGAATAACAGTCGGTGAAAACACTCTTTCCGAGAGCGTGATATTAACACTCGATCAATTTGAAATGTGGAAGGTTTCAGATGTCATGGACGTTACTCATACCCATTTTCAACAGCTTGCAACACTACCCGTTGAACTGGTGATTTTAGGCACCGGCCCGAAAATTCATTTTTTTCCCGCAAAAGTCACCCAACCCCTTATCAATAAGCAGATCGGACTTGAAGTAATGGATACCGCAGCGGCCTGCCGGACCTTTAATATCCTTGCCGGGGATGGCAGAAGTGTTGCTGCGGCATTGATACTTTGGTGAATTACCGGGAATGGGTAATGAGGCGATGTAATACAACTAGCCTTGTGCGCATATCTCCAGATATCTTTTGACCACTTGTTCCAGCCCCATATCGATACTCTCTATGGTTAACGCATGGCCAATAGAGACCTCCAGGATATCGCCAATAGCAAGAAAATCTGCAAGATTCTGCAGATCCAGGTCATGGCCGGCATTGATTCCAAGACCAAGTGATACCGCCAGATCCTTGGCCTCTTTATATTCACCAAGCACTCTGTTCTGCCGACCAGTTCCGTAACTATTGGCATAATGTTCAGTATAAAGCTCAATTCGATCATACCCACTTGCTGAGGCCTGCCGCACCCGCTCCATATCCGGGTCGAGAAACAATGCAGCCCTGACACCTGCACGGTGAATGCGGTCCAGCGCGGCGGCCAGGATAATCGCATTTTCCTCCACCAGCCAGCCATGATCTGAAGTCAGCTGTTCAGAGCTGTCTGGCACCAGGGTACATTGATCCGGCTTTGTCTGCTCAATCAACTGTAAAAAATCCTCAGAAGGAAATCCCTCCACGTTGAACTCAACATCCGGAATGTCGTTCAAAAACATTGCCAGCTCAATTGTATCCTTGCGCTTGATATGGCGCTCATCCTGTCGTGGATGCACAGTAATCCCAGCCACTCCCATATCCACCAATCGTCGTGCATATTCCACCACATTGGGATAGTCCCGCCCCCTGGAGTTCCTCAGCAAGGCAATTTTATTGAGATTTACGCTAAGAGCTGTCATGACTGATCCGCACTGATGAATATTGTAATATCACAGGATTCTGCTATTGCTGCAACCCGGGAATAATGATTGTTTTTGAACCTTTAGCAGCTTTATGGTTCTATGGAATATCAAATTTCAAGTGCCGCAATCATGAACAAATATAAACTGATGGTAGCTGGATTTCTCGCAGTTGCTGTTAGCGCAATACTATTAATCGGGGTTGATCGGGATGGGTTACTAAATAATCAATCAAATGACAGCGCTTCATCCGGGATAAAAAATGACGAGAACCTTGAAATAGCTACTTTTGCCGGTGGCTGTTTCTGGTGCATTGAAGCGACTTTTGAGAAACATGATGGCGTGATAAAGGCCATTTCCGGCTATGCCGGCGGCACTACTGAAAACCCGACCTACTATGATGTCGGTAGCGGAAAAACCGGTCACACTGAAACTGTCCAGATATACTACGACCCGGGCAAGGTCTCCTACCATGCTCTGTTGTATTACTTTTGGCGTGAGATTGACCCGACGGACAGCGAAGGTCAGTTTGTCGATCGCGGCAGTATGTACCGGCCTGCGGTGTTCTTCCATAATGACCAGCAGAAACTGGCAGTAGAAAAATCTCTGTCTGAACTTGAACAATCCAGACGCTTCGGCAAAGCCCTGCAAGTCGAGGTGCTACCTTTCGAGAAATTCTGGAAGGCCGAGGGTTATCACCAGGATTATTATCAAAAGAGTCCACTTAGATATAAAGTGTATCGTCATGGTTCCGGTCGGGACCAGTACCTTGAAAAGACCTGGGGTAATGAGCTTCATGCCACATATAAAGAAGAAAAACCACTCGCATCCTCCAGTGAGACATCTATCGCGCCTGTTCTGACGAAATATCAAAAACCTTCTGACCAAGAGCTGAAAAAAAAACTCACCCCGCTTCAATATAAGGTTACCCAGAACGAAGGTACAGAACGGCCCTTTAGCAATGAATATTGGGACAACAAGGAAGATGGCATCTACGTCGATATCACCAGCGGCGAACCTCTATTTTCATCTACCACAAAGTACGACTCCGATACGGGGTGGCCAAGTTTCTGGGCCCCGATCGACAAGGAATATATCGTCGAAGAACTTGACTTAAAACTTGGTCTACCCAGAACCGAGGTTCGCAGCAAGTTTGGCGACGCCCACCTGGGACATTTATTCAAAGACGGCCCTGCCCCCACCGGCCTGCGGTATTGTATTAACTCCGCTTCACTGCGCTTCGTACCCAGAACTGAATTGACCATCCAGGGATACCAGCGGTACTCCAAGCTGTTCGAAAAATAGATTACTATCCCAATCAATTTAATTCTCCGGGTCTTTTCGTGACATCGGAAGCACACTCTATTTAAAGGAGATTGGAAATGTCGCCGTGGATTTCTGCCCTGTCTGACCTGTTTCTGCTAGCCATTGGCCTTATGGTCCTGCTGGTCATTATTGTGTTTGTTCGTGATATTACCCAGACCAGGGATGCTGTATTACGAAACTATCCCGTGATTGGTCATTTCCGTTATATCTTCAGCTCCCTAGGCGAGTTTTTTCGCCAGTATTTCTTCGCCATGGATCGCGAGGAATTACCGTTCAACCGCGCCCAACGGCAGTGGATCGAACGTGCCTCCAGGGACAAAAGCACCAGCATAGCCTTTGGCTCCACCAGAAGCATGGATTATCCCGGTACGCCTATTTTTGAGAATGCTGCCTTTCCACCCCTCGAACAAGACAATCTGCCCTCTGCGACGGTAGTGATTGGTGAAGGTTATTGCCAGCAACCTTATGCCGCCAGCTCTTTGATCAATGTCTCAGCGATGAGCTATGGCGCAATATCACGCCCCGCAATCCTGGCCCTGTCAAAAGGCGTCAGAACTGCTGGTTGCTGGCTCAACACTGGTGAAGGAGGTCTTTCGCCGTACCATCTTGAAGGCGGTGCAGATATCGTATTCCAGTTTGGTACGGCGAAGTACGGGGTGCGCGATGAAAATGGTGAGCTAAGCGAGGAAAAGATCAAGACCATCGCGGCACTTGATCAGGTGAAGATGATAGAAATCAAGCTGTCCCAGGGCGCCAAACCAGGCAAGGGCGGTATCCTGCCAGCCACTAAAGTCACTGAGGAAATATCGAAAATTCGTGGTATTCCCATGGGCAGCCCTTCTTTATCGCCAAACCGACACCTCGACGTCAGTAATGTTGACGAACTTCTTGACCTGATCTCGAAAGTAAAGAGTGCAAGCGAAATACCTGTAGGATTCAAGACTGTTATTGGCAGCATGGACTGGCTCGATGAATTGTTTGAAAAGATTAAACAGCGCGGCCTTGATTCAGCTCCGGATTTTCTGACTATCGACAGTGGAGATGGCGGCACTGGTGCCGCCCCAATGAGTTTGATGGACCATGTTGGTCTTACTATCAATGAGTCATTGCCACTGGTGGTTGACGCCCTGATAAAACATGGCCTGCGCCAACGAATAAAAGTGATCACATCGGGTAAACTTGTCAATCCGGCAGGCGTCGCCTGGGCCCTTTGCTGTGGTGCAGATTTCGTTAACTCAGCGAGAGGATTTATGTTTGCCCTGGGTTGTATTCAGTCACTTAAATGCAATAAAAACACCTGCCCCACAGGCATTACCACCCATGACAAACGACTTCAACGTGGGCTGAATCCGGAGGATAAAGCAGTAAAAGTGGCCAACTATGTCAGTCAGATAAATCACGCTGTCGAAACCATCGCTCACTCTTGTGGTGTCGCTGAGCCCAGAGCATTACGAAGACATCATGTGAGACTGGTTCAAAGCAGCGGGCACTCGGTAAGACTCAGTGAGCTGCATCCACAACCAGGCTAACCCTGGTGAACGCCGATAAAGATCAAGAAAATAAAGTTATTGAAAGGTATTTATATCTGTACCGGCCTGGCTGAGCATAAACAGTGGATAACCGGCCCTGATCCCAAGGCAATTGGCATACTTTACTTGCGTTGTCTGACCGCTTCGTAAAGCACAACCCCGGTCGCTACTGAAACGTTCAGGCTTGAAACAGTACCCGCCATGGGAATACTAATAATCTGATCACAGTGTTCACGGGTCAGGTTTCTTAACCCTCGACCTTCAGCGCCCATCACAACAGCCACGTTGCCAGTAAGGTCTGATTCAAACAGCAATTTTGCACTTTCATCGGCACAACCGGTAATCCAGACACCCTGTTGCTGTAGTTTATTCAGACATCTGGCCAGATTAGTGACATAAAAGACCGGAATGCGCTCGGCTGCTCCGGCCGCAACCCGCCTCACGGTTTCGTTAACAGGGGCGGCACCATCCTTGGGAAGTATCACCGCATCGATACCAGCACCCTCTGCAGTACGAAGACAGGCGCCCAGGTTATGGGGATCCTGCACCTGATCAAGAACTAATAGAAACGGCTGCTTAAGCCCCTCCAGCAGTTTGAAAAGACTATTTTCGCCTTCTTGCTGTCCAATCTTTGCATCCGCGACAACACCCTGGTGTCGGACGCCGTGGGAGATTTTATCAAGATATTTTTGATCTACTCGTTCAACCTTTATTCCTGCTTTTTCGGCAAGGCTGATGAGTTCTTTCAATCGATGATCATGTCGGCTCCGGTCAACCCACAGCCGGTTAATATCGCTACTGTTCCGTTTTAATATCGAAGTAACTGAGTGAAACCCACAAAGAGTTTCACTTGTTTTATTTTTTGATTCTGACTTTTTTTCCACGTTTCGCAGGTTTTTTCTTACTTTTGCTTTGACTGGATTTTGCCTCATCTGAAGTCTTTACGGCCTTTTTCTTTTTTTTCCCCTTTTTACTTTTTTTATCTTTTTGTCTGGTTGATTCTGATTTCTGTTTGTTACGGCGCTTCGAATCCTCTGCTGCTCGCTTTGGCGACCTGGTTTGCTTTAAATGGCCTCCTTCATTTTCACTGTATTGTTCTGTCTGGTTTTTAGCCAGTTCAAAATCAATTCTGGCCATATCCAGATCAACTTTACTGACGACGATATGTATACGATCCCCTAATCTGAAACGTCTTCCGCTACGGTCGCCAACCAGTTGGAAGTTTACAGGGTCATATCGATAGTAATCGCTTCCCAACCCGGTGACATGGACCAGACCATCTACAAATATTTCGTCCAGTTGGACAAATACGCCAAACTCTTTAACACCGGAAATAACACCTTCGAAGGACTGGCCGATCTTGTCCTGCATAAATTCCGCCTTTAACCATCCAACCACATCTCGGGTAGCGTCTTCTGCTCGACGCTCGGTATAGGAACACTGCTCTCCTACTGCAGCCACAGGGGTCTTGCCAGGGGCCACTGAGTGGCTTTTGTGATTAATCGCATTACGCAGTAAACGATGTACCACTAGATCCGGATACCGCCTGATAGGCGAAGTGAAATGGGTATACACAGGGTAAGCCAGTGCGAAATGCCCCAATTGATCCGGGCTGTAAACTGCCTGACTCAGACTGCGAAGCAATACGGTCTGCACAACACCGCTAATTTGTGGTCGTTTCTGCGCTTCGGAAAGTAATCTGGCGTAATCTACTGCCTGAGGATCATTGCCTCCATCAAGGTGAAAGCCGATGCTTTTCAAGAATGCACGAAGGTCTTCAAGGGCGTCCTGATCAGGACCATTATGGTTACGGTAAATGCCGCCTTCGCCGAAGTTCTGCTGAATAAATTCCCCGGCACAAACGTTTGCCGCAAGCATACATTCCTCGATCAAACGATGAGCCACATTTCGTTCCCTGACAGTGACGCGATCTATACGTTGATTCTCATCAAAATGAATAAATGGTTCTGCAAACTCAAAATTAATCGTACCTCGCTTTTGACGCTGCCTGGAAAAAGCCAGGTATAATTTGTAGAGGTCATCGAGCTCAGCAACCACACCGGACCATTGCTGGCGCAGAACACTATCCTGCTGATCGACAATTTCACCAACGATGTTATAGGTCAATCTGGCCCTGGAATGCATCAAACCCGGATAGAAACGATAGTCGGTTACCTTGCCACTTTTGCTCACCTGCATGTCGCAGACCATACAACAGCGATCTTCTCCCGGATTAAGCGAACAGATGCCGTTTGAAAGCAGTTCCGGCAACATCGGTACCACTCGATTAGGAAAATAAACTGAGTTACCGCGGCGGTAGGCTTCTAGGTCCAGCGACGAATCTACCTTTACATAATGACTGACATCGGCAATAGCGACCAGCAGTCGCCATCCATTGCGGTTGGGACTGCAATACACGGCATCATCATAGTCCCTCGCATCTTCACCATCGATTGTAACCAGAGGCAAGTCGCGAATATCCTCACGACCTTTTTCCATTGAAGCACTGGTCAATTTCGCAATATCCCGCTCAAGCTGTTTTTCCACCTCTTCGGGCCATTCAAACGGGATTTCGTGTTTACGAATAGCAATATCAGTCTCCATGCCCGGGGCCAGTTCGCTACCCATGATGTGGCAGACCCTGCCTACCGCATGCTGATGCTGCACAGGATGGTGAATAATTTTTACCACCACAATATCGCCGTTTTGCGCAGAACCAAAGTGTTCTGTGGGAATAGCGATATCGCGGCCGAATCGACTATCGTCGGGTTCAACGAATCCAACCCCGTCTTCAAGGTGGAAGTGGCCGACAATTTCCCGGTTCAAATCCACAATTACTTCGACAATCACGCCTTCCTTGCGGCCACGACTATCTATACTTTTCAGCTTTGCGACAACATGATCCCCATGGAGCGCTTTGCGCATCTGCCGGTGATGCAGATAGAGATCTTCCCCCCCCTGGTCGGGCCTGACAAAGCCAAAACCATTGGCATGACCAATAACACGGCCAACAAAGGCCCCCATCTTATCGGGCAAGGCATAGCGACCCTTGCGGTCAACAATCACCACAGCCTGATTCTGTAATCGTTCCAGGCGGCCAGATAGTGCCTGCTTGGCCGCCTTTCCGCTGACCTCAAAATTTTCACAGATCACACCGAATGTCACTGGTTGACCGGCTTCTGTAAGTAATTCGATGATCTGCAGCCTGGACGGAACAGGTACGCCAGATTCGTCCGCGGCTCTATAATCTTTTTTATTTGCCATATCTAAATTGGAAGGTAGTTTTGTTCTGCATTTCCCTGATACGGTTAGTGTGCAATATTGCTATTTAGTGAAATGGGCTGTGTCTCAACAGGCAGAGGCTCAAAACGCTCCCTTATCAGTTGTATATAAGGTTATGATCGCAATATCTAGTGACTTGGGATTATAACCTTAAGTGGGTATTCCCTGTTGATAATATACATTTTTGAGGAGTGTCTGGCTCGTGAAGAAAAAGCGATTTTCACCGCTAACCGGCTATTACGGTTGTGTTCCGACATCCTCCATTTACCGAGATGACTGTGTGCGGTCCGAGCGCTTGATTTTAAAATAAAATATTCAATATTCGCCGCGCCTCACCCGCAGTGCCAGACTCCCGAAAAATTTGTTTTACTATTTTTAAAAAGCTATGAAAATTGGTGTTCCCAAAGAGATTTATGCCCGCGAACAACGCGTGGCATGTACGCCCGAGGAGGCAAAAAAGCTTCTTAAGTTAGGCCACGAAATACTCCTTCAGTCCGGCGCAGGTAATGCCGCTGGATATCTTGATGATGATTTTCGAGAAGCCGGAGTAGTGGTCGTTGACACGGCAGAAGAGGTCTGGCAACAAGCAGAACTGATATGCAAGGTAAGGGCGCCGGTAGTTGATTCCGAAACTGGCGTCAACGAAGCCAGCCTGCTGACAAGTGGCAAGACCTTGATCAGTTTTCTTGCGCCTGCGCAGAATGAAGCGCTGCTCAAGACCTTTGCCGATAGCAATGCTACCGCTATTGCAATGGAAGCGATTCCACGTATCTCGAGAGCTCAGAAGATGGATGCGCTGTCCTCCATGGCTAATATTGCTGGCTACCGAGCTGTTATTGAGGCGAGCCAGCATTTTGGACGTTTTTTTACCGGCCAGATCACTGCCGCAGGCAAGGTACCACCCGCCAAGGTTATGGTCATCGGAGCCGGGGTAGCCGGATTAGCGGCTATTGGTGCTGCGGTAAGTCTCGGCGCAATTGTCAGGGCGTTTGATACAAGACCGGAAGTTAAAGAACAGATAGAAAGCATGAGTGCGGAGTTTCTGGAACTCGAATTCGAAGAAGACGGCAGCGGTGAAGGTGGTTATGCCAAAGTGATGAGTAAAGAATTCATTGAAGCGGAAATGGCACTGTTTGCCGAGCAGGCGCGTGAAGTCGACATCATCATTACGACAGCACTGATTCCCGGCAAAGCTGCACCAGAACTCATTACCCGCGAGATGGTGGACTCAATGAAGCATGGCAGCGTAATCGTCGATCTCGCGGCCGAACAGGGGGGGAACTGCGCGCTCACTGAACCGGAGCAGATTGTTAAGCACAATGGAGTTACGATTGTTGGATATACGGATTTCCCCAGTCGTATGGCAGCACAATCCAGTCAGCTATATGCCACCAATATTCGTCATCTGATCACTGATCTAACGCCGGAGAAAGACGGTAACCTGGTGGTCAATATGGAGGACGATGTCATTCGTGGCGCCACGGTGGTGAAAGATGGTGAAATCACCTGGCCCCCTCCTCCAGTCAAGTTATCTGCTGCCCCAAAACCCAAAGTAACCCCAGCAGCGGCACCACAACAAACAGAAACTCCAGCAAATCGCGGCTGGATTACCCTTGCAGCAATGGGTCTGGGTGGCTTAGCCGTTCTGGCGATGGGATCTGTGGCCCCGGCTGAATTCATGAACCACTTTATTGTGTTCGTGCTGGCATGCTTTATTGGCTGGCAGGTAATCTGGAATGTGACCCCTGCCCTGCATACCCCTTTGATGAGTGTCACCAACGCAATTAGCGGCATTATCATTATCGGCGCCTTACTACAGGTCGCCACGCCTGGATGGCTTGGTACTGCATTAGCGGTAATTGCACTGGCTCTTGCCTCTATCAACATCGCCGGAGGCTTTTTAGTCACCCAGCGCATGTTGAAGATGTTCCAGCGATAGGAGTAATAACAATGAATAACGGTTTGATTATTGCTGCATACGTCCTGTCCAGCATTCTTTTTATCCTCAGCCTGGGTGGTCTGAGCAATCAGGAAACCGCACGACGCGGTAATATTTATGGAATTGCGGGGATGGCTATCGCAATTACTGCGACGTTACTCAGCGACCAGGTGGGCAATTACGGGCTGATAATACTGCCAATGCTTATTGGTGGAGCAGTGGGTGCATACTTCGCATCAAAGGTCGAAATGACCGCAATGCCTGAACTGGTTGCCATCCTGCATAGCTTCGTCGGCCTGGCAGCCGTGCTGGTAGGTTTCGCAACCTATCTGGATCCTACCGGTCATTTTGTCGGCGTCGAGAAGACTATTCATGATGTAGAGGTATACCTTGGAATTTTGATCGGCGCTGTTACTTTTACTGGTTCGGTCATCGCTTTTGGTAAGTTGCGCGGGTCTATTGGCAGCAAACCATTGATGTTGCCCGCAAGACATTGGCTCAATTTAGGCATTCTGCTTGTCTGCATTTTCCTCGGCAAACAATTTATTGATGCCGGCTCCATTGGTTCAGGCATGGCCCCGTTGATCATCATGACAATCCTCGCCCTGGCGTTCGGTATCCATATGGTGATGGCCATCGGTGGAGCTGATATGCCAGTGGTGATATCAATGCTCAACAGTTATTCCGGCTGGGCAGCGGCGGCCACGGGATTTATGCTGTCAAATGATTTGTTAATCGTAGTCGGCGCGCTGGTGGGATCCAGTGGTGCAATCCTTTCCTACATCATGTGTCGCGCCATGAACCGGAAATTTGTCAGTGTGATTATGGGTGGTTTTGGTACCAGCACTGGTAGTGGCGGAGGTGGTGGAGAAGAACAAGGAGAAGTCGTGCCCATTTCGGCGGATGACACCGCTGAACTGCTCGCAGGGGTTGATTCCCTTGTGATTGTGCCCGGTTATGGCATGGCGGTTGCGCATGCACAACATCCGGTTTCTGAATTAACCCGGAAGCTTCGAGAAAAGGGTGTTGATGTGAAGTTTGCCATTCACCCCGTTGCGGGTCGGATGCCTGGGCATATGAACGTATTACTTGCTGAAGCCAAAGTACCTTACGATATTGTGCTTGAGATGGACGAAATCAATGAGGACTTTCCAAAAACTGATGTTGTGATGGTAATTGGCGCAAATGATATTGTTAATCCGTCCGCAATTGATGAGCCCGACAGCCCGATTGCAGGAATGCCCGTGCTCGAGGTGTGGAATGCCAAAACCGTTATCGTGATGAAAAGAAGTATGGCCAGTGGCTATGCTGGTGTAGAAAACCCGCTGTTCTTCAAGGAAAATACCCGGATGTTATTTGGTGACGCCAAAGAAAGCGTTGATTCCATTATTGCGGGTCTTTAGATAACGACTGTATTGTCGCTCCATGTCTGATTCTGCCATCAGATGTGGAGCGATAGAGTAAACTGAAAACGTAATGAGATAACCGCTTCATTTCGCTATAACCGCCTCCGATTTTTAATCGGCAAACCTTAAGGAAATATTCTTGTAATGTCAGAAATACTCAAACTGGGTATTCCCAAAGGAAGTCTGGAAACCGCTACTCTCGAGCTGTTTTCTCAAGCTGGATGGAATATAAACACCAGGTCGCGAAATTACTTCCCTTCGATCAACGATCATGAGATTAACTGCTCGTTGGTTCGATCACAGGAGATGGGGCCTTATGTCGCAAGCGGAACGCTGGATGCAGGTCTAACCGGACAGGACTGGATTCAGGAGACCGGGGCAGATGTCGAGATAGTCACCGAACTGGTTTACTCAAAAGCATCTGACCAGCCTTGTCGATGGGTGCTGATCGTTAAGAACGACTCCGAGATTCAGTCGGTCCAGGATCTTGAAGGTAAAACTGTTTCTACCGAGCTCATGCAATTCACCAGGCGTTATCTCGAGGAACAGGGAATTACTGCCAACGTCCAGTTTTCCTGGGGGGCCACAGAAGCCAAAGTTGTTGAAGGTCTTGCCGATGCAGCAGTAGAAATCACAGAAACCGGCAGCACGATCCGTGCCCATGGATTGCGAATTGTTGCTGATTTATTATTTACTCATACCGTGCTGGTGGCAAACAAGGAAGCAATGCGTGATGCCTGGAAAAAACAAAAAATCGAGAATATCGCCCTGCTATTGAACAGCGCACTGTTAGCACGGGATAAGGTGTTACTAAAGATGAATGTTTCAGCGCGAGATCTTGAGACAATCGTGAGTGTACTGCCCAGCCTGCATGCGCCGACGATCAATAAGCTTTCTGATGAAAACTGGTTAGCAGTGGAAACGGTTGTCAGTAAAAACGAAGTGAGAGAAATGATCCCCGTTCTGAAGCGCGCTGGTGCTGAAGGAATCCTTGAATTTGAACTTCGTAAGATGGTTCGCTAGTAGAATTCAGTTAAACCGGCGGCAAAAGACAGGGGCTGGTTAAGATAACCGCATAAAAAAAACCAGCTTTCTGCTGGTTTTTTGCAGCGCAACTTATCCGCGGCTAGACGTGCCGGAGCTTTTGACTGCTACTTGAAAAGAGTAGCCGCTGCGAAACAGCGACTACTTCATATCAATTAAGACGAGCTTTTAATGTATGCCACGTCGGTTGCTTCAACTGGACCTACTGCCCATGCACCGCGCGTTTTGGCATGCTTAATTGCACCGTCAATATCCGCCTGGGAAGAATCCCGAGGGATTGCCAGAACCTGGCCAGGATATATCAAGTCAGCGTCTTTGATCTGATCAAGGTTTGCCTTGTAAATCAATGGCCACTGCTCAGGAACATTATAAACTTCTTCTTTACAGGCAATTCCCCAAAGATTATTGCCTTCCACCACAGTCCAGCTCGTGAGTGCAGTAGAAGCCGGCTCAGTGTTGGTTACAACAGCAGCTGGTGCAGCTGGTGCAGCTGGTGCAGGCGCCGGCGCAGCCGCAGTTGCTTCTTCGGTGGGCTGGCTTTTTGCACTGATACAGCCAGTAGCGAGAACAGCCGCTACAAGAACAGCAGAAAGTTTCAGACCTGAATTAAATTTGTCAGATACTATGGACATGCCAGAAGGCCTCCAGTTTGTTGTCATTAGTTAATAAAAAGAGCCCAAATAAAATACCCCGGCTCTTTCGTCAACGCCGATTTTAACGTTGCCTTATACCAATAGCAAGGCCCATAAAACCGTTATTTAATAGCTAGTTAAAGTCTCAATTCGGCGACATAACATTAAAGCATTGTTTTAAGCATCTGGAGTGGCTGTAAAAACCCGACGACCAGACGAAAAACACCTTGGCTTTATTCTATTCCACCGATGCACAAATACTTCATTTCGAGGTATTCCTCAATCCCATGAGTGGAGCCTTCACGGCCAATACCCGACTGTTTTATGCCCCCAAATGGCGCGACTTCATTAGAAATGATCCCAGTATTGATACCCACCATGCCATACTCAAGCGCTTCTGATACCCGCCAGGTGCGGGCAAGGTCCCGACTATAAAAGTATGCCGCAAGGCCGAACTCCGTATCATTGGCCTGGTGAATCACGTCTGACTCTTCAGTAAATCGAAACAACGGCGCCAGTGGTCCAAAAGTTTCTTCACGCGCCACTTTCATGTCTGGAGTCACGTTTGTCAGGATAGTCGGCTGGAAAAACGACCCACCAAGTGCATGCCGTTGCCCACCAAGGGCAAGCACCGCGCCTTTGGCGACGGCATCACTGATATGTTCTTCTACTTTTTCAACTGCAGCCATGTCGATCAATGGTCCCTGGGCGATGCCATCCTGTAAACCGGAGCCCACCTGCATTTCACCTACAGCCTGGGCCAGCTTAGTCGCAAACTCATCGTAGACGCCGTCCTGAACATAAATCCGGTTGCTGCAAACACAGGTTTGGCCGGCATTTCGATACTTGGACATGATGGCACCTTGGACTGCAGCGTCAATATCGGCATCATTAAAAACGATAAAAGGCGCGTTGCCGCCAAGTTCCAGCGCAACTTTGGTAATTGAATCTGAACACTGTTTCATTAACTGACGACCTACTTCTGTAGAACCGGTGAAACTCAAATGTCGGACGATAGGATTCGAGGTCATTTCACTGCCAATCTCACTGGAAGCGCCAGTGAGAACACTCATGACACCAGCAGGCAGACCTGCCTGCTCCGCGAGTTCACACAAGGCGAATGCGGATAGCGGTGTCTGGGTCGCCGGCTTCACTACCACCGCGCAACCTGCCGCAAGCGCCGGGCCGACTTTCCGCGTGATCATCGCAGAAGGAAAGTTCCATGGGGTAATGGCCACACACACGCCAACGGGCTGCTTGATCACCACCAGGCGCTTATCGGGCTGATGTTGCGGGATTGTTTCACCGGCAACTCGCTTACCCTCTTCCGCAAACCATTCAAGGAAAGAAGCGGCGTACACTATTTCACCTCGGGATTCCGCCAATGGCTTGCCCTGCTCCAGAGTCATCAGTTGGGCCAGATCTTCCTGATTCTCGATCATCAGGTCATACCACCGACGTAAAATAACCGCACGTTCCTTGGCCAGCATATTGCGCCATTTAACCTGAGCCACTTCGGCCGCGTTGATAGCCTCCCGGGTTTCAGCAGCGCCCATTTTCGGAATCGTGGCAATAGTTTCGCCATTAGCGGGGTTATTCACTTCGATAGTTTCACCGCTGTGGGCATCACACCATTTGCCGTTGATGTAGCACTGCTGACGAAATAAAGCCTGGTTATTTAAATGCATTTGAATTCACTCAATTTAAAGACGTATTTTTTAAAACCGTATTTGCTCAACGGAACGGGTGACGGAGAATGATGGTGTCATCGCGTTCCGCTCCGGTCGAAATAATATCAACAGGTAGACCGGTAAGTTCCGCCATACGATCCAGATAGGCGCGTGCGTTCGCAGGTAATTGGTCATACTCCCTGACACCTTCAGAGGCCTCACTCCAGCCATCAAGTTCTTCATAGATGGGCTTACAGCGCTCCATGGCCTCTGCACCATAGGGAGGCAGCAGTATTTGTTTGCCATCGAGCTCATAACTTGTACAGATTTTGACCTTTTCCAGGCCATCCATCACATCCAGTTTGGTTACGCAAAGTGCGCTTAGTCCACAGACCTGGGTAGTTCGACGCAGTGCCACCACGTCCAGCCAGCCGCAGCGTCTGGGGCGACCGGTAGTCGCTCCAAATTCGTGACCACGCTCACCAAGATAAGCGCCCACATCATCAAACAACTCAGTTGGAAAAGGCCCTGACCCTACCCTGGTGGTATAGGCCTTCACAATTCCCAGCACATGGTCAAGCGCCAATGGACCAATGCCACTACCAATTGAGGCGGCGGCGGCAGTGGTATTTGAAGAAGTCACATAAGGGTAAGTACCATGATCGACGTCGAGCAGCATGCCCTGTGCTCCTTCAAACATAGCGGATTTACCCTGCTGACGAAGATCCCAAAGCCGTTCGGCCACATCACCAATCAAATCTTCAACCTGCTCTTTCTGGCCCAGCGCCTGATCCAGGCACTGCTGAAAATCCAGTTTGTCCGCTTTTAAATAGTGTTCAAGGACAAAATTATGATAGTCCATCACTTCGCCAAGTTTTTCCGCGAACAGATCGGGCTCAAGTAAATCCGCAAGACGCAGTCCACGCCGGGCGACCTTATCTTCATAACAGGGTCCAATGCCGCGGCCAGTAGTGCCAATAGCACTTTTCCCCCGGGCTGTTTCACGAGCGATATCCAGCGCAATATGGTGCGGCAATATTACAGGGCAAGCAAGGCTCAACATCAGCCTATCGCGAATATTAACCCCGATATCATCCAGACCTTTGATCTCTTTGAGCAATTGCTCAATGTTCACTACCACACCGTTACCAATCAAGCATTCCACACCCTCGCGCATCGCGCCCGACGGCACCAGGTGCAATACAGTTTTACGGCCGTTAATAACCAATGTGTGGCCGGCATTGTGGCCGCCCTGAAAACGCACCACTGCATCGGCTTTTTCAGTGAGCAGATCAACGATCTTACCCTTCCCTTCATCACCCCATTGGGTGCCCAGTAAAACGACGTTATTCGACATTTATTTGTTTAATCAGCAAGTTGTATCAAGTATCAAGCGCGAACAAAGTAAAGCAGAATCACCCCTGCAATCATACTGCCGAGCCCCATCATGCGTAGTTTCTGATCGTGATATTCAGTGACCAGGCGCATCATCTGCTTAAAACCAGTTGGATTGGCAAATGGAAGCAGCCCTTCAAGCACCAAATATATCGCAAATGCCGCCAACAGGTCATTCCAGTTCATATGATTATCACAACATCGAAAGGGCTAGACGCAATACGGCCGCCTTTCGGCGGCCGCAGTTGCAAGTGGTTTAAATATACCTAAACAACTCAACAACCTAGTTTGACAAGCCAGGAGAAGATTGATTGCTATACGGCTGTTTAAAATATTTGAAAAAATCTGAACTCGGGTCTATTACCATTAAATCGTCTTTACTGTTAAATGTATTCTGATAAGCATTCAAGCTACGATATAAGTTGTAAAAATCCCGGTCTCTGCCAAACGCCTCGGCATAGGTCGCAGTGGCGATTGCATCGCCCTCTCCTCGAACTGTCTCTGCATCCCGATTGGCGTTAGCAAGTAGAATTTCCCTCTGGCGATCAGCATCAGCGCGAATTTTTTCGGCTTCTTCCTCACCTTGGGCGCGAAGCTCCTTGGCAACCCGCTGTCGCTCAGCCTGCATCCGTGCATAGACACCCTCACTAATTGCCGGGTCCAGGTCGACCCGTTTAAGCCTGACGTCGATGACTTCAATACCAAACTGCTTGGCCTCCTGATCCATTACCTGTCGCACAACTTCCATGATTTGTGCACGGTCACCAGAGATAACCTCCTGCAGTGTTCTACGGCCAAACTCCTGACGGAGGCTGTCATTAACCCGCTGTGACAGTCGAGATCGTGCATTGCTGGTAGATCCCTTCAGCTGAGTGAAATACTGATAAACATCATCAATTTTCCATTTAACAAATGAATCCACTACCAGTGTTTTCTTCTCAACCGTAAAGTACGCTTCCGGTTCAGCGTCCATCGTCTGAACACGCGCATCGAAAAAACGAATGTCATTGATAAACGGAATCTTGAAATTGAGTCCGGGTTGTATATTTGCGTCAACGATTTCTCCAAACTTGAATTTGATTGCACGCTCCCTTTCGTCAACAAAATAGACGAAGGAGAAAGCACCAAAGACAATCAGTGCCGCAATAATCAGAAAAGTTGTACCTTTAAATTTCATAGTCTAATTTCTCCCGGTTCGATCTACGTTTCTTGAAGTTGACCGGAGTCCCTGATTACTGCTGCCGAAAACCGAACTGCTGCTGTTCGAACCAACAGTGGCGCCGTTGCTGATACCCCCAGCTTGATTGCTACGCTTATTGATCAGCTGGTCCAGGGGTAAATACATCAGACTGTTACCGCCCTGTTGATCAATAATGATTTTACTGGAATTGCTCAATACCTGCTCCATCGACTCCAGATAGAGTCTGTCACGAGTGATTTCCGGGGCTTTGGTATATTCATCCAGCACTTGAGTAAAGCGCGAGGCTTCACCCGTTGCCTGGGCAATCACACTGGCTTTGTACGCTTCTGCTTCCTGGGTAACCCTGGCGGCGAAACCCCGCGCCCTTGGAATGACATCGTTGGAATAAGCCTCTGCCAGATTTTTAAGCCGCTGTTCGTCCTCACGAGCCTTAACTGCATCATCAAATGCACTTTTTACCTGTGCCGGTGGCTGCGCATCCTGCATTTCCACCGCCCGGATATTGATTCCGGTCTTATAACGGTCAAGAATTTCCTGGACCAGCACTTTGGTCTCTGACGCAAGTTGCTGCCGACCATCGGTAATTGCGAAATCCATGCTATTGCGACCAACGATTTCTCTGACGGCGCTTTCCGTCGCACCGCGAACCACGCTTTCAGCAATTTCTCGCGGATTATATTCGCTCACATTGAAAAGCAGATCCCGAGCATCTTTAATGTCATATTGCACCGCGAATTGAATATCTACAATATTTTCATCCTGAGTCAACATCAACGCTTCTACAGGTTCTGACCGTTTACCTCGGGCCGCCTGCCGATAACCCACGAAAACCGAATGGATATTGGTGGTGTTAACTATCTCGACACTTTCAAATGGTGAGGGCATATGCCATCTCAGACCCGCGCCTTTTGTTTCAGAGTAGGCGCCATATTTGAGTTCGAGGGCCTGCTCGCCCTGCTCAACAGTGTAGAAGCCGCTAAAAACCCAGGCACCGATGCCTACCAGAAGCAAGATTATAATGGCACTGCTGCTCAGTCCATCTCCGCTACTGCCATTTTTTCCACCTTTACCGCCACCACCGCGCCGACCGCCGAACATGGAGTCAATACGGTTCTTCGCATCACGCAATACTTCGTCTATATCGGGGGGACCATCGCGGCCGCCACGGCCATTACCTTTCTGGCCACCATTCTGGCCCCAAGGGTCACGATCATCACCACCTGATCCCGGTTGATTCCAAGGCATTAGGGGGGTTCCTGTCTATGATAAAAATTAAATTAGTGTACTGTATCTGGGGGCTTGCCAGTAAGCTTCAAGATGCTCATCATCTGGCAACGGTCGCATATTACCCCTCTGCGA
>Ga0055584_100002021_pt1 | contig 19941 bp, 16 predicted proteins | sample OSDHelmetaG_FD_58716 | JGI IMG/M metagenome (GOLD analysis project Ga0055584, IMG submission 58716) | Pelagic marine sediment microbial communities from the LTER site Helgoland, North Sea, for post-phytoplankton bloom and carbon turnover... | ecosystem: Environmental > Aquatic > Marine >... | reverse complement strand
TATTATGAAAAGGCAAGGCTATTTACAGATGCTGAGCGAATACTTAATAGATTTGAGCAACAATTTGGCTTTTCTTACCAAACTGCGATGATGTTTGATTATCTCTATGACTTGCAAGATAATGGGCCGGGGAAAATCGAGAATTGGGCCAAATTGGTAAAGAAATACCCAAACGATATTGGATACAGAAAGAAGTATGTAAATGGGTTAATTGATGAGGCAAAATATGGTCAGGCGAAAGCTGAACTCGATATTTTAGCACCTAAATTGAATCAACCCGGTTATACATATCTCATTAAATCACGGATTAACAGCATTCAAAAGGATTGGCCTAATTACATCATCCAACTACGTAAAATAGCTATGGATACTATGTTGGCCCCAAATCTTAAAACACGTTATTTGGTAGAAAGTGTTGAAATTAGAGATACGGCTATTCTTGAACCGATGCGAATCATTGCAGCACAAGACCCAGCAGCTCAAACATATGTTAATTTCTATTTAAAACAATTTGGAGCGCAGGTGGATGAATCCAAAAACCTTGAAGCAAAATATAAAACCAATCCATCCGATGAAAAATTAGCCATCGCATGGTCGAATATGTTATATAATCAAGGGAAATATGTAGCAGCTGCCATTGTTTCGTTAAATTTGGTTGAAACGCATCCAAGTATAGTCTCCTATTACCACCTTCATGCTAAAAATTTAATGGCTCAGGGAAGTTTTGCGGACGCCTACAGTTATGCAAATCAAGGTTTAACCTATGCCATAACTAAAGATGAAAGATGTAAGTCGCATGTGTTGCAGGCTCAATCGAATTTTTATTTGGGCAAACAGATTAATGTAAATGAGGAGTTGAAAATGGCTTGGGCAAATAAAGGTTTCGACCATGCTGTAAATGAGCAGCTATGTTATATTTCGATGGTCAGCGGGTTTTTTATAGAAGAAACGAAACAGGAATTAAAGACTTTACAATCGGAATATATGAATCAATTATATGCACTAATTTCTGCCGATGATTATTCATCTAATGCTTGGAATATATTGGAGGGATTGAATAAAGGTAATAGTCGCATCGTAGAAGCGCACATGTTTAAGGCAAGAAAAGCTGGGGCATCTGAAGAATTTGAAACATTAAAATCTCGTATGATTAAAACGTTTCCGAATAACTCATTTTATAAAGAACTCATATTCAGCAAATGAAATATCAAATTAAATGGCAGTATAAGGTTCTATGGATTCTAATCGTTTCTGTTTTCATATCTGCTTGCAAGTCAAGAAAAAACTCAAATGACACTAGAGCCTTCAAAAAATTGTCTACTATGGATGCATTAAGCGCTTCGATATCAGACTGGCAGTTTTACTCTGCCAAGGCAAAAGTTGATATTGAAGGAGCTGGATTAAGCAAGTCAGTGGATGCAGTTATTAAAATGGAGAAGGATTCCGTAATCTGGATTTCTGTGGGATTATTTGGTTTAGAAGGTGCACGGATTTTCATGCATCAAGATAGCATTACCGTCTTAAACAAACTAGATAAGTCATATTCGAAGCTTAGCTGGAATGAAGCTGGGAATTATGTTGGTGCAGAACTTACCTTAAAAAGCACACAGAGTCTGCTACTTGGCAATTTATTGTTGCCGGTTGATTCATTGTATGAATTGAACCAAGATTCTGCGCTTTATTATTTAGAACGGATTGTGGCCAAATCCATTTACAAAGTTAAATTGGATAGTTTTGATTATCACCTTGTGAATAGCTATTTTAGAGGGGAAAAAACGGGAAAAAACATCCGATTTTCATATTCTTCTTATGAGCAAGTAGACAGCGCATTTGTTCCAGGGTTAATTGAGTTAAAAGCAAAAGATGGGCTGAAAAATTTTAAAGGAAAGATTCGATTAAGTAATATGAATTTGGAAGCCTTTGGTCCATTGCCCACACGTATACCAGCATCCTATAAAAGAATTTAGTGTATGAAAAAAGTAATCATTTTGTTTCTTGCGTTCATTGTAACTGCTGCTTGGGCAACGGATCGAAAAAAATTGGAACGCCAACGCAATGCTAAATTAGCTGAAATAAGAGAAACCAATCGAATTTTAAGACAAACCAGAAGTAAGAAAAATGTAACCTTAAAAGAATTGAGGTCTATCAACAATTTGATTAAAGTACGTGAGGAAATTTTGGATGGACTTGCTAATGAATTGACAGGGGTTCAAAAGGATGAGTTCTTAAAACAACAACAGTTGAAAGGGATAAAGATTCATTTAATTAACCAAAAAGATAAATATGCCAAATCGGTAGCCAATACATATCGTTTAAAGAATAGTACGGGCAATAATTGGCATTTTATCTTTTCTTCAACCAGTTTCAACCAACTGTTCCAACGTTTCAGGTATTTGCAGAAAATAACCCAATATCAAAAGCAAATTGTACTGGATATTGAAAACGATAAAAGGGAAGTTGAAGAGGGTATAGTTGTTTTAACGGGTTTAAAGCAAGAAAAGGAATTAATTATAGGTGATAAAGAAACGGAGAAACAGAAACTAGAGCAAGACAAGCAAATACAGCAGAAGACAGTAAATGTATTAGCTGGGAAAGAGAAAGACTTACGTAGAAAGCTGAAGGCGCAAAAGGCAGCCAAAGCAAAACTGGATCGGGAGATTGAGCGATTGATTCGCATTGAATTGGAGAAAGCGCGTAAAAGAAAGGCATATGATAAATACATAAATCTGGGTGACAAGAGTTTCAACAAAGGGGATTACGAATCTGCCGTCACTTATTATGAGAAAGCATTAAACCAATGGGTCAATACGAAAACTGCAAGAGACAAATTAAATCGTGCTAAAGCAGCACTTAAAAAACAAAAAGCTACAGGAGCCAAACCTGCGGTTCCAAAAGAAAAAGTGATTGAAACACCTAGCGTAGATAAGGTAAATACGGCTAATTTTCTGGCAAATAAAGGGAAATTGCCTTGGCCAACTAGCAATGGCTTTATTTCTGAGAAGTACGGCACACACGCCCACCCAACCATCTCTGGCGTTAGTGTAAATAACAATGGTGTTAATATATTATCTACCTCAGGCACCGTTGCTAGAGTTGTATTTCCAGGAACTGTTGTGGCCGTGATGGAAATTCCAGGGATGCAAAATATGGTTATGGTGAGTCATGGGGATTATTTTACGGTTTATGCTAAACTGTCAAATGTGTTTGTAAAAACGGGTGATAAGGTGACTTTGAAACAAAGTTTAGGGAAAATATATACAGGGGAGAATAACGCTACGGAACTTCATTTTGAATTGTGGCACAATCAAACTAAACAGAATCCAGCCTATTGGATTATACGTAAATAAGTTATGAAGCAAGTTGAAAAAATAATAGTAGCAGGTGCCGGAGTAATGGGTGCAGGTATTGCACAGGTTTGTGCAATGCATGGATACAAAGTCACTTTGTATGATATTAGCCAATCTGGCTTAGATAAAGGTAAGGCTAGCATTGAGAAGAATTTGAATAAGGCGATTCAGATTGGTAAAGCTACCGAGGAAATCAAAGAAACTGCTATAGCAAATATTCAATATGAAATTGAAGTAGCAAACTTGAAGGGAGATTTGGTGATTGAGGCAGTAATTGAGAAATTAGAGATAAAGGCAAGTTTATTCAATACGCTACTGGATCAAAATCCAGATATAATATTAGCCACAAACACATCATCCATTCCAATCACCAAAATTTCGGCCGCTGTAAAAAGCCCGAAACAAGTGGTAGGGATCCATTTCTTTAATCCAGCTCATATAATGAAACTTGTTGAAGTGATTCAAGGAGCCCACACCCCAGTAGAGCTAAAAGATTGGGGGGTAGAATTTGTTAAATCTGTAGGTAAAACACCCATTGTTGCGAAAGATGCCCCAGGTTTTATTGTGAACCGGGTTGCAAGGCACTTCTATGTAGAGTCACTCAAAGTGCTTGAGGATAATGTAGCCACTCATGCGGATATTGATGATTTGATGCGCTCATCCGGATTTAGAATGGGAGCTTTTCAATTAATGGATCTCATAGGGGTTGAGACTAACCTGAAAGTTACACAGAGTATGTACGCCTTATTTAATTATGACGAAAAATTCCGTCCATCTAGAATTCAACAACAAAAAGTAGATGCTGGATTTTGGGGTAGAAAATCAGGTAAAGGATTTTATGACTATGAAGCATAGGATTGGGTATATAGTACTATTGATTCTTTGTTTTCCTCAGTGCAGACGAGATAAGAACACCAATTTGGACCCCATTCCCGAGGTTCCAGTAAATACGACCATTAATTTAGCGCTCAAAGCACCCTTTTTGGACATTCCAGGGTCTTTTTTTTATGAACCGGGGGGCTATCATGGATTGCTTGTGGTGCATGACTTTGACGGTTCTATTCGCGTGTTTGACCGCACATGTAGTTATCAGCCCTTAACGGCCTGTAATAAACTCTTTGTAGATACACTGACCTTACAGCTTAAATGTGGGAATTATGATTCAATTCAGTTTAAAACATGCTGTGATAGCCGTTTTGATTTCGGGGGATTTGTGGTGAAGACTCCAGCTCAATTTCCGATTAAGCAATACCGCTCAAGCCTATCAGGAAGTTTCTTAACGGTTGTAAACTAGTCCTAGTCGCATTGTTAATGTCATTTGTCTGTGGTTGATGTACAATTTGTTATCTTCTTAAACAATTTATTTTGACGTGTATTTATAAAAAAAATTATGTACGTTTGCTAAGATTACAATAAAACAAATTACTTTTTATATATGATAATGAAAAAACTACTACGAATTACATTTATTCTATTTCTTTCAACCTTCATCCATGCGGGCATTTCTGCTCAGAATAACGCGCATAATTGGGGGATTGAGTTAAATGGTGGAATTATGGAATATCAAGGTGATCTGGGATCAGCACTTTTCTTTGCTGAAACCCCAAATTATCAGGGTATGGGTGTCTCTTTAGGCAGATACATCAATCCAACTATTGATGCCATTATTAACTTTGGAATTGGAGATTTAGGATACTACGGGAAAACAGATTGGTTACCCGCACCCGAAAAGTTCAATGGATTCCGAGCAAGAATAATCAATGGACAAATTGGTGTAAGAATTAAATTAGCAAATGATATGCTGATTTCTTCGGATGCTTTAATCCAACCATATCTTCAGGCCACCTTTGGAGGCGTGAATATTTTTTCACGAATTGTAAATATTCCGGACAATTATTCAGAACCGTTAAATAGTATTGCTGCTGGCGGTGGAGGTTTTAACTTTAACCTTTCAGATAACTTCAGTGTGCGTTTGCAAACCATGTTTAATTATACCTTTAATGATGTATTTGATGGTTTCCCTTGGTCGAACGGAGTGCATAAAAGAAACAAAAACAGCGATGCATTTATGTATCACAGTTTAGGTGTTGTGTATCACTTTGGTGCTGGTGCTGGTGGTGGATCTGGTATCAAGAAATTGAAAGATTCTGATGACGATGGTATTCCTAACAAATATGATAAGTGTAAGAAAACCAGAGAAGGTTACTTAGTTGATTCAACGGGTTGCGATTTGGATACAGATGGTGACGGTATTGTTGATACGGAAGATAAATGTCCTAATCTTAAAGGAGTTGCTGAATTTGGTGGTTGTCCAGATACGGATGGTGACGGAATTCAGGATACTGAAGATGCATGTCCTAATAAAGCAGGTACAGCTGAAGGAAAAGGATGCCCAGATACAGATGGTGACGGAGTTTATGACAATTTAGATAAATGTCCTGATGTTCCTGGTTTAAAGGAAAGAGATGGTTGTCCAAGACCGGATAGCGATAATGATGGCGTGTTTGATGATGAAGATAAGTGTCCAACACTTGCTGGATCTAAAGACCACGAGGGTTGCCCAGATACGGATAAAGATGGTGTATATGACAACGAAGACGTTTGTAAAACAACACCTGGACCCAAAGAAAATAAAGGTTGTCCAGTTATTAAGGAAGAAGTGAAAAAGAAAATAGCACTTGCTGCTAAAGGAATTTTCTTTGAAACAGCCAGTGATAAAATTAAAGCATCTTCATTTGATGATTTAGATAAACTAGCGGAGATATTGAATGAATATCCTGACGCTAAGGTTTCGATTGAAGGTCATACAGACAGTGATGGGGACGATGCGAAAAATCTAGATCTTTCTAAACGTAGAGCTGATGCGGTTAAAGCATACTTATCAACTCACGGCATAACAGCAGAAAGAATGTCAACTATTGGATATGGGGAAACTCAACCAATAACTAGTAATACTTCAAGAGCTGGAAAAGCAAAAAACAGAAGAGTTGATTTTAAATTGACGTATTAATCAGTATTTAATATAAAATGGAAAGACCCTCTTGAATTTCAAGAGGGTCTTTTTTTTATCAAACATTTATCAAGAATGACTTCGTCTTTATGCTAAAATAAAAAGCTCACTTGGAAAATGTGCAGTTGCAATCTTTACAACGATATGCAATACTTGAGTTGCCTAATAATATATTCCGCATTGCTCTAACAAGGATATGTAAAATAGGGATTTTTCTTAACCATTGATGCCCAATTTCATATCGTGTGGAATTGCAATGCGGACATTGCAGTGGCTTTACTTTTTTGTCCTGGAGGTGATGAGCTGATTGATCAATAAAGCGTTGTGCTTTTTCGATATCCTTTTCAAGTACAACTAGTTTTATACCTTCAGGTGTTGGTGCGTATGCAGTTGCATTTTCATTTTGTACTTCACACCAAATTCCTTCACTTTCCAGCCTGACCTTTAATAAATGGGCATCCATTGAATTGCTGAAAGTTCGTAATGTAATAGGCATTTGAAGCTGAGCTCAAATGTACTTAAAATTGGGTTACCAATGGAGGATACACTCAATTATGGCTTCTTTTGTCCTGTTTATGCGGTGGTGGTCCAGGACTAAACAAGCGCGCAAGTTCGGTGCTTAATTCAATGAACTTATCTATTTGATCCGGCCTGCAGATGTTTTTGATTTCTTGGAAGTGTAAGTAATGCTGAGCTTCAATCTTATATTGGATTTTATTGATTGCTTCAATAAGACTATCCTTTGAGATTGTTTCTTTTGCCAAATTTTGATAAAGCCCATTTTTTGCTTGTTTCATCTCACTTCTAAATGCTCCCATTTTCAGTGTATGTTCGTCAATCAATTGCTGATAAAGCTTTTCTTGTTCTTTATCAAAGTCTAATTTTTTAATAATTATTTGCTTCGGAGGTTTTCTTCTTTGATGAGGTTTTTCTTTTTTACCCAAGAATGCAAAACCTAATGCAATTAGATTGACGACAATTAGTGCTATTACTAGGCTGTTAATTATTCTTTTTTTAATCATGATAAAGGGTAATACTAGAATTTATACCTAATGAATTTGCGTACGATTCAATATCTGTGTTATTCTGAGAATTAGAAAACACACCAATTTGTAAAGAAAGGAAAACAAAAAAGATGGCTGCATATACAAAAATCAATCGTTTAGGGATCAACAATTGCACTTCTTCTAATGCTCCTTCGATTCGAGTTAATAAATAACCTGGTGCAGGGATTCGCTTTATTTTGTTTAATGGTTCCAATGTGTCGTTGTTCATAGTCTTAGACGTTTTATTCTTTATCATCCTTCGATGATTCAATTTTTTCTTTTAGTTTTTTCCTTGCCCGTGATAAAAGGGATTCAACGGCTTTTTCTGTAGTAGACAGTATTTGAGCAATTTCTTTTTGACTTAATCCTTCTATACTCTTTAGAACTATGGCGGTTTTTTGCTTTTCTGGTAAACTATTAATGTGGCGAAACAAAATGCGCATAGATTCTTTGTCCTCCATCAAAACGCCAGGATGACTGAAGTTAGAGTGAATTTCCAATTTGCTATTACTCAAGCTTTGTAAGAATGCGAAACGTTTTTTCCTATTCTTAGCACGTAAGTAATCAATACACTTATTAATACAGATTCGATATATCCATGTTTTATAAGAAGATTGTTGGTTGAAATCATTCAGCTTGGCATGTACTTTCAGAAAAACATCTTGAAAGACCTCCTCAGCCTCTTCTTTATTTTGTAAATAGTTGAGACAAACATTATAGACTAAATCCTTATGGCTCTCATAGATCGTTATAAATTCCTCTTTCTTTTGCAAATTTTATAATGCTTGGTCAAAGGTATCTTTTTCTTCTTTATTGTGCTGAATTGCCCTTTTTTAAGGTGTAAATATCTGCAATAAGCTCGGCGATAGATGTCTTGTTAAGACCGTTAAAAATGCCTCTAATGTGCCCTTGCTGATCGATAAGCACAAAATTTTCGGTATGAAGAAAATCTTCATCTGTCTTTTCCACACCTAAGTCTTCTTCGATGAAATAAGTATTTCTGCCCAAATTGTATATTTCTTTTCTATTACCTGTAAGTAAATGCCAATTCGGTGAATTGATGCCATGCTTTTTTGCGTACTTGGCTAATTGGGCTACTGAGTCAATTTCTGGTGTAACAGAATGAGAAAGGAGTAAAATAGTGGAGTCTTGTCTGAACTCTTCTTGTAATATTTTCATATTGAGTGTCATTTTTGGGCAAATGCCCGGACAAGTAGTGAAGAAAAAGTCTGCCACATAAATTTTCCCTGAAACTACTTCATTCGATATATTCTGGCCATGCTGGTTGACGAGTTGAAATGAAGGTATTTTATGAAATATGGCAACACTATCAGGCAAATCACTGATCCAATGTGGCGTGAAACTTGCATCTTTGTAGTAGGGGAGTTGTTCCACTCTGCTGCTTGGTTGGTCTGTTGTGCAATGCGCAAAAAGCAGGCAGCAAATACTAATTACTAAATTGAATTTCTTCATCTTCTAAGGTATAACAAAGTGTTGCTTTTTTTAATCCAAAAATGCGGCCGTTTTTTGCCTCATAATTGGTGTAAATCGTACCATTTTTTCTCCAGGCCGTTTGCAATCCGTTCTCTATGCCTTCATTAAATTGGAGGACTTTAAATGGTTCACCACTCGAATACCATTGCTTTTGAACACCGTGTACTTTTCCTTCCCTATAAAAGCTTTCAGACCGTTTATTTCCATTTTTCCACCAACTTGCTATAGCCCCATCTAGTTTTCCATTGAGATAATTGGCCTGATATGAAATTGCCCCATTGGGATAAAACATCGTTAAACACCCATCCTTTTTACCGAATTTATAATCGATAGTTCGAGAAATGGAACCCGAGGAATTGTGCGAAATCGATTGGCCTGTATACAACCCCCCACGGTAAGTAAATGTTCCATTGGATGTATTTAGAACAAGTGAATCATCATGAATTACATTTTGACTTGAGATATCCAATGTGCTGCCAGCGTTGTTGCAACTAGCAACCACAAACAAAAATAGCAGAAGTGGTAACAGTATTCTCCGCATTATTTATGAGGAGGTTTAGGTCCTTTCGGTTTAGGTGCTTTTTTCAACTCTGCTTTAGTAATATATCCATCCTTATTCAAATCGATTTTGGCGAAATCATCTTTTAATGGTCCTTTCGCTTCTGTTTTGGAAATTTTACCGTCCTTGTTTGTATCTAAGTCCTTAAATATCTGTTCTACACTTGGTCTTTTGGGAGGATCTGTTTTGGGGTTTTGAGCGTTGCCCGAACATGAAATTAGGGCTAAGCTTAATCCCAAAATATAAATAGTTGTGTTTTTCATAATCTGCTCTATTGTATTGAATTGGGCGCTCCTTGATAATCTCCTGGAAAAAGGATGTAATATTTGTTCAAATATAGGTCGTTTTGTATATGATAATGATATTCGCTTGAACCTACATGTTGTGTGGTTGAAGTGTGCCCTCCTGAAGCGTCTAAGTCAGTTGGGTAGGTGCCCGTTGAATTGCATTTTCTGCCGTATAAGAAGAATCCATCTGATATAATTCCGATTAATTTCTCATCATCATTGGACCATGCTTTTGGTTCAAGGTGGTAATGATAACTTTGTGGACCCGTATGTGCTCCGGTGTAATCCAATGAACCTATTGCATTGTCTAAAGGCACATTGGGCCCTTCCTCATCATTGTAAATTACTGATCCGCTTATTGCAAAACCTATTGCCCCAAGACCTGTGGAACTTGTGCTACTTGCTTTACTGGGACTAACTGGTACCCTAAGTGTATATGACCCATTAAAATCGTCAATGTTGCCAGGTGCCATATTACTGTGTGAAGTGGTGGTTGGTTCTACAAACAAAGCATGGTTTTGAGTCGCTGCAGGAGTTGTTAATGTACCTCCCATCGGGCCAGTTGAAGATCGTGCAGTTGTATTGGACCAATATGGAGAAGTATGATTTGGTAAACCCTTGGTTTCTAGGACATACTCAGTGCCCTGCTTATAAATGGTGAAGTTATCTGAATCGAAAGCATCGAATGCGCCATGTAATTCAGTTGTGTTTTTCGTTGTGTCTTCATTTGATTCAACTTCTTTTTTACATGAACTGATTGCAACAAAAAAGATAAGCGAACTGAGCAGGGCGGCTTTTATGTAGGTTTTCATAGTGTTTATTTCTTAGACGATCATACTGTTGCAAATCCTTCGCATTAAAAAACTCCACCTGATTAATTTGGGTGGAGTTTTTTAATTAAATGCTTCTTAGCTTATGGATTGTATAACTTGATTAACTCTTGGAGGTAATCCATTTGGGAATCTGTAATACAAGTATTAATCCCAAAACACAAAGAGGTAGTATCCAAAAGGGAGGCGGCTTTTGATTCCCTATTGTACTGATGGGAATTGCATTTTCTTGCTTATTATTAGAATTATTTTGCTGCCTAACAATGGGTTTCTTCTTGCCAGAACCCAATTCTACATAGTAAGGGTATTCTTCAGAATTTCTTCCAGTTAGAGCCTCCATTTCATGTAGCTCTACAATGCGTCTATTTTTTAGTTTCTTTAAATAAGCTAACCCTTTATCACAATCGAAGGTTCCACTTGCAGGGTTGGTGATGATTTGCCTTACTTGATAATTCATTTTATTGGGGGTCTCAATAAAGGTTAAATCACTGGGGAACCGGCTCCTGCTATAACGCACGTGTAATCGGGTAAAAAATACTTCTACTTTTGTGCGTCCAAAACTATAATCCTCATTTGGGTCTACCCAATGAATTCCTGCATTGGATAAATCGGTAACAACAGGGGGAGTTCCTACACATGGGTCACATTTAATGCCATTCCAAGTGGGTGAAACGTTCCAAGCATATTCCAAGAACACCGCATTTCTACCTTCGTTTCGATATTTTCGATCGAACATTTCTTTATAGAAATTGCCATAGTCTTGCTTAATGAATGTGGGAATTTTGCGAGCAGTTGGCATTTCAACCGTTCTGTAATTGGCCGTTTCTACTCTACCGGTACGTGTAAACGCATAGATAATTAAATCTTGGTCTTCGCCATTAGCATTGGCCATTCCAAGGCGAATAGGCAACATAAACTTATCACTTTTAAATTTGATCTGAATGGGACGCAATTTCCCTTTTGCAAGATTCTTCGCTTTTTCTAAGTTAATCTTAACTGCAAAGAATTTCATTTTATCTTTGATGTAAGGCGTCAAAACTTCCTTGGCGTTTTCTGGTAAACTGTATCCGTTTTGCTTTAGCCAAGCCTCAAGAGCCCAACTTTCTTTGGCAGAAAGTATAATGATATCATATTCATCGATGCTATATTTTGCCTCAATTTTCACTTTTTTTCTTACTTCATCAAATGCGATATCATCCTCAACCTCCATGCTGGACATAAGCATTACCTTATCTACTGATCTGGAATAATTATCATACCGCGGTCGATAACATGGATTTCGATCATGGTATTCCACCAACCGTGGTGAGGAATACGCATCCAAATTATCGAAGAGGGAATTCTCTTTTATGGTTATATCGTCTCTTTTGAGCACCACGGGTACAGGAATAACCATGGCAAATTCTTTTAAGTCGCCCTTAAAATCATTTTGCATGGTGATGGTTGTTCGATCGCCATCATGAACCAAGATTACTTGGCTTTTCTTGTTGAAAATGTTAGCCCCGGCTTTTGCGACATAGAAGCCACAAAAGGCAAAAGATTGGGTGGCTAAATAGACTAAGCCAACACATGTTAAGGTTAATTTATAGATCTTGTTTTTCATATTTTTAAGTGTTTACGTGAAGCCCATTTAATCAATTGCATGAGCAATATGAGGCTGATAATGCTAAAGGGGAGTAGCCAAAATGGAGGTTGCCCATTATTTCCAATGCCAACAGGTAGGACATTTTCCTGAATCGGATTGTTTTGCTGTTTTGCAATGGGTTTCTTTTTGCCAGAACCCAATTCCACATAGTAAGGGTATTCCTCAGAATTTCGACCCGTAAGGGCCTCCATTTCATGCAGCTCCACAATTCGTCTGTTTTTTAATTTCTTTAGGTAAGCCACTCCTTGATCACAATCAAATGTTCCTCTGGCTGGATTAGTGATGATTTGCCTTACTTGATAATGTTTTTTATTTGGGGTTTCAATAAAGGTTAGGTCGCTAGGAAAACGATCGCGGCTGTATCTTACATGCATACGTGTGAAAAATACATTCACTGCCGTTCTGCCAAAACTGTAGTTGGCATCGGGGTCTACCCAATGAACACCTGCATCTGATAAATCTTTTACAACTGGTGGCGTACCTACACATGGATCACATTTGACACCCCATGTGGGTGAAACATTCCATGCGTATTCCAAAAAAACTGCATTTCTTCCTTCATTTCGATATTTTCGATCAAACATTTCTTTATAGAAGTTGCCATAATCTTGCTTAATGAATGTGGGAATTTTACGCGCAGTAGGCATTTCCACCGTTCGGTAATTGGCAGTTTCTACTCTTCCAGTGCGTGTAAACGCATAGATGATTAAATCTTGGTCTTCACCATTGGCATTGGCCATTCCAAGCCGGATAGGCAACATAAACTTATCACTCTTAAATTTGATTTGAATAGGACGCAATGTTCCTTTGGGAAGGTTCTTCGCTTTTTCTAGATTTATCTTTACTGCGAAGAATTTCATTTTATCTTTGATATATGGAGTTAAAACTTCCTTTGCATTTTCAGGCAAACTATATCCATTCATTCTAAGCCATGCTTCCAATGCCCAACTTTCCTTAGCAGAGAGAATGATAATATCATATTCATCAATGCTGTACTTGGCTTCAATTTTCACTTTACGCTCCACTTTCTTGACATAATCGAGGTTCTTTCCTTTGAGCATTTGAACCGATGCATTTTCCGCCATTATCCGATTGCCCCGGTATACAGGTTGATAGCAAGGGTTGCGATCGTGGTATTCGACTAAGCGTGGTGCTGAATATGCGTCAAGGTTAGCAAAAAGTGAATTCTCCTTAATAGTGATATCATCTTTTTTGAGTACAACCGGTACAGGTATCACCATGGCAAATTCTTTAAGGCTTCCTTTAAAATTGTTTTGCATAGTAATGGTGGTTCGATCCCCATCATGAACTAAAATCACTTGACTTTTTTTGTTAAAAATACTCGCACTGGCTTTGGCCACATAGAAGCCGCAAAAGGCACTCATTTGCGAGCCTACAACCAGCATTGCCAATAGCAATAGCAGAGGTTTAATCATTTCTTTTCTCATAATATGTTTTGTTTTTATTTTTTCTTTTGCTGCGTTAATCGTGTCTCCAACCGTCCAATTGTATTTCTTGGCTTTCCAAATACGATCAAACAACGGAGTAAATGGGCTAATAAATAATAAGGCATAAATGGGGGCAGCATATAATTGCATCCCGTAACCAAGCATGAAAGTAAAGAGGGCAAGAATAGCTGCCCATGTCATACGTGCAGTTCGATGACTAGGTGTAGTTTTGGGATCAGTAATCATAAATAGGGCATAAACCAATATGGAGCCATTGCTCACACGATGCCACCAAAAATCAAGCGGCCATCCCAGATAGAAATGTTGACGAATAAGCTCCAGCCCAATTAAAACACCATAGAACACAAAACCCGTTTCAACCCGCTTTACTTTGCTTAAGATAATGAGACCAGCTCCTATGATACCAATCGGGAAAAGTGAATGACTGCCCCATTGTCCTGGAGAAATCCATGCTTGATTGGTGAGTAGCACCACTGCCATGATACCCAAATTGCCAGGATTAAAGATGTGTTTACCATTAAACCGTATCAGTGATTTACTAGTTATAGCAATGACAGCGGCAAGCGCTGCAATCCATAAGTTACACGTATTTAAAAGTAGTCCAAGGCCCAAAGCAGTTATGAATGCACTTTTTAAACTGTGTAAGCTTTGCTTGGTATAAATATTTACGAGCAGTTGTGTCACTAGACATACCACTAAGTAAACGCCCACCCGTTGCCATTCAGTTTGCCAACCTAAGATGGCTATTCCAAACGCCAAGAAAATGCCTTGAAAACCAATTTGATAGTATCTTGGATCGAGACTTAAATCTTTAAGAGCTTTCTTCATATGCTGTTTTAATACCATGATGAGCATAAAGGTAAATGGACATAGGTAAAATCTCTAGTGGGAATTTAGGAACGGTGATTATTCATCCAAACGTATGAAGGGATATTAATCATTGAAAATTTATAATTAACCATTATATCACTAACTTCGCGAGCTTATTCATGAGTAAATATCAAGCACAGGAAATAGAGGAAAAGTGGCAAAAGATTTGGGCAGAAAAGGAAGTTTATAAAGCAGAATTCCCATCTGATAAACCAAAATATTATGTCTTGGATATGTTTCCTTATCCCAGCGGTGCGGGTCTGCATGTAGGCCATCCATTGGGATATATCGCTTCGGATATTGTAGCTCGATTTAAAAAATTAAAAGGGTTCAATGTACTGCACCCGATGGGCTTTGACTCATTTGGATTGCCGGCTGAGCAGTATGCTATCCAAACTGGACAACATCCCAAGCAAACCACTGAAATTAATATTAAAAGATATAAAGAACAATTAAATCGAATTGGCTTTGCTTTTGATTGGAGTAGGGAAGTACAAACAAGCGATCCAGGATACTATAAATGGACCCAATGGATTTTTCTAAAGTTATTTAATTCATGGTATAATCCACGAACAAATAAGGCTGAACACATAGATAAGTTAATTGCTATTCTTCAAAAAGAAGGTTTTAGTGGGATGGACTGTGATATCCTGACAGGAGATATTGAGGAAGAGTTGCCCGCATTTTCTGCTGAGCAATGGAAGAATTTCAGTGAAGAAAAGCGACTAAAAATGCTGATGAACTTTCGTTTGGCATATTTAGGTGAAGCATTTGTGAATTGGTGCCCAGATCTGGGAACTGTTTTGGCCAATGATGAAGTGAAGGATGGATTTTCCGAACGAGGCGGTTATCCAGTTGAACGCAAGCGAATGAAACAATGGAGCATGCGAATCACAAACTATTCCAATCGTTTATTAAAAGATTTAGAAACGTTGAATTGGCGTGATAGCCTGAAAGAGAGTCAGAAAAACTGGATTGGCAAAAGTCAAGGATGTTCTGTGTTCTTTGGGGTAAAAGGTCAACCATCTCAACATATAGAAGTGTTTACAACACGGCCAGACACTTTGTTTGGCGTTACGTTTTTAACATTAGCACCGGAGCATGATTTGGTGAATATCATTACAACAGCTGAGCAAAAGGAGGACGTTAGTGAGTATGTGCGTGTTTCCAAAAATAGAAGTGAGCGAGAGCGCATGGCAGAAGTGGATAAAGTATCGGGGGTCTTTACAGGGGCCTATGTTATTCATCCAGTTACCAATGTAGAAATTCCAATTTGGGTAGGCGACTATGTTTTAGTGGGGTATGGAACCGGGGCAGTAATGAGTGTACCTGCGCATGACAGTAGAGATTATGCTTTTGCTAAACACTTTTCAATTGAGATTAAACCGGTTATTGAAGGTGCAGACATTTCAGAACAAGCCTTTGAGGCGAAAACTGGGAAAATTTGCAATTCGCATTTTTTGAATGGGCTGGAAGTGAAAGAAGGTGTAAAAGAAGCCATTAAATGGGTAGAAGAAAATAGCGTAGGTAAACGGAAGGTTAATTTTCGATTACGTGATGCTGCTTTTGGTAGGCAAAGATATTGGGGTGAGCCTATTCCTATCTACTATAATAATGGAGTAGCTTATCCTATTTCAGAAAAACATCTACCTTTAGTATTACCTGATATTGATGTATTCAAGCCAACGGAAAAGGGCGATCCACCATTGGCCAGAGCAACATCTTGGTATTATGTACCCGAAAAGGGCATTTGCCAACCTCAAGATGATGAAAAAGGCAATGGAGGGTTTATAGAAACAAGTACCATGCCTGGCTGGGCAGGTTCATCGTGGTATTTCTTTCGGTATATGGACCCAAATAATTTGACTGAATTTGCTTCGGAAGAAAGTTTAAAATATTGGGGCCAGGTTGATTTATACTTAGGAGGAAGTGAACATGCCACCGGTCATCTGCTGTATTGTCGTTTTTGGACTAAAGTATTATTCGATTTAGGATATCTTAGTTATAACGAGCCAGCCAAACAACTGATTAATCAAGGTATGATACAGGGTACATCAAGTATCGTTTATCGAACTAAGGGAGATAACAAAATTGTTAGTGCTGGGCTTAAGGATAAATACGAAGATTTAACGGCTTTGCACGTTGATATTGCCTTAGTAAACGGCAATGAAGTGGATATAGAGGGCCTAAAAAAGTGGCGACCAAAGGAATTTGGATCAAATGAATATGTGTTGGAAAACGGATCCTTAATGTGCGATTGTGAAGTGGAGAAAATGTCTAAACGCTGGCACAATGTGGTTAATCCGGATGATATTTGCAAGGAATATGGTGCGGATACCCTTCGTTTGTATGAAATGTTTTTAGGGCCATTAGAAGAACCTAAACCATGGAATACGCAGGGAATTGAAGGAGTTATCCGGTTCTTACGTAAATTATGGAGACTTTTTCATCAAGGTGAGGAGGAGACTTTTTCTCTATCTGATAATGATGCTACCGACAAAGAATTGAAGGCTTTACATAAATTGATTAAGAAGGCAACAGCCGATATCGAACATTTTTCATTCAATACATCTGTATCAGCATTCATGGTTTGTGTAAATGAGTTATCCGACTTAAAATGCACCAACAAGGAAATATTACAACAGTTAATTATACTAATATCGCCATATGCTCCTCATATAACTGAAGAATTGTGGCAGCTTTCAGGGAATAATAGCAGCATAACGAATGCAGCATGGCCTAAAATGGAAGAGAAGTATTTAAAGGAAAGCGCTTATGAATATCCCATTAGTATTAACGGCAAAGTTCGAGCGAAAATGACCTTTGACTTAAACGCTGATCAACAAGATGTTGAAGCCAAAGTAATGGCTAATGAAAAAGTAATAGAGTGGGTTGGTGATAAAGCGGTGCGTAAGTTTATATTTGTGAAAGGGAGAATTATTAATGTGGTTATCTAAAATTAAATGAAAGCGGGCAAAACACCACATTCTTCAATTATCAGCAACATTGCCTCATTTATTATTCGGCAACGACTTACTGTAATTATTACCATTGGAATATTAACCATATTCATGTTGTGGCAAGCGATGGGTGTACGCATTGCCTATGACAATCAAAAACTGGTTCCAAAAGACGATGCTGATTTCATCCGATATGAACGATTTCTTAATGAATTTGGAGAAGATGGGAATAAACTAATTGTTGGGTTTACACAGAAAGACCTGTTTACTAAGGATGGCTTAAATCGGTATATAGAAACCACCAATAAGGTAAAATCCATACAAGGCATACAGGGAATAATTGGTATTCCTTCGGCTATAGATATAATTAAGGTGGATTCCATTGGACGATTCAAAATTAAAACAATTGTTGATGGTAAGGTAGCGTCAGATAAAGAAGCGGAAGAGATAAGAAATACTATAATAAATCGCCCTTTTTATAAGGATTTGATTTATCTAGAAAATAAGGACATTGCCATTTCAGCAGTGGTCATAAATAAGAGTTATTTGGATAATATCAGGCGAATTGAGCTGATTGATAGTGTCAAAATGTATTATGATGCGTATGCCAAGGAGAGTGGTGTTGAGATGCATTATAGTGGCTTGCCCTTTGTGCGTCATGTATACAGCACTTTGGTTAAAAATGAGTTAAAGCTATTCATTATCCTAGCAGCCATTGTTACCGCCCTATTATTATTGCTCTTCTTTAGAGCAGCACCAAATATTATTATTCCATTGTTGATGGTTGTCGTAAGTGTTATTTGGAGCATGGGATGGATGGGACTGCTGGATTATAAGATGTCCATTATCTCAGCATTAATCCCACCATTGATGATTGTGATCGGAATTCCCAATTGCATTTATTTTATTAATCGATATCATGAAGAATTAAAGCATACAGGCAAGAAGTTCTTAGCATTGCACCGTGTGATGAATAAGGTAGGTTCTGCAACCTTTTTAACGAACCTTACCACTGCTATTGGGTTTGGGGTTTTTGCACTTACGCGTACTGAAATGTTGCGTCAATTTGGTTTGGTGACTTTTCTGAGTATCATGTGTGTGTTTATTTTAACCTTAACCATTGTTCCGATTGTATTCAGTTACCTGCCCAATCCGAAAGTTAAGCATACTAAACATCTTGAGAATAAGTATGTTAAGTGGTCGGTAAATGCAATTCATCGAACGGTATTCAATCATCCAAGAAGAATATTCTTTTTCACATTTGTGCTTATTGTTTTTGCGGCTTGGGGTGGCATTAAGCTGAAATCATTAGTATATATGGTCGATGATATCCCCAAAAAACAACAGGTTTACCAAGATTTGATGTTCTTTCAAGAACACATGACAGGAGTAATGCCTTTTGAGGTAATCGTTGACACCCACGAGCCTGATGGGATTAAGGATCCAAAAACACTCAATAAACTCCGATTACTTCAAAAGAAACTGGGAAGTAGAGAAGAGCTATCCAAAGGATTAAGTATTGTAAATGCTGTTAGCTTTGCCAACCAGGCTTATAATAATGGGGATAAGAAGTACTATCGATTGCCTGTGCAAGACCTCGATTACGCCAATATTGCTGATTATCTGGGTTCACAAGATTCGAACTCCTCTGCTTATTTCAGTTCCTTAGTGAATGAAGATTTCAGCAAGGCACGACTTTCTTTTCAAATGAAAGATATCGGTAGTATTGAAATGAACAAATTGCTCGGTGAAGTGGCTCCAAATCGACAAAAGAAAGGGCAACAAAGTATTATAACGGAGATTTTCCCGAAAAGCGAGTATGATACCTATGTTACAGGTACTTCTATGATATTCTTAAAAGGGAATGATTACTTAGTGAGTAGCCTGATTCAGAGTATGCTACTCGCTTTTACCTTAATTGCCATTATCATGGGGGCTTTATTTACCTCTTGGAAAATGGTGTTTATTTCATTGGTTCCCAATATCATACCGATGATATTAACCATCGGTTTTATGGGGCATTTTGGGGTTCCTTTAAAGCCTTCTACAATTTTAGTCTTTAGCATAGCTTTTGGTATTGCAGTGGATGACACCATTCATTTTTTAGCCAAGTTTAGGTACATGCTTAAGCAGAGCTCCGATTCTGTGGTCAAGGTTACCAGTGATTGCTTGAAGGAAATGGGACAAAGTATGATTTATACATCCGTTGTGCTGTTTTTTGGTTTCATCATCTTTGCTTTTAGTAATTTTCAAGGAACGGTAGCCTTAGGTTTGCTAACGGGGTTGACCTTGTTGGTGGCGATGTTCTCTAACTTATTTGTATTGCCTGCAATGATTATTGCTTTTGAAAAAGGCTTGAACCCAAGAAAAGAGTTAAGTGATGCAGTAATAAAGATTGATATGGGCGAAGAGGAAGACGACTCT
>Ga0055584_100002020_pt1 | contig 19941 bp, 20 predicted proteins | sample OSDHelmetaG_FD_58716 | JGI IMG/M metagenome (GOLD analysis project Ga0055584, IMG submission 58716) | Pelagic marine sediment microbial communities from the LTER site Helgoland, North Sea, for post-phytoplankton bloom and carbon turnover... | ecosystem: Environmental > Aquatic > Marine >... | reverse complement strand
CAGAGGAGGAGAAGGGATTGCTGCTTCGCTTTCTTTGAAATTTTCCGGTTGAGAATGGCACTCACCTGGCCGACGCTCTTTCCAATCGATCATTGAGTGCGCGGCCGAGTCCTTCGTTCGGAAATCTGACCGCCACAATTCGGTTTGAATCACTCGCATCTAACTGTCGTAACACGGCGAAGAATTTTGTCGCACACTCGTTGAGATCTTGCTGTTCCGAAAGAATCACTCGTTCAAGTTTCTCGGGAATGTTTGACACCTCCCAGGGCAACAATAACGCATCATCCTCATTCAACTCGATCTCGGTTAAGGAATCGACCACAACCAATGGCGTTGAGGGAGCATAATGTCGCTTTAACATTCCCGGCGCGAGTTGAGCGTTTGATTTCTCTCCCTGTTTTCCCGGATCACTGCTGGCTTGCCTCAATTGCACTTCGCCAATAACGGCTTCAATCTGCTCGACAGACAATCCACCCAACCTCAACACTTCCGGTTGCTCGGTGAGACAACTGACGATGGTCGATTCCAAACCGACTGAACACGGTCCTCCATCGAGAATATAATCAACACTATCGCCTAATTGGTCGGCGACATGTTGCGCGGTGGTCGGGCTGATGGAACCGAACTTATTAGCACTCGGAGCGGCGACAGGAATACCGGCGGCATCCAGTAACTCCAGCGCCAATGGATGAGACGGAATACGGACGGCGACAGTTTCGAGTCCTGCCGTCACCAGATCGGGAATAACCGCCTGTTTGCGGAATAGCAAAGTCAACGGCCCCGGCCAATACGCCTGCATCAACTTCTCGGCTGCTGGCGGGACTTCGGTAACGACATCTCCCAATTGCTCGACACTGGCCAGATGGACAATCAGCGGATCAAACGTCGGTCGGCCTTTGGCGGCAAAGACTTTTGCCACAGCCTCAGCATTGCTGGCATCGGCTCCCAAGCCATAAACGGTTTCCGTCGGTATCGCGACCAGACCTCCCGCGCGGAGAACTTGAGCCGCATGTTGAAGATCGGTTCCGGTCGGTGCAGTCATGAATGTTTCAGTGTTCAGCGGTGAGAAGCCTTAAAGTTTATCAAATCGGTTTCCTGCTCACCTCTCATAGGAAAGATTGATTTTCAGTTGCCCGAAAAAAAATGTCTACTCTGTGCGCATCATCGCAAACAGAGCTTGCACTTCGCGACCTATTCCAGTGGACCAGTGAAGACAAAGATCGAATAGTGAACTTCTTTTCTTGTCTGCAAAAAGAGACGTAATCTCGTGATTTTAGGCTCTAAATCGCCGAGCTATCAGTGATCAACACACGATTTCCAGCATTGAACGTCAGCTTGGCACAGTTTGTGTTTTGTTTACTAACCGCAATGAAGGCCCGTGGCCGCGAACAAGGTATTAAGACACCTTACGACCCACTGAGGTTACACTTCATTGATCCCTCCTGAAGATTCATTCTCCCGATGTTGTGCCCGCCACCGGTGTGAATTCCTCCGCTGACTGTTTGGAGAAACCATGCCCGCGAATGCTACCCGAAGCCGTAGAGGCTTTACGCTGATTGAACTTCTTGTCGTCATTGCCATCATTGCTGTCCTTGTCGCTTTGTTGTTGCCCGCCGTTCAACAGGCGTGCGAAGCGGCCCGTCGTTCGACTTGCAAGAATAAACTGAAGCAATTGGGACTGGCATTACACAATTATCACGATACGCACTCGGTGTTCCCGTTTGCCGGGTCATCAGTCAGTCTTGGCGGCAATGCGTCTGCCGATCCAATCAAGAATACCAGCGGTTTGTCGATGCTGTTGCCGTTCTTGGATCAGGCACCGTTGTACAACAATCTCGATTTCAACATTGCCTCTGGTGACCGGGATGCCGGAACGGGAACTGTTCTGGTTTCAGCGGGTGGCACCAATGATCAATGGGTGTCTGAGAAATTGGACATCTTTTTGTGTCCCTCTGATGATGGTAGTCCTTTTTATACGGCCGCTGATAGCACTTACGGAATTTCGACAACCAGTGTCGCCAATGGATATCTCGGTGCACGATCGAGTTACGGCCTGTCGATTTGGGCAGAAAGCTGGAGTAATTCCTGGAATACGCAGGCGAATAATTCGAGGCGACTCTTTGGAATCGATTCCAATAGTAAAATGAGCAGCGTTACCGACGGAACGTCCAACACGGTCGCCATGTCCGAATCGACACTCGATGTCTACGATGGTGACGCGATCAAATGGGGCTACATCGGCCACGTGGGCGTTGGTATCGATATTGCAGCTTATCACAGTCGTTACATTAACGACTGGGAATGCTGTGGTTGGACATCACCTCCCTACGGTCGGCCTTCGAGAGTCGGTCAACTCGCAGAATGGGGAACACCGGGAAGTTTACACACCGGCGGATGTCATGTCCTCATGGGTGATGGAGCCGTTCGCTTCTTGTCCGAGAACATCGACAACACGGTGCGGACGAGCCTGGCAACAATCTCCGGCGGAGAAGTAATCGGCGAATTCTGATTTTCGTTGTCTCGTGAACTCTTCAATTCGATATCACCACGCATGGCGGGGCGACATTTCCCGCCAGCGTGATTTTCTTCATAAGGATGTTGTTATGTCTGAACGTATCAATCAAATATGGCCCCTCATTATGATCTGTGCTTTGGTGTGTTGTCTGGGGGTCGGTTGCGGAACAAGTGAGGCTGAGTACGAAACTCCTGAATTAGTCCCCGTGGAAGGAACCGTCATGATCAACGGCAAACCTGAAGCCGGCGTTGTTGTGACACTGTCTCCTCTGGGGACAACTTCCGGTCAAGTCGCCTATGGAATGACGGATGACAGCGGGAAATTTGTCTGCGAATACTCGCAAGGAGGCGTTGGATGCCCTCAAGGACAATACGCGATTACTTGCTCAAAACTGGTCACACCCGAAGGTAAGCCGGTCCCTGAGGGGGCATCTGCGGCCGATGTGATGGCGAAAGACATGATTCCTCCCCGCTATCGGAATTATCAAAGTCCGTTCATGTCTCAAGAGGTTGGCCCTACCGGAATCACCAATCTGATGATCGATCTGAAAATGAAAAAGTAATCACATTCAGCTTGTACTGTTGACTCTGCTTACTCACTTTCGAGCTTCGTTTTTTTCCATTGGAACTCACCGGCCAGCTTTCCGACGATGACCGATTGTTGAGCGGCCAAATTTTGTGACTCAGAAATATCTCGGGAGAGATCAAAAAGCTTCCACGCTTGATCGGGCTGCTCGCGAACGATCTTCCACTGATGCCTGCGAAGTGCCGCATGTGTGCGGTATTCAAAGTAAAACGAATGATGCGGAGAGGATTCGTTGTCGGTCAGAATGCGCAGTGGATTCTTGCCATCATAGGTCCGGTCTGCGGGCAGTTTTGCTCCCGCTAATTTGACGGCGGCGATCAACAAGTCTGGTGACCAACAAGGCTGACCCAGCACAGAGCCCGGCTTGATGTGCCCCGGATACCGCGCCAAAGCGGGAACGCGCAACCCCCCTTCCCAACAAGTGACACCACCGCTGCGCAATGGCGTATTGATGCCCACATCCAGGCCGTCACGGTCTAAGCGAAACGCTCCATTGTCGGACATGAAAAAGACAAACGTGTCGTCGGTAATTTTGAGGTCATCGAGAGACCGAAGTACGTCACCAATGCGATGATCCAATGCCGTGACAACCGCCGCATATCGCTTGCGCGGATCGGTCACTTCCGGTGACCAGTCATATGAATCGAAGGCCCAGTCGGGAGCTTGCCAGATATTCGGTTCTCCCCGAATCTTGTTTCCCGCTGTCGGAAAATGAGGAGCGTTGAAGGGCAAGTAACAAAACCAGGGCTCCTTTTGTTTTGTTTTTCTCGACATGAAATCGATAGCGGCTTCGGCAAAAATATCGGTGGCGTATTCTCCCTCGCGATGCAGTTCTTTCGTGCCGAGATAGAGGTCATGTTTCTCTCGATAATTGTGATGGTAGTAATCCATATTCCCGGAGGCATGGCCCAGAAATTCGTCGAACTCACGTTCAGTCGGTCGCGAACCTTTGGCGAAGCCGATGTTCCATTTCCCGAAGCAGCCTGTCGCATACGGCGTTGGTGCCTGTTTCAGTAACTGAGGGATCAGGATCTCATCGTGAGCGAGGCCGATGCCGTAATTTCCCGCGACTCCACCAAGTTGATCGGTGAGCCCGTGTCGTTGCGGGATTCGTCCGGTCAGCAGACAGGCGCGCGAAACGGTGCAGGTTGGGGACGCTGTGTAGAAGCTGGTCAGCCTGGCTCCTTGCGAGGCAAGTTTGTCGAGGTGCGGCGTCTTGATCTCGGAAGCGGGATTGTACATCCGCAAATCGCCGTAACCGAGATTATCGACCGTGATGAGCAGAATATTGGGGCGATCTTGAGCAGTGGTTGATGAGATTCCGCAGAGTGAGATGCAGAGAAGCAGCCAGCAATGTCGCATGAGAAAATCCAGGTCATATTGACAATGAGAGTTTGGAGGAGCGCTGCCGGGGAGAAAGTCAAACGATGAGTGTAGCGAGTTAGCCGTGTGTCTTCGAACAGAAACTTTTGAAGAGCTTGATGCTTCCTTCGTGAAACCAGGCTTTGACTGATCGATACGACGCGAATCAAATACAATCACGCTCCCCGTTCTTCAGCATAGAGCGAATGCGAAACATCATTGCGATGACGCAACGAGCGGAGGGTGTGTGAAGTCTCGTCATCAATTGGTTGGGGTGGCGACATACGGAGCCTGATCGAACAGATCTTTCAGCCGGGGGTCATCCGTTGTTTTCTGTACGTTGAGCAGACGTTCCGCAAACTTCTCTTTGACGGCCTGATATGCGGGGAGTTCGGCCAAATTATTCATTTGCTGAGGATCGTTTTTCAAGTCGTACAATTCTTCGGCAGGGCGTTTGCCCAGTGTGAGATCGAACAGTTCCTGGGCTTCAGAACTGAAACGGTGAGTCACCATCCAGGCTTTGGTGAGACTGGCATCGAGATCGGACAATGTCGTTTGAGTCTGTTTGTGAAGCTCCTCATAAGTGGGAGCGTTGCCATCAGAGAGCCGTCGCGGATCTCCCATCGGCCAGCGATCGGTTTTGAAGTTGCGAATATAGAGATACTCGGGAGTACGAATTGCCCGCATTGGATAGGGAAGATTGCCGGCACGCGCATCGTGGACATGCAGTTCGCGACCGACAATCACTTCCTTGCGTTCCGGGTCGATCCAGCCGTTCTCCGGGCTGACCAGTTGCGGTTCAAAGCTGCGTCCCTGCATTGATTCGGGAACCGAAGCTCCCGCCAATTCCAGTAGAGTTGGTCCGATATCCATGATGCTGACAAAATCTTCGACAACTCGGCCCGCGGCAATCTTCTTCGGCCAGCGAACCATCAGCGGCGCGCGAATGGCCAGGTCGTAGCAGTTTGTTTTCCCTCGTGGAACTCCCGGGATGCCATGATCGCCGGAGAGTATCACAACGGTGTTATCGAGCTCTCCCGCTTTTTCCAATTCATCGAGCATGACGCCGAGCATCGCATCACTGGCCTGAACTTCTCCCAGATAGTCGGAAAAATCACGTCGAACATCATCGACATCCGGGAGGAATTTGGGGATCAGCCCTTTGAGTCGATCGGGGTCGATGTTCCAGAGTTTTTTCCCCGAATCGGCTACATACGGACGATGAACATTGATGGTTCCGTAGATAAAAAAGAACGGCTGATCCTGCGGACAGGCTTCAATCACGCTTTTCATTTCCAGACGGGGATGAGCCAGAGTTTCGGCGATGCGGAGCTCGCGTTCTTTCTCAGTCTGTGCCTCTGAAACATAAAGCCCATAGCGCTGGTAAGCGGGAAGTTCTTTTCGATTTCGTTTCCAGGGGCTGGGAGTAAAGGCAATGGTCTTTACACTCTTTTGTGCAAAGTAACCCTCTTCCCGCAACAGATCAGGAAACTTGGGAAGTGTCTTGAAGGGATTTTCGTGGCCTTTCCAGTCACTCGCTTTACCATTCAGAAAAGCGCCACTGCCACAGTTCCAGAAATATCTCCCCGTTGCCAAAGATGCACGACAAGGACCACACGACGCGACCGGTACGAAGGCATTGTTAAATAGAACGCCTTCTTTGGCGATGCGGTCGATGTTGGGAGTCTGGACGACATCGTTAAGAGAAGGAGTCTCCGGGTCGGCGTAAACTCCCGCATAGCGTCCCCAGTCATCGACAAAAAAGAACAGAATGTTGGGACGATCATGTGCACTGATTGATGATACCCAGCAGAGTGAGAGGCAGAGAAGCAGCCAGCAGTGTCGCATGAGAACATCCAGAAAATATTGACGATGAGAGTTTGGAGGAGCGGTGCCGGAGAGAAAGTCAGACTTTGAGTGTAGCGAGTTACCTGTGTATCTTTGAAGAGAAACTTTTCATTGGCTGGCTGATTTTTTTCCGTGTTATCATTCTTTGACTAATCGATACGAAGTGACTCAAAGACAATCAGGCTACCCATTCTTCAGCATAGAGCGAATTCGAAAAATCATTGCGAGACGCAATGGTCTGAGGACGTGGCCACTCCTTCAGCGGTTGGCCAGGATTCACTCTCTGCGACGGCTTGAGTCGATGACCCACCGAAACATAAGCCAGCAACACGCCAAAGCCTCTTAGAATCGAATCCAGCAGTGATGGTGCCCACAGGACCAAGCATAATATAGTTTGAAGGTATTTCTTCTTGCTGATTCATGGCCATTCCTGAATTTGATGTTGCGCGATGACAAACGAGGACACATAATTATTTTCAAAATTTGTCATCGCTTGATGATATACACATCTTCCGTTGCATCTGGCTCTGCACATTTGTCGAAAAATTTATCTCTCAGCATGTTGAATTTGTCCATTGACCCATAAGTGGTACAAAGGGGAAGGCCCGCTAAAGTCAATCAAGAGGCGAGCAGGCATGCCATCAAGTTCAAACTCATGATTAAATCCGAGATCCCATAAGGCGTGAGAGCTAGAACTTTGATAAATCATCTCCCCATCCAGGCGGAGGGTTACGCGAGAGGAATGCGTCGCGTGTTGAACACTAACCACACGCCGTTCAGGAATCTCGATCGTCCAAGTGTGTGAGGCCCCCATGTTTAGCTACCCTCGATTCACTACACAATCCATAGAGAGCCTTAAATCAACCAAACTGTATGGCGAGCAAACAATCACTTCACCACGCGAATGCGGATGTTTTTGAAATCGACCCACATTGGTTTACCGGCGTGCAATTGCAACGCGAGAATTCCTTCTCGCAGTGCCAGTTCGGGAGAGTCGGTGAATTCGAGGATCAGCCTGTTGTTGAGGTAGTGCTGGATGTGATTCCCTTTGGCGATGATGACGACATCGTTCCAGTCATCCAGGTTGACGAGTTTTTCAAACTCAGCCGCCGTGATCAGGGTGTCGGTCACTTCTTTTTTGCCCTCTTTACCCACGACGGCTTTCTCACCGGCCAGGCAAATGCGTCCGCGACCGAGTCCTTCGCCGTAAATGAAACCAGCGACGTTTGGCAATTTCGATTCGTTGCGAATTTCGTGTTGATAGCCGCGAACGACCCAGTCGTTTCGCACTTTGCCATCGGTGATGTGCTTGGAGCGGTATTGAATCCCCGAATTATTGGAGGCACTGCACCGAAAAGAGAGGCGTAATTCGAAGTCTTTGGTAGTTCCCTCTTTCCAAATCAGAAAGGTGTTTCCTTTGGCGGCGTTTTCAGCCGTCGTCTCACCGTGGATGACGCCGTCTTTCACAGACCAGAGTCGTGGATCGCCGTCCCAGCCTTCGAGAGTCTTGCCATCAAAGATGCTCTGCAACTCGGGAGATTCTTTGGGAGCAGTCTGAGGAGACTCGGCAGCGAGTGTGTGAAAGGTGAGAAAACCGAGAGCGAGAAAAGATAAAGACCGGACCATGTGAGTCAACTCCGTATTGTGTGCGGGATCATGTGGAACTCAGATTATGACGGAACGACAGGAAATTACCAATCAAGCCAAGAATATGCCCAAAATCATGAGTCAGGCAAGATTCTGTTCGGCTGGTAAATTCGCCCCCGGGATTGTACACTTTTGATTGGATAATCTTTGATTTCCAGCGAATTACGAACAATTTTCTCCGCGAAGTTGTCCATTGTTTGATCTCCTTTGACAGGAAAGTGCCTTCCGCACGATGGCCGATAAACCGACCCCCGACAATTCCGAAGACCAGGACTCCTGGGAAAACCTCGCCAAGGATCTCTTCGGCGTCGAATTTGATTCCCAGCCGACCGCGTCTGACGACTTGGACGATGATCTGCTGGATGATGACGACTTTCTGAATTCAGACAACGACCTCGAATTGTCGGAAGAAGAGGAAGCGATCGACGACGCAGACGATGATGAGTTCGTGGAAGAAGACGAAGTTCCCATCACATCGGCTTCAGGTCCGGAGACTTCAGGCTCGAATGTCGATCTCGATGCCCTGCTCGATTTCTCCAAGTCTTTAGACGAAGTCGAAGAGAAGGCCTTCACGCCGGAACCGAGTCTGTTTGAAAAGCTGGAAGCGGCCGCTCCCAAAGTGATTGCGTCAGAATTCGACTTCGGCGACGATGATGAAGATGAGTTCGACGATGAAGAAATGGAAGACGACGACGATTTTGAAGTCGATCTGGAAGAGGAGATTGTTGCGGAGTCCGAGGAAGAGGATGACGAAGACGACGACCAACTTGATACCGGCGATATCTGGGATGCGTTGGACGAATTTGGTCCCGAAGATTTAGGCTCGCCACATGTTGATCGTGGACAAAAACGCGGCGGTAAACCTCCGCGTGATCCAGAAATTGGGATAGTGGCAAATTCCCCTGCCAACGAACCGACCCGACAACCTTCCTTCAAAACAGAGTTTGCCGGCGATGCCGATTTTGGATTAGGCATCCTTGAAGATGCCGAAACCGATGACGAGGATGAAACAGACGAAAGCGCAGAAGCCAACTCGGACACCGACGATCAAGAAGAAAAACCAAAACGACCGAGACGGCGGAGAAGACGAGGCCGAAGACGGCCCAAAACGACAACTGCCGAAGAATCAGATTCTTCCTCGGAGGAAGTCGAGTCCGATGAACAAGAGGATGCGAAACTGAATGAAAGTTCGGACGACTCTGACGAAGAGAGCGAGGAGACGGAAAAACGGCGTAAACCAAAACGCTCTCGTCGGCGCAGACGACCGAAAAAACGTGAAGAAGCTGAGAAAGACGAATCGGAAGTCTCACAAGACGACACGGGCGATAATGTAGCGGACGATAGTGGTGTTGACGACGAGGATGATGACGACGATGACCAAGACTCATCTGACAAATCGCGATACAAGAACGTCCCCACTTGGTCGGAAGCCATCGATTTGATTGCCGACCGAAAAGCCCGCACACGATCTTCCTCTTCCACCAAATCGAGCGGAAAAGGGCGAGGACGAGGTCGGCGACGCAGCCCGAAAAAGTCCAGTTCTTAAAGTCGGAATTGAGGGGAACACCCACCACGACGTGTAGCCACAACCAAATTTCTGGATTCGTTTCCACCTCACCCCGGCCCTCTCCCCCAGAGGCGGAGAGGGTGGCATGCAGGTTGGTACACGGATATTCGGATGAGCGGTTGGGCTTGGATTGTTTTCGGTAAGAATACATCATGAGCGTTGATCAATTCCTTCTCCTCCTGGAGGAGGAGAAGGTGCCCGAAGGGCGGTTGAGGAGGTCGATCAGGTTTGGTCGAGTCTCGGTTGATCAAGAAATTTGTGCACGATGCAAAACTTTTTATCCTGAGTAGCATAAACATCATGACCGAAAAGACCTGCCGACTTGTGACGCTGGGCTGTAAAGTCAACCAGTATGAAACACAACTGGTCAAAGAAACTTTGTTGCGCAACGGATATCGAGAAGCCGGCGAACACGAACCGGCAGAGCTTTGCGTCGTTAATACCTGCACCGTGACCAACACAGGTGATTCTAAATCGCGACAGATTATTCGCCAACTCTCGCGCAAGAATCCCGGAACTCGTACGGTCGTGATGGGATGTTATGCCACACGCGATCCCGAGGCGGTTGCCGAGTTGCCAAATGTTGTCGAAGTGGTCTCTGACAAACGCGAGCTTCCCGATGTGTTCGATCGACTCGGCATGTACGACATACCGACTGGGATCAGTCAGTTCGATGGTCGGCAACGCGCGTATGTCAAGGTGCAGGATGGCTGTATCCTTCGCTGCACCTATTGCATCATTCCCGATGTTCGTCCCGGCTTGCAAAGTCGGTCTCCGCAGGATATCGAAGACGAAGTTCGGCGGCTGATCGACAACGGATACAACGAGATCATCCTGAGTGGTATCCATGTAGGACATTACGGCGTCGACACGACTCGCGGAAAGTCGGGAGTTCCCCCCTTCCGTTTGTGGCATCTGTTCGAGAAGCTCGATCGCATCCCGGGAGACTGGAGAATGCGTTTGTCTTCGATCGAAGCGGTCGAAGTGAATGATGAATTTATCTCGACGGCCGCGAATTGCGAACATCTTTGCCCGCAATTTCATCCGGCTTTACAAAGCGGTTCGGAATCCGTTTTAAGACGAATGAGACGCCGCTATTCAATCAGTCGATTTCAGGATAAGTTGCAGCAGATGCGGGAAGAACTCGACCGCCCTGCCTTCACGACAGATGTGATTGTCGGCTTTCCCGGCGAAACCGAGTCAGAGTTTGAAGAAACGCTGGAAGCCTGTCGCCAGGCTGAGTTTATGAAAATCCACGTGTTCCCGTTCAGCCCCCGAAAAGGAACACCGGCAGCCAGTTTCCCCGATCAAATTTCACCCGAGGTTCGTAAAGAGCGCGTGCAGCGTTTGTCGATCCTGGAACGGGAATTGGCCGAGAATTTTTATCGACGGTTTGAAGGGGAAAAACTCGAAGTTCTGGTCGAAGGCGAACATCCTGAAAAAACAGGCTTTGTTCGAGGCACGGATCGACGTTATATTCCTGTAGAGCTTCCTGGAAACTCCAGCGAGGTTGGAAAGATCGTCTGGGCAACCGGTGTCCAGTCAAATCGACATTATCTCGACGCGATGCGTCGGAGTGGGGCCAATGTCACTATCTGATATCACATCTCAATATCTTGAAATTCAAGAACAAAACGGTGTCGCCTGCGTTCAGTTCAAAGAGAACCGACTGACCGACGAAGACAACATCGAACAAATCGGACGCGAACTGTTTGCTTTGACCGACCAGTATCATTGCAAGAAGGTCATTCTTGACCTGACCGATCTCAAAATGCTGACCAGTTCTGTGCTGGGAAAAATGATCACTCTGCATCGTAAGTTACATCGCAGTAATGGCAAACTGGTTCTTTGCAATGCGGGTGATTATGTGACCGAGGTGTTAGAGACCAGCCGCCTGCACGATTATTTTCATGTGGCGGATGACCAATCGGCGGCATTGAAACTCCTGCCCTGAACGTGCAACCGACTGACGGAAAGAATCTGACACGTGCTTATCGCCATCGAAGGGATTGACGGATCGGGTAAAGGAACTCAAGCCCGCCTGCTGACAGAAGCCTTGCAGGGACGAGATCTCTCCGTAGAACTGCTCAGCTTCCCCCGTTACGACGACACATTCTTTGGTGCTGCGGTGGGACGTTTTTTGAATGGAGAATTCGGATCGCTCGGCGAAGCGAATCCTTATTTAGTTTCTTTGCTGTTCGCGGGTGACCGATTCGAATCGCGAGATCTGCTCAAGGAAAAACTGGCAGCGAACGATCTTGTCGTGCTGGACCGTTATGTGTCATCGAATATTGCCCATCAAGGATCGAAACTCCCACTCGACCAGCAACAGTCTCTCTTCGACTTCGTGGAACAACTGGAATATGAAGTTTACAAGTTACCTCAAGCCGATTTGAATATTTTGCTCGATCTGCCCGCCGAGACGGCGCAAGAACTGATCGCACGTAAAAATGCTCGCAGTTACACAGAGAAGTCTCACGATCTACAAGAAGCCGACCGAGATTATTTGGAATCCGTTCGCCAGACGTATTTGGCTGTCGCACGTCGTCATCCCGAGAATTGGCGAATCGTTTCGTCCCTGAAAGAAGATGGCTTACTGCGAACCATCGAAGAGATCAGCGAAGAACTACTGACACTCGCGGTTCAAGCCGCCGATTCCTGATCGTCTTCGTCATCAGCCTCTTCGTCATCATCGTCCCAATCTTCGTCCTCCTCATCGCCTTCTTCCCACTCTTCATCCTCGTGAGGTTCATCTTCGTCAGCCTCTTCAGCGTCCGGTTCCTCTTCTTCTGGTTCTTCCAGAGCGAGTTTGTTTTCCGGGCGAAGTCGTAACTCGGAAGCAGATGGCAGATCGTCGAGCGTTCGCAGACCGAAGAGTTCGAGAAACATGCGCGTCGTAATGTAGAGATAGGGGCGACCGAGAGAATCGTCTTCGCCGCCAATTTTGACCAGACCGCGTTCCATGAGCAGTTTCAGAATTTCCGAACATTGGACGCCACGAATCGCTTCAATATCGGCTCGGGTAATCGGTTGACGATAGGCAACAATGGTGAGAGTTTCCATTGCCGGTGAAGAGAGTTTCAGTTCTGCCGTGCGTTGGTGGAGTTGATCGAGCCAATGTGCAAATCGGGGGCGTGTTAACATTTGATAGCCGCTGGCAACTCGTTCGATGCCAAAGGCACTCCCTTCGGCATCATACGCGGCATTCAGTTCGTCGATAAGTTCTTTCACTTCTGACGTATCTGCCAGTAAAGAAAATTGACAAAGTTTTCGAGTCGAAAGAGGACCATCGGCGACAAAGAACGCCGCTTCCAGTCGTGCCATTTTTTCAGTTCTTACGCCGGGCACATTTGTGGACGAGGGAACGATCGAGGCAGCTTGTTCGGCTTGCCTGTGCTGCCATCTCAGCCATTCTGAAGCGGGAGTTTGAGCCGAGAGATCTCGTGTCGAGACGATACCGCTTCTGATTAGCGGTTGTTGATTTGAGCCGACCAAGTTTCCACCTGTTGGATCACTTTTGTAACCGCTTGTAACGGCTCACCCGCTTCCGCTTGAAAACGGTGAGTAATTCGCGGGTTATCGGGATGTGACAAATCGCAGGCAAACACAAAGACAAACGGCTCTTCAGTTTGCGAGAGTTGATATTTCTGCACGCCGAGTTGGTTTAAACGACTGACGGCTTCTCGCCAGCGTGAAATTTCCGCAGGCTGTGAGGGGTTTTGAGAATTGGATTCAGCATCCAATTCGCGAGAAAGATTCGACGGACGTGTGTAACCGGCATTTTGTGCCGCGAAAGGGTCACCTTGATTTCCCAATCTCTCTCCAGAGTCGGCAATCGCCTGTGTGGAAACTCCTCCACGATTCGCCGCAAATGGATCAACGACCTCTCCCGCGTTGTTAACTGCGGTCGAACTCTCGGGACGCGAAACGGCTTCGGGATTGTCAAAGGGATTGGCCCAATCCTCGCGAAGGGATTGATTGTTGGCCAGCGGAGCATTTGAGGAACTGGCGGATTCCAGATTCATGCGATCCGAGGGCATGGGAGGCAGAGAGTCATCGAACGGCGTTTGTTGATCGAGTTCGAGTTCGATATCGGGTTCTTCGCCTTCCGCGTTCGCGGTGAACAACTGATCGAACTTGGGGACTCCGAACACGGCCACTAATGGGACCACCAATAATGGCACCATCATTAACCATGAAGTGAGTGATTGTCCTTGACGCGCTGACATGGAAACCTCCTGTTTCCGAACATTCTTGGGGGCTGTTTCTCTGACGGGGAGGAGGAATCCTTCCAGTCGCCCCATCCATTGATCGAGCTGAGAAACGAGGCGAATTGTAGATCAGGGCGTCCGACCTCACAATTGCAATTTGTCCGAAAACACAACGAATCAGAGGAAATTCCCCTGTTCGTTAAGTCTATGCTATATCTGAGATTGTTGAAGAAATCGAACAGGAAGAAACGTACATTTGGCCTCATCAATCGTGGCGAATTTACGATGAATCTCCGTGGCTGGGCTTTCCGACAGCAGTTTCAGAGCCTAAACTGGTTCATACGTCCCCGCTCCCCAGGCACAAATTTGGAATGTGCGTTTGACCGGACTCATCAGGATTCTTTCAGTGAAGAGGTTTATCATGGATGGCCATAAAATGTTTCGATGGATTTGTTCGGGAATTGCCCTGCTTGCACTCACAACCACTGCGAGAGCTCAGGATGCCGAACACAACCTCGCTCCCGCGATTCGGATTGCCAAACAATCCATGAAAACCGCTGAGGAGCTGCAAGATTATTCTGCCGATTTCTTCAAACGAGAAGTCGTGGGCGGCCAGACGATTGTCCACTCGATGGCAGTCAAGATGCGGCACGAGCCGTTTAGTGTCTATTTACGATTCCACAAACCGCACGATGGCCGGGAAGTGATCTATGTCGAAGGCCAGAATAACGGGAATCTATTGGCTCACGAAACCGGCATCAAAAGCGTCGTCGGGACGGTCTCGCTTTCCCCCAACAGCAAAGAGGCCCTTTCAGAAAGCAAACATCCCATCACCGAAATGGGGATTGCCAATTTGGTCAAGCAGCTGATCAAGCAATGGGAGTTCGAATCCAAGTATGGTGAATCTGAAGTGAAATATTATCCGAATGCCAAACTGGGTGATCGACAGGTCAAAGTGATTGAAAGCAGTCACCCGACCCCACGGAAACAATTCCCGTATCACAAAACAATGCTGTACATCGATAAAGAAACGAATCTGCCGATCCGCATCGAGCATTACGCATTTCCGGTGGGTGGACAACCGGCTCAACGCGTGGAAGAGTTCACTTACTCGAACGTCCAAACGAACATCGGTTTAACGAACACCGACTTCAGCACACAGAATCCCAATTACGGTTTTTGAGCCTGACCATCTCTGAGCGTGTCGTGGAGGAGTCATGGATTCTTCGTTGAAGGTTGCGGCGTCCATCTCCGAGGTTCGTGCGCTGGTTAAATCGCTTCGCGCAAACGGAAAAAACGTTGGAGTTGTACCGACGATGGGCGCGTTACACGACGGTCATCTCTCCCTGATGCGGGCGGCCCGATCCCGGTGCGATGTTCTGGTCAGTACGATTTTTGTGAATCCCACACAATTCGCTCCGGGAGAAGATTTCGAAAAGTATCCAAGACCGCTGGAAGGCGATCTCAATCTCTGCCGTTCCGAAGGTGTCGATCTTGTTTTCACACCGACACCCGACATCATGTATCCGGTCGGGCATCAAACACATGTCGAAGTCGAGCGAACATCACAGCTATGGGAGGGTGCTCATCGTCCCTCACATTTTCGTGGCGTGACGACGGTCGTGTTAAAGCTGCTCAATATCGTGCAGGCAGATGTCGCGTTCTTTGGACAAAAAGATTATCAGCAACAACTCCTGATTCGCCAGATGTGTCGAGACCTCGATGTTCCCACTCGGATCGAGACTTGCGCGACGATTCGAGAAGAAACCGGCCTCGCTTTATCGAGCCGAAACGCCTATCTTTCCGAGCAAGAGCGTGAACAGGCAGTCCAGTTATCGTCGGCACTTCGATGGGGGATTGATCAGGTCGCGGAAGGTATTCAGAACCTGTCAGATGTTCGGCAACAAATGCTCGAACTTTTGACCAACAATACCCAGTTTGTCCCCGACTACATTACCATTGTGGATGCTGACACACTCGAAGAATTAGACTCACCGAGTGATCGGATGGTGGCCATCGCGGCGGCCACACTCGGCAAGACACGCTTGATCGACAACATGCTGGTCCCCCCCTTCAGTCTCGAAAAACTGAACGAACACTGATTCCCGGAAAATCGGAAAGCTCCACACCGTGCAACAAACGCTCCTTCGCATCCTGCTCACCGACTGGTTCACCATCGAGTCGCGCGAAGGAATCTGGCATTTTGGTGTCGGCTTTATCCTGATCCCCTGGGTGATCCTGGGAGTCATTGAAATACGGAATGCTCTTCGCGAAGGCCAAGCCCTCAAGCAAATGCAAGGTTCGCTCGCCACTTGGGCAGTAATTGCGGGAGTGATTCTCGCCGTTCCTCTTTTTGCTGGAAAAATCCCTGTGCAAAGTGTCCCCGTATTTGGCTGGGGATTTATGCTGGTGATGGGTTTCCTTTCTGCCGGAATGGTCACGATCCGTCGTGGCAAAAAAATCGGTATCCCGAGCGAAGTGATTGAGTCACTGGGAGTTCATATTTTTGTCTCGGGCATCGTGGGAGCGAGATTGTTTTTTCTCATTCAATATCGCAATCAGGTTTTCAGAGATGCGAACGGGCTCGGTGGTTTTCTCAAAGCTGCGCTGAATTTCGCAGACGGTGGGATGGTATTATATGGAGGTGTGCTGCTGGGGATTGTGGTCTATCTTTGGTTTTGTCGAAAATGGAAAATCCCCTCACTCCTGTTGGCAGACCTCGTCATCCCGGCCATCTTCCTCGGGTTGGCCTTCGGTCGGCTGGGATGTCTGTTGAATGGTTGCTGTTTCGGCGATGTCTGCGAGCTGCCCTGGAGTATTCAATTTCCTCCCGGCTCCCCCCCTTACATGGCGTTACTGAATCGAGGATTTATCGAACCAGATGCGGCTCGTTCGTTGCCTTTGCATCCCACTCAGATTTACAGCAGCATCAATGCGTTTTTATTGGCGGCATTAGGAACAGTCTGGTTTCGACAACGGACACGAGACGGTGAAGTTGTGGTGCTGGCATTATTGACCTATCCGATCATGCGATTCACGATTGAATTTTTGCGGAACGATGAATTTGGCCAGTTTCGGACCGGACTGACAATCTCTCAACTGGTCAGTATCGGACTCTTCGTTTTCGGACTGATTCTACTGTTCTGGCAGAAGTCGCGACCTGCCAGCAAGACACCTCTACCACTCAAAATCGAGCTTCCCGCCCCGAAAACACAGGTTCCCGTCAATCAAGCGACCTAAAGACGAAGGCAAAGGTGTGAGAAAAGTGTGTGCTCAGGCGTCAAGTTGTTATATGATCTCGACTTGGGCACTTCCTTATCGTCACGCACTTGATACTCAACTCCTGTGAGCGCATCCGATTCCGACCTGATAGAACGCTGCCTGAGTGGCCAAGTGGCCGCTTACGGTGAGCTTGTGCATCGACATCAGAATCGTTTGTTCAATAGTCTCTATCGAATGCTCGGCTCTCGGGAAGACGCCGACGATATTGCCCAGGAAGCGTTCGTCGCGGCTTTTCAGAAACTCGACACTTTTCGAGGTGATTCGCAATTCTACTCGTGGCTATTTCGGATCGCCTATAACACCGCCATCTCGATGAAGCGGAAAGCTCGCCTGAAAACTGTCTCTGGCGACAAACTGAAAGAGTCCAGCGGTCAAGAACCGAACGACACCAATCCCGACCATGATCCGGGACATGCTATTGATGTTGAAGAAACACAGACCGCGGTACAGCAAGCTCTCAATGAACTTTCTGCAGAGTACCGCGAAGCGATTGTCTTGAAAGAGATGGAAGATCTTTCTTACGAAGAAATCGCAGAGCTGGCCGATGTTCCTGTGGGAACCATCCGTAGCCGTCTCCATCGCGCGCGGGCAGAGTTACGCGAGAAACTGCGCGTGGTTCTCGAAAAGACCGGTTAGCGAGTGCCGGGAGTGATGGGTAGCCACGAGCAATAGTACATCGCTTTGGGAACTGTCATTTCCATGATCGATCGCCATTGCTCTTCGGGAGCCGAAGCTTTGACACTTCCCATCATCACGTCGAATATTGTGGGAGGGCCAGAATAAGTCACCACATTGACGGCGTTTAACCCCAGTTCTTTTTGCAACGCGGCAATGGCGTCCTCTTCAAATCCAATCGCATCGACCAACCCATTATCGAGAGCCTGATTGGCCGTATAAACCTGACCCGTTGCGAGAGTTCTCACTTGTTCTTTATCGAGGTTGTCTCGATTGTCGGCGATGATCGACAAGAATCGGTCGAAAGAGTCATCGATGATTTCTGTCCAAACGTTCATTTCCCGTTCGGTCATTTCGCGGAACGGACTGAGCGAACCTTTGAGCGGGCCGGTACGAATTGGATCGGGCTCGACTCCCAGTTTTTGAGCCATCTCGGTCGCGTTGTACCGGGGAAGAATCACACCGATGGAACCGGTCCAAGTGGTCGGCTCGGCGTAAATTTTTCCTTTGGTTCCACTCCCCATCGAAATGTAGTACCCGCCGCTGGCTGCCATATCTTTCATGGCAACATACACCGGCTTCTTTTCGGACAGCTTTTTCAGTTCGTGATAGATTTGATGACTGTCTGTGACCAGCCCCCCGGGACTATCGACAACCAGCAAAACCCCTTTGACATCATCTTTCTTGGTCGCTTCCTGAATGAATTCTATCGTTTGCTCAGTGAACGGAGCCATGATGGTTCCCGTCACCTCAATCCGCACAATCTTGGCATCGGCATCCTTGTTTCCCGAGTGATGGGATTCCTGCACGCTTGCTGACTGCGAACCCAAGGTGCTTGTTAAGGTGACCAGTTGCAGATTGATCATGATCGAGATGAACAACACGAACATCAATAGTCGCCATTTCCAGGTGCTTTTGTGCGGGTCGGGCACATTCACAATGACTTGAGGAATTTGGTTCGATTGTTGTGGTGTAGGCTCGGTCATGATTTTCTTTCCGTCTCATCTGGCACCGTTGGACAGGCTCAATGAATGAGACCACCACAGTGAATGTCAATCTAGGTAAACTGCATCGTCTCTTCGGAATGTAACGATTCTGCCTGTTGTAGCTGTCATTCTCGCACAATCAGAGCGTTCAAGCGATGGAATCGTCATAACCGGACGTTTCCTCCGTCGATAGAGATCATGCAGAGTAGGTTTGCACCGGTTGTAATGATTATTGGCAGCGGACCCGATTCCTGCAACAGACTAACTCTCAGGAAACTTTCTGCGTTCCCTGAAAGCGTGACAAATTGACTATCCGAAGGAGTTGAGGGATGAAATTTCACCAGTCACCCATCGCAAAAGGCCTCGTTTGTACTGCGGCCGGCAGCATGCTCCTGTTCCAGGCGAGCGGATTTTCTCTCTCTTCGGTCGAAGCTCAACAGAAAACTTCGATTCAACAAGAACTTGAGAAACTGTACCAGCAGGAAGGCCGCCAGGCCCCCAGCATGGAACTGAAAACACTTCCGCGAGAAACTCTCGATGGTCGGGTCTTTCAGGAATCTGCCGATTCCAGCAAACCTCCACAAGCTGTCTCTCCCCAACAACAAGAGACAAAGTATCCGGTTCGTCAGGCCACACCGGCCACTCAAACGAGTGCCGCGTATGATGCACGCAACCGAAACAATCAGGTTCAACCATCTCTGGAACAAACGGTGGAAACTCCCGCTCCTAAAAAGCGCGGATTGTTAAATCGTATGAATGGTTTTGACAAACTGATGTTCTGGAAGAAGAACAAGAAACAAGAGCCGAGCACCACTCAAGAAGAACAAGTGGCTGAGACACCCACCGTGACTCAACCGACTGCACCACGTCAGCCGTCGTATCAACCGGCATCCGCGCCACCCGCAGCACCTCCCGGAGAGTATCCGCCGACACGGTTCCAACGTCCCGTGCAAACCAACCCCACCGCTTCGGCACCCAGAGCATTGCCTCCCACACAACAGACTGCTCCGATTCGGACAGCACAACCATTCCCAGGGAGTGAAGCACCAAGACGAACCGTCACAATACCAGCTCAACCCTCTCGTTCTGGTCAGATGCCGGTCATCATCCCACAGGGACAAGATCGTCCGACTCAGGCACTTCCCACACCTTCGCGAGTCGTAAATACGATTCCCCCCAAGTCGGAACCAACAGCCGCACCGGTCGCAAGTGGTAAAAGTCTTCCACCTGCACCTGCTGAATTCGACTCCTTAGAGGAGATTC
>Ga0055584_100002019_pt1 | contig 19942 bp, 16 predicted proteins | sample OSDHelmetaG_FD_58716 | JGI IMG/M metagenome (GOLD analysis project Ga0055584, IMG submission 58716) | Pelagic marine sediment microbial communities from the LTER site Helgoland, North Sea, for post-phytoplankton bloom and carbon turnover... | ecosystem: Environmental > Aquatic > Marine >... | reverse complement strand
ACCCTGACTTGTTGTCAGCAAGACATCTGCAATGTCGGCTCGCGGGAGAGTTGCACAAATTTCAAAGCCTTCGCCCAGTTCCGTCGGGACATCCTTAAGACTGTGCACCGCAAAATCGATGTCGCCCCGAATCAAGGCTTCTTCCAACTCCTTTGTAAAGATTCCTTTATCGACCACAGGATTATCACCCAGCGCAAATTCGCTCAGCTTTAAATCAGGGCGTTTGTCGCCAATCGTTTTCACCACTTCGATCTGCACATCGACACCAACCTCTGCGAGGGCGACTTCGGTCATTCGTGCCTGTGTCAGGGCGAGATCGCTTCCGCGCGTTCCCAGTATGAGTGGTCTTGTCATGAGTCTGTGACGGCCCTTCCGGTCGATCCTCCGAGAAAGTCGCGTTGTTGCTGCCGTGTGTTTGGCACTTCTGCGAGAGCCTCGATTCCTTTTTCTTCGAGAAACTCACTGATGACGCTGCGGCAGATTTCGATCTGCTTCTCTCGCCGCTCTACACCATCGTCAGCGATTCGCTGGAGCTGGTCGATGTTGTATAGATATACGCCCTCGATTTCGTTGACCTCGTCTTCGACATCCCGTGGGACGGCAATGTCGATCAAGAAAAGGGAGGATCCTCGGCGTTCCTCCACGAATCTTTCGACGTGCGCCCGATGAACCACAGCATGCGGAGCCCCTGTTGAAGAGATGACAATGTCGACTTTATCCAGATAGTTCATCCAATCATCAAAGTGGATCGCTTTCCCCTGCAGTTCCGCCGCAAGTTCTTCTGCTTTATCAAAACTTCGGTTCGAGACAATGATGCTCTTCGCTCCACGGGACTGCAGGCTTTGTGCGGTGACGCGGCTCATCTCCCCGGCCCCAAGAATCATGACGCGGCAGCCATCGAGCTTTCCAAAAATCTTTTCGGCCAAATCAACCGCTGCGGCTCCCACAGAGGTTGAACCCTGCTGTATTCTCGTTTTGGATCGCACCAACTTGCCCACTGTAAACGACTGTTGAAAGAGCTTGTTCAGACATCTCGAAGTTGCACCGTATTGCTGAGCAGTGGCATAAGCTTTTTTGATCTGGCCAAAAATTTCAGTCTCACCCAGAACCATCGAATCCAGCCCACTCGCTACCTCAAAAAGGTGGTGCGCCGCTTGCTCCGCTTCGTGTTGGTAAAATTCAACTTCACCATGCTGCACTTCGAAATGATCCACAAGATAGTCGACGAGAAGATCGACGGCAGTTTTCGGATCAGCCGCTGAACCGTATATCTCAACTCGATTGCAGGTCGAGAGCACAACCGCTTCCTCGATAGGATCGATTTCACGAATCTCGTTTAGGTGAGACGGAATCGCCTTCTCAGCAAACGCAAGCCGCTCACGGATCTCCACGGGAGCCGTTTTGTGGTTTACGCCTAGGCAGAAAATCGACACAACAAGAAGGGTAGTTTCGTTAGAGGAGCGACAAGGTGACAAGCGCAAACGCGAATGCACCAATCGCAAAAAGCGACAGCCGCATCGGAGAAAAACGACGCACTGTCTGAACAACAAGAATAATCAGGTAAAGCAACCAGACTGCCCCCGAAGCAGCGAGATGGACCGTGTGAGGAACAACCCTCATGAAAAACGCCGCAATGATTCCGATCGTAATCAAAATGGTTCCGATCACAAGGAGGCGGATGATTGCATCGGAGAGATACTTGATGGGCGGCAGAGAGTAGAAAAGGCGTCCCGGCTCGTGGCTCTTCAGTTGGCGATTCTGCACGAGATACATGATTCCCGCGATGCAGGCGAGGCCGTAAGCCCCATACGCGAGCAACGACATCGACGCGTGCATTTCCAACCAGGGATCCAGGGTCTCGGGGGGCCGGGCACCGGGATCATCTACATAGAGACTGACGATCGCGATAAGTTGGAACACAAACACCAGAGGCATCGAAAACACCCCGAGCAACGAAAGTCGAAAAGCTTTCCCCAAAGCAAGATAAAGAATGACCACGCTCCAGCAAATGAATACGAAGACCTCGGCTCCGTTCGTGATCGGGCATCTTCCGTGCAATTCTCCACGCTCACGCAAAAAGAGACATTGAAAGACGAAGCCGGCAGCCGCGAGCCAGAAATTCAGCCCCACCTCTCCCTTCCGGCCACGACGCAGCGATACCACCGCGAGCACGAAGCCTGCGAAAAAGATCAGGGTTGAAATTATGAGATACCAGTCGTCCATCGCTGACATAGGTGCGTCGGAACAGGAAAAGCAGAGGGATTTTGCGGGTCGCAAAGGTAGACTGACAGCGACGCATTGCAAGGGGTAGAGACAGCACGAAATCCCGTCTTTTGGAGGTTGTTTTTCCAGCAGTTCTTCCTAGTTGAAACGGGAATGGAGTAGCCGCTACTCATCTCAGCAAGCGAGCGGTCACAAAGATCGCCACCATTTCCCCTTTATCGCGCGGTGGACGCTCGATTCGGAGGAAGCTGTGAACGCCATCCTGGAGAGTGAATTCCTTATATACTTCGCTGCCGGGTTTTCCCGCAGAAATCATCTCCAAGGCTTCAGCCTGAGAAAGCGAATACACCTCGAGCAGTCCCGAATATTCGACATTCTGATTCTGCAAACGAATGAACAGTAGAAGCCGCTTGTCTGACTTTTCCAGTTCCGATGGAGTGAAAATCCCCGCGAGAACTACACCGCCATTTCGAATAGCAGCTGGCTTGTCATTTCCATCGTGACGCCCACATTTCTCGTTTCAAAAGCTGTTGGTGTTGCTTTCGTCATGGGAACTGCGTCTCCACCGGTTTCGGTGAGAGTAGCCTTACTCGGAATCTCTGGAGGATCATATTCCGTTAGGTAGATGCATTCCTCGTATGATCCCACTTTCAGCCGCTCTCCGAATCGAGACCGTGTATTCCGCTTTACTTTGCCGTCCTCCACCAATTTTTCAACTTCGGCGTAAAGTGCCGATGACTCCTCGGCACCGCCGTGTTTTCGGAGCAAATCGGGAGGTGCTTTCAACTCAATCTCGACCCATTCTGCGGTGAGTCCGACCGACTCCGGTTTTTGTTCATCTTCCCCTCGAACGATCAAAAAGCTGAAAGCCAGAATACAGAAACAGCTCAAACACGCTCGCATAGATGCATTGTTACCACAGCCCAGTGGCACTTGGCGATGGAGAAAAGGAAAAGCGCCTACGCACCCACCCGAGCCGAGCCCATCAACTCCAGCAGCCTCTCCAGTTCCGTGGCAGAAGTTTTTGCCACAAACCCACGGGCGTGGGCGAAGTGGACGTCATGCTCTTCTTCTAACTGCGAAAAATCGAGTCGGGGACTGTCTGCGTAGCGTGAAAGACCATAGCCCGCACCTCGCCTGTCCGGATAAATGAGACCGTCAACTTCCTCTCCCTGCATCGCGATATAGCGGGCAATTCCGGAAGAAGGATCATCCGGCATCGACTCGGTCCGGGCCATGTAGAGAACGCGCAAAGGTTTCTCACCTTCGCCGACCTCCAGCATTTCCACATTCCTCGCAACGTAGTCGATTCGCTCGCGCAGAGACCGCAGGAACATGACAAGGTCTTCACCGATCATCCGCATCATTTCCCAGATTGGATCGCCCGGATTCCACTCGTTTTTCTGAGCAAAACGACGGAGCAGGGTAATATCGATAGGGGAATTGAGCGCATTCATGACGTCCCGTTCGACACCCAGCCATTTCGCTGTTTCAAAAGGACCTCGTGAATCAAACCACTCCGCCGGTTCAAGCCACTCACAGAAATTTCGAGCGTCTTCGTAGAGTCCGAAGTCCTGCAGAACGAGAGACAAAGCGCAGATGGGATCGCGATCAGCGGGAAACTGGTGGTGATCAAAATTCTTCCGATCCGGTTCATGCTCCCCTCCCACATCAACAACGACGATTTCCGGATCAGCCAGGTCTTCATCAGTGGGGTTCCGTCGCCAGATCGGAACGCGGTGGCGCGAAAGCAGCAGGCAGCAGGCGAGCAGGTCGTCCTTATGCGCACTTCCGGGATGGGTCAAAATAGCTTTCATGCAATGTCTCAGGCTTTGCTCTCCGCCCCTTGCGGGAGTCCCTCGAGGAGAGCTTCCATTTCGCGAACCACGGTCTCAGGTTTAATACGAAGCATGCAGCGATAATCTACCGGACATTCGCGCAAAAAGCAGGGACTGCAACCAACCTGATGCCGAATCACACGATGGACATTCCCGATTGGCGAGGTAAAGGCTGGCTCCGTTGAGCCGAAAATAGCAACCGTCGGCACGCCGAGGGCCGCAGCGAGATGCATCGTTCCAGTATCGTTGGTGGCAAGAAAATGGCAGGTCTGGAGCTCGGCGACGAGATCGTCGATCGATGTTTTACCAGCACGATTTTCGCTCGGATCAGAGATCAGCGCTTTCAGCTCGTCACAAATTGGGCGTTCGGCAGGACTCCCGAAAATAGACACTCGAAAATTTACGTCTGGTTTTTTCTTCCGCAGGTCCTCGATCGCTTCGGCGTATCGCCTGATCGGGTAGCGCTTCGCATTTCCGTATTCGGCGCCCGGACAGACACCCAGGTAAATTTCTTTTTCGCCCCCCTGAATCGGAGTGGGAGCATCAGGAATCGCGAGCAAGGAATCGATATCCGAAATGTCGATCCCCATCGCCTCGACCAAGTGGAGGTAACGATGAACATGATGCCGCGTCTCGAGAGACTCCGGCTCGCTGACCGCCTGCTTGAGCAAGAGACTGCGCTGATGGCGATTGTAGCCGACGAGCTTACCACCCCCCCCGAGCCAGAGTTCCAGCGCCGAGCGAAAAGAATTGGGCAACAACACTCCGTAATCAAACTTCCCATGCTCGCGAAGGAGTCGACCAACCTGGAACGGATTGAGATCGCGGGAGAAGGGAATCACCTCGTCAATTTCCTCACGTGCAGCCCACATCGGAGCGAGGTTGGCCCGACAGCAGACCGATATTTTGACATGAGGACCCGATCGCTTCAACGCCCTTACAGCTGGCAACGACATACAGGCGTCGCCGAGCGGATTGGGCGATCGAACGAGAAACCGTCTGGGCTGATCGCCGCGGGAGGACTTCGGCTCTCCTTCAGCGTTCATGGAAAAAATCCGTTAGCTTCAGGAAGACGGACCAAACAAACGCGGTCTATCAAGCCGAAAGGGAATCACTTCTCCTTCTTGGCACCCTTGTCTGCAGCTTTGGGAGCAGGCTTTGCCTTTGCTTTGCCTTTGCCCTCCTTTGGCTGATTAGCTTTCCCTTTCTCAGACTTCCGGGCAGACTTGGCTTTGTCTGCAGCTTTGCCCTCGCCGTCAGCCTTTGGTGCCGGAGTTTCCGCAGGGGCGCTCTGTGGTGCTGGTGTCTCACCCGGGTCGAGCGGCTCCGTTCCAAGATCGAGAGGTTCCGTTCCCGGTGCGGAAAGAGAAGGTGGAAGTCCGGGAATCTCCGGCTCGCGATTTTCTACATTCTCCAGAGGATTCTGCGCTGCTGTCGCATTGAACTCACGAGTTTTCACCATTGCGAGTCCGATTGCTGAAACGAAGAAAATGACACCGAGATAGGTCGTGATCTTCTGAAGAATGTCAGTCGTGTGAGCACCTAGTGCCGAATCGAGCGTGCCGCCACCGAAGGCAGCACCGAGACCTTCTTGCTTCGGGCGCTGGACAAGGACGATCAAGATCATCAGAATGCTGGTCGCAATGATGATCACCGTCAACAGAATGGAGAGAATTGCCATGGGGCGGTGAATATGCGACAGAGGTAGGGGCTTGTAAAGGGCGGGATTTGCCCGTTCTAAGACCCTTTTTTCCGACTAATAACCATGAGCGCCACTCTTCCCGACCCAACTGAAGTTGAGGGAGCAGTGCATTCTATTGTTTTCCATAACGAAGAAAATGGCTACACCATCATGCAGGTGGAAATGCCATCTACGAGCCCCCACACAGACGACAAAGGGCGAATCACCGTTCTCGGCAGTCTCCCTGCGGTGGTGGAGGGAGAGAAAATCAAAGCGTTCGGCAATTGGAAAAACGACAAGCGTTTCGGCCGACAGTTTCAAGCGGATCGAATTCAGGCCGTCGCCCCCAATACGCAAAAGGGAATCGAGCGATTTCTCGCAAGTGGGCTCATCGATGGTGTCGGAAAGGCATATGCCAAGCGCATCGTCGATAAGTTTGGGGATGATACCTTTCGGATTATCGAAGAGGAATCTCAACGGCTCGAGGAAGTCAGCGGCATCGGGAAAGGGAGAAGGCTCAAAATCAAGGATTCGTGGAAACGACAGAAATCGGTTCGCGACATCATGATTTTTCTTCATGAACACGGACTCTCAACCACGCGTGCCCACCGCCTCTTCAAAACTTACGGACCTGAGGCGGTCAACATTCTTCGCGCAGACCCCTACCGACTCGCCCGGGAGCTTCCCGGAATCGGATTCAAAACCGCTGACGACATCGCTCGAAAAATGGGTCAGGCCGATGATGCCCCCAAGCGGATCGAGGCTGGAGTTCTTTATACCCTGGAGCAAGCGGAGAAGCAGGGACACTGCGGACTCCCTCGTGAGAAGCTTACCAACGTTGCCCTGGAGACGCTGGGAGCACCGGAAGAAACGGTCGAACTCGCGATCAATCGACTCATTCTCAATACTCGGCTCGTCGCGGATTTTGACCTCATTTTCCCAGTTGATCTGGCATTGGCTGAGCAAACCGTTGCCAATGGAATCAAGGCCCTCGCGGAGAAAGAGACGACCCTTCCGGAGGTGGAAGCCAATCGAGCAATTGCCTGGTTTGAGCGACACGAAAATATGACTCTCGGGGATGAGCAGGCTGCCACCGTTCTGGAAGCGACCCGGCATCGAGTGTTTGTCATCACCGGTGGTCCCGGAGTGGGCAAAACGACCATCCTCCGCGCTGTTCTCGAGATTTTGCGGGCAAAAAAAGTCGAACCCGTGCTCTGCGCACCAACAGGCCGGGCTGCGCAGCGACTCTTTGAGAGCACTGGCATCGAAGCTTCCACGATTCATCGCACCCTCGAGTATCAGCCCGAAAACGGATTTACGAGAGGGGCGAAAAAGCCGCTCGAAGGCGACTACTTCGTCGTCGATGAAGCTTCCATGATCGACATCCGCCTCATGGCAAGTCTCGTGGAAGCCCTCCCACCTGAAGGAAATCTTTTGCTAGTCGGCGATGTTGACCAACTTCCCTCCGTCGGACCCGGAGCAGTCCTCCAGGACCTCATCGAAAGTGACGCCGTTCCTGTTTCCCGCCTTACAAAAATCTACCGGCAGGCAGCATCCAGCAAAATCATCACGGCCGCTCACGACGTGAATGAAGGAAAACGCCCAAGTGCCGAAAACGCTGCAGACTCCGATTTTTTCTTTCTAGAACGAAATTCTCCCGAATCAATTCAGGAGACTCTTGAGCACCTTATTCTGAAACGCATTCCGGAAGGCTTCGGTCTCGATCTGCGAGACGACATTCAGATTCTAACGCCGATGAACAAGCAATCGCTCGGCACACGAGAGTTGAATGCAAAGCTGCAAAGAGCCATCAATCCACCCGGAGAGCTCAAATTCGAAATCGAGCGGTTTCAAACTACCTTTCGCGTTGGAGACAAAGTCATTCAAACACGGAACAACTACGAAAAAGATGTCTTCAACGGCGATATCGGTCACATCGCCGAAATCACTACGGAACCGTCCTCGATCTACGTAATCTTCTCCGGAAATCATCGCGTCGATTATAAGCCTGGCGAGCTCGATGAGCTCCAGCTTGCCTATGCGATCACGATTCACAAATCGCAGGGAAGCGAATTCCCCGCTGTCGTCATTCCATTGGCTTCTCAACACTACGTAATGCTACAGAGAAATCTGATCTACACAGCGGTCACTCGAGGAAAACGTCTCGTGATTCTGGTAGGAGATAAAGCGTCACTCGATCGGGCCGTGAGGAACAGCGAGAGTTCGAAGAGATGGACGAGCCTGGCGAAGCGATTGCGCAGCAACTCCTGACTCTCTCACATCCACCACCCAACAAATTTGGATCGAAGAGGAGAAAACGGAGTGAAACAAAGTCAATTGAGTCCCAGACCCAACAAGGTTAAACTCCGGCCATGACACTCGATCGACGACGCTTTCTAACTTCCTCATCCGCTGCTCTCGCGACAGGAATGTTTCTTTCCTCTTGTGAAAAATCCGGGCTAACTCCGCCAGAGGAGCCGATCGTCGATGCGGGACCGCACTACGACATTTCACTGGCCCAGTGGTCCAATCATGTCGCCCTCAAAGCGGGCGAGCTCGATAATCTGGACTGGCCGGCATACACGAAAGAAAATTTCGGGATCTCCGCCGTCGAGTGGGTGAACCAGTTTTTCGGCGAGCCGCACGACAAGCTTGGCTTCCAGCCAAAAGGCGCCGACTACATAGCGAAAATGAAGCAACGCTGTGCCGACAATGGCGTTACGAGTGTCCTCATCATGTGCGACCGGGTCGGCAGCCTCGGAAATTCTAACAATGCCAAACGCACCGCCGCTATCGAGGGGCACTACGCGTGGCTAGATGCAGCGAAGGAACTCGGCTGTCACAGCATTCGCGTCAATGCCGCTTCCGATCCACAACTGAGCCCCGAAAAGCAGGCCGACCTCTGCTCCGATGGATTGCGTCGGCTCTCTCAGCACGCCGCGACAATGGGCCTGAATGTCATTATCGAAAACCACGGAGGCCTTTCTTCCAACGGAGCCTGGCTAGCTGGTGTTCTCTCCTCCGTCGGCCTCGACAATTGCGGAGCACTTCCTGACTACGGCAATTTCTACCTCGTCAAGAATCGCGGAAAAGCTGAGCAATACGCCAAGCAAAAGGAACTCTACATCGGTGATCCATCTCTGAAAGAAGACGAATACGGTCTCGGCTACGATCGCTATCAGGGGGTCAAAGACCTCATGCCCTTCGCTAAAGGAGTCTCAGCGAAAGCGCACGACTTCGACGAACAGGGCAACGAAATCCACACTGACTTCAGCAAGATGATGAAAATCGTCGCCGACTCAAGCTACGAGGGATACATCGGAGTTGAATACGAAGGAAAAAATCTCAGTGAAGTCGAAGGAATCAAGAAAACGAAGGCACTTCTTGAGCGGGTGATTGTTGAGGTTTGATGGGCAATTACGAGAAGCAGTGGTAGTGAATCGGGAATAGCAGAAGCAATGTGGCGGCGGGCGCCTACGCCAACAAATCCTTCACGACGTGCCCGTGCACATCGGTGAGGCGATAATCTCTCCCCTGGAATCGGTAGGTCAGCTTTTCGTGGTCCATGCCTAACAAATGCATAATCGTTGCCTGCAAATCATGCACGTGGACCCCGTTTTCGGCGACGGAAAATCCCAGTTCGTCGGATTGCCCGTAATCGAATCCGCCCTTCACACCCCCTCCGGCCATCCACATAGTGAAGGCATCGGGGTAGTGGTCGCGTCCCAGCACTTTGCTTTTCGCAGTCCGACCTTCCCGGAACGGCGTGCGTCCAAACTCACCACCCCAAACGATCAAAGTGTCCTCGAAGAGGCCGCGCTCCTTCAAGTCATTGATCAATGCGGCAATGGGCCTGTCCATCGAGGCGCACTTTTTGGTCAGGCCGTCGGTGATTCCAGTATCAGCACGAGTTCCGTGAAAGTCCCATCCCCAATCAAATAACTGCACAAAACGCACACCTGATTCGACGAGCCTGCGGGCGAGAAGACAGTTGTTCGCCAGGCTTGACTCACCGGGCTTCGCTCCGTAGGCCTCGAGCGTCTTCGCTTTTTCTTTGGAAATATCCATCACCTCCGGAACCGAAGCCTGCATGCGAAAGGCGAGCTCATACTGAGAAATCCGCGTGAGCGTTTCGGGATGCCCCATTTCTTCGGCTTGCTTTTCATTGAGATCGCGCAACGCATCAAGAGTACGGCGACGCATCGTGCGATCCATCCCCGGAGGATTGGAGGAATAGAGAACAGGATCCCCCTTGGAACGACACTGAACCCCTTGATAAACCGAAGGAAGAAAACCGGAGCCAAAGGAGTTCTTCCCACCATTGGGCTGTGTTCCACTGGAAATGAGAACGACAAAACCCGGCAAGTCCTGGTTCTCGGTTCCCAGCCCGTAGGTCACCCACGACCCCATCGATGGCCGTCCCGAAATCGGCGATCCTGTGTAAATCAACAGCTCGGCAGGCGCGTGATTGAATTGGTCCGTGTGCATCGAATGGACCATGCACATATCGTCTGCGATGCCGTGAAAATGGGGAATCGCATCCGACATCCAGGAGCCCCCTTTTCCGTATTGCGCCCACTTTCGAGGGGACCCCATCAACTTGGGAACACCCGATGTGAAGGCGAACTCTTTCCCCTCCAAAAACCGGTCCGGACAATCCTGATCGTCACGCTTCGAAAGCTCCGGCTTGTAATCGAACATATCGAGGTTCGGCGGGGAACCGGTCATGTGCAGGTAGATGACTCGTTTCGCTTTCGCAGGGAACTGCGGCTTTTTCAGGGCGAGCGGATTTCCGGTCGCGGCTTTCGCTTCATCTGCAAGAAATGCATTCAGCGCGATGCCTCCCAGTCCGGCGGTTGAGTTCCGTAAAAAGTGGCGGCGTGTTGCCAACTGAAGTCGTTCGAGTCTCGGATCCATTTGATTTCAGAGGAAGAGGTTCAGCGTTTCAAAAACATTTCATCGAGGTTCAGCACCACGTTGCCCACCACAGTCCAGGCAGCGAGTTCCGCAGGATTCGAATTCGCCGGAATCGGCCCGATCGGATCCTCAGCCATCTTTTTGGCTTCTTCAGGATTCTTCCGAAAAGCAGTGATAGCCTCATTCCACAACTCAGCGAGTCGTGCCACTTCTTCGGAGCGCGGCTCGCGAATCAGGGCATTGCGAAAACCAGATGCAATCTGCTCCTTCAAACTCGCGCCCGACTTCGCGGCATTCCGCCCCCAAGACTGCGCCGCTTCGACGTAGACGGGATCGTTCATTGTTACGAGCGCCTGCAGAGGAGTGTTGGTGCGCCCCCGACGGACCGTACAAACCTCACGGTTAGGTGCATCGAAAGTCGCCATCGATGGATACGGACTCGAACGCCGCCAACGGGTGTAAATGCCGCGTCGGTAGCGATCTACGCCTTTGCTGGTGACCCAATCAGTGGCGGAACCAAAAGCAGCCTTCAACCCAAGTTCAGGCTGCGGAGGATTAACCGGCGGACCGAACATCTTTTCACTGAGCAATCCGGAAACCGCGAGAGCCTGATCGCGAACCATCTCAGCCGAAATTCGAAATCGAGGCCCGGTCGCGAGGAGACGATTGTAAGGGTCCTTTGCGGCAATGTCAGGATCTACCTTCGATGCTTGCAGATAAGTCTCGGAAGTAACGAGTAGCTTTAGGAAATCTTTCACATCCCATCCGTCATCGCGAAGTTCCGTGGCGAGCCAGTCGAGAAGTTCCGGATGACTTGGCAGCTCACCCTGCGATCCGAATTCCTCGCTTGTCTCGACGATTCCGATTCCGAAAAGCTCCTCCCAAAAGCGATTCGCGATCACACGGGGTGTAAGAGAATTTTCCGCATCAACGAGCCAATGTGCCAGCGCGAGACGATTTCGGGGAAGGTCGCTGCGAAGAGGATGAAACACTTCTGGCACTCCCGCTTCCGCCTTGTCGCCGTGATTAGTGTAGCTGCCTCGAATGTGAATGTGAGTCTCGCGCGCATTGTCACTCGGTAGATCCTGCATCACCGGCACGGTTGTCGTGGGTTTGATAGTGGAAAGCTCTTTCTCCATCGAAGCGAGGCGAACGCGCTTGTCAGCGAAAGACGGCGCTATCTTGAGAAAATACTGCCCGACTTTTTCCTGCTCCTCATTCGATCGATTCGCCTTGGTCAAAAGATTTCGAATGTCACCGGGAATATTTGCCCACTGCCTCACTCGAGTCTCGCTTGTGAATCCAATCCGAAACTTCTTCAGCAAGTGATCGTCGTATTTTGATTCCTGCGTCAGTGTGAGGCGAAGGATTCCGCCATCCTCTGCAAACAGCTTTGCAAAAACTAGCATCAGGTCCTGCGGCTTACCCGTAGCCCCGCCGATCGCCCAGCCTTTGGCAGGATCAATTTTTCCCCCGAGGACAGATGATTCGGTAAATCCCTTCTGCACGTAACTGGCTCCCGCGAAGGAGAAATCAACCGAGCGTCGACCCGAGATCGAAATAGTGTGCGATGGAGCCGGCATTTCTCTCGGACTTGCCGCGAATACTTCCTTTCTCTCTGCATCGAGAATTCGAACCCGATAGTCCTTCAGTCGACCGCGGGTATTCTCGCCTCCATCCATACGATTCCAAAGCGTGATGCTGTCGATCGGCACCTCGGCAGGCAGCTCGATCTCGGCCCAGGGATTCTCTTCCGTTAAAGTATGAAAAACGCTGAGGGATTTGTAATCGCCATCGGTATTTCCATCGACGGCGCGAGCACCCACCGCGTTGTTGTAAAGAGAACTCAATTCCACCTTCGCGCCCAATGCGACGTTTTTGCCGCCATTGAAAACCTGAATCTCGGCGAGGTGCAGGATGCGACCCTTCCCGGGCAGCTCGACACGAACGAATTTGCCTTTCCTCCCCTCTTCTACATTCGCTGGCTCGTAAACGGCATCCACTTTGCTAAGCACAAAATTCGAGGCCTGCTCAGCCGGAATCTCAATCCTGATCCCTGTGGAAACGGGGGCTGACAATCTGGCGAGATCAAAAGTTAACTCGTAGCGATCTTTCTTCGCTTTCGGCTCTGCCACAATCCATCCCTCATCTCCGGCAGAAATCGCAGCCGACCCGGCAGAAACTTTCGCAGGGGCTTCGGCACGCCAAGTGAACGGACGGCCCCATCGTTGCGCCCAGGATTTGGCTTCCTCACGAATCTCCGGCGTCAGCGTATTGACCTCTTTTTTGAGCTGAGTGATCGATTGTTGCAGATCTGCCTTCTTTTGCTCCTGCTCTTTTGTCCAAACTTCGAAAAGCGGAGATTCATCCTTCTTGTCGGTATCGGCAGTCTGGTTAAAGAAGTCAAAAAGCTGGAAATATTCCAAGTGCGTCAACGGGTCGTATTTGTGAGTGTGGCATTGCGCACATGCCATTGTTGTCCCCATCCAGACGGCCATCGTGGTATTGACACGATCAACCACGGCGACGTTACGGAATTCTTCGTCGTTCGTTCCCCCTTCACTGTTGGTCAGGGTGTTCCGATTAAAAGCTGTCGCAATCAGCTGATGGTCACTCGGGTTCTCCATCAGGTCCCCTGCGATCTGCTCAATTGTGAACTGATCGAAGGGCTTGTTCTCGTTGAAAGATCGAATCACATAATCTCGAAACGCCCAAATGGTCCGGGCCGGGTCATCCGCGTATCCCGCCGAATCCGCGTATCGAGCCAGATCCAGCCAAACCCGAGCCCAGCGCTCACCAAAGGCCGATTTTGCCAACTGTAGATCGACGTAGTTTGCGATGGCATCATCCGATTCGTCTTTCTGGAAAGCAATTGCCTCATCCCAGGTCGGAGAGAGGCCGGTCAGGTCGAGAGCAATCCTTCGCGCCAAAGTCATTCGATCGGCCTGCGGTGCTGGGGCAAGGCCTTCTTTTTTTAATCGTGCCCGGATGAATGCATCGACGGGATGCTTGGTATCTTTGACTTCGGGGGCTTCCGGGCGCGTCACCGGCTGGTAGGACCAATGCTCAGCATATTCCCCACCCTGCTCAATCCAGCGACGAATCAATTCAACCTCCGCTTCGGTAAATCGCGCTCCCTTGTCCGGCGGAGGCATGAGATCGTCCTCGTCATCCGTCGTAAGCCGATAGAAAAGCTCACTCGCCTCGGGATCACCTGGTTCGAGAGCCGCGTAGCCTCCCAGGTCCATCAAAGCACCCTCGCGGGTATCGAGGCGGAGGTCGGCTTTGCGCTCTTCCTCATCCGGGCCGTGACAGGCATTGCAGCGATTCGACAATAAAGGGCGAATATCGCGATTGAAGTCGATTTCCTCCTTCGAAACGGCGACCAAAGGAAGCACGGTCAAAGCTGACAGCATCAAGACACGCTCAGTCATTTGGGACATTCGAAAGTTCATCGAATAAAGTCTCCGTCATTCAGGGCTCCTTTCCAACTCTTTCCGCTGGCGAATCCACGTCCAAAATAGTGATCCCACTCATTCGGCATCAACATCACGGAAATTGAACATTTTTCACTGGAGATGGTCCCAATCTGCGGCTTCTTCTATCGGGAAACTTTTATGCAATCGCTTGCTCCCCATACCCTGCAACCCGTGACAGGCCTTCCGCTTCCGGTGGATTTGGCTCGAGAGCTTTGTCATTTGCCGGGATTTGTATTCCTCGATTCCTCTTCGGCAGACAGTGTGAATCCCCGCAGCGATCAAGATCGTTTCTCTCTCATCACGGCTTGTCCCGAAACACTGTTTGAAGGAAACCTTTTTGCAGAGAAAGACTTCGAAAAACTGCGCGAGGTCTACCTTCGGAATCTGGCGAATGAAAACCACAGTGCCGATTTTGGATTTCCCAACATAGGACTCTACGGGACAATCTCTTACGAAGGAGATTTCCGATTTGGACTCTATCGCGAGTGCCTCGTATTCGATCATGCCGAAGAGAACTGGTTTGAGCTTGGTTCGCTCTCGCAAAGACGGATGGTCGGGCCTCCGTTCAACGCGAGAAGTTCAAGAAAACTTCAATTCGAATCCGGTATGTCCGAAGCGGACTTCTGCAATAAGGTTCGCACAGCCCAGGAATACATTGCTGCGGGTGACATCTACCAGGTCAATCTTTCTCATCGATTTACTGCCAAGGTAGGTCCTGACTTCGATAATTTCCGCCTCTACAAGTCGCTACGAGACCGGTCACCCGCTGCCTACTCCGCGTTTATCTGCGAAGAGGATCGCGAAGTCCTTTCCTCCTCGCCCGAGCAATTTCTTTCCCTCAGTGGACGATCCATTCGAACGCGACCGATCAAAGGAACGAGGCCGCGTTTTCGTGTTCGCGAGAAAGATGAAAAATCCGCATATGACCTGCTGACTTCAACCAAGGAAGTCGCCGAGCTGATCATGATCACTGACCTGGAGCGAAATGACCTCGGACAGATCTGTGAGTTTGGAACTGTTGAAGCCACAGAGTTGCTGAAGCTCGAGCGATTTGCCCAGGTCTTTCATCTCGTCTCCACGGTGGAAGGAACTCTGCGCGAAGAGGTAGACGCCGTCTCCGCCCTGCGAGCCTGCTTTCCCGGAGGCAGCATCACCGGTGCCCCGAAGAAGCGCGCTCGAGAAATCATCGAGGAGCTCGAGCCCATCAAGCGCGGTCTCTACACGGGCGCGATTGGCTGTTTCGGTTTCAATGGTGAAAGCCGTTTCAACATCGCAATTCGCACCGCCATTCGGGAGGGAGAAACTCTCCACTTCCACGTCGGAGCCGGTATCGTCGCTGATTCAAATCCGGAAAAAGAGTGGGAGGAAACGCTTCACAAGGCGGCAGGAATTCTCCAAGCCGCCGAGAGCATGTCGTGAAGTCAAACAGGATTACCTCGACCACTCAAAAGGGTCAGATGTTCGACTCAACCCTGTTTACTCAGGAAGATAGCTTCTCTGCCAGATTGGCAAAAGCTCCGGAAATCGCATTTTCCGCCGGATCTTCCAATGCCACAGGCTGCCCGGAATCAGCACGGTCCCGGGTCGGAACGTCGAGGGGAATCTCGGCGAGCAATGGAACGCCTCGTTCCTCTGCTTCCTTCGCACCACCCCCTTCACCAAAGATGAAGTATTTCTCCCCGTGGTCACATTCGAACCAAGCCATGTTTTCAACAATGCCAGCAATGGGAACATTCACCTTGGCAAACATGCCAATCGCTTTTCTCGCATCGATCAGAGCTACCTCCTGCGGCGTCGTGACGATGACAGCCGCATCAACCGCGACGGTCTGAACAATGGTGAGCTGGATGTCACCGGTACCAGGCGGAAGGTCGAGCACGAGGTAGTCCAATTCACCCCAGAGGCACTGTCGTAAAAACTGCTGCGTGTATCGCGTAGCCAAAGGACCACGCACGATGACAGGAGAGTCCTCGCTGAGAAGAAATCCCATGGAGATAGCTTTGATACCATGAGCCTCGATCGGAATGATCTCGTTCTGTTCCGTCGCCATCGGCTGCTTATCCCCGGCCCCGAGCATGAGTGCCACGCTGGGCCCATACAAATCACAGTCACAAAGCCCGACCTTTGCTCCGGTTTTTGAAAGTGCGATTGCAAGATTGGTCGCAACGGTCGACTTACCAACCCCGCCTTTTCCACTGCCCACAGCAATAATTTTCTTCACACCGGGAATGCTCGACTGCCCCGCTGCAGGATCACCTCCCGTTACTGGCTCGGGTGGATCCTGAATGTCGAAATCGACAGAAACTTTGCCCACTCCTTCGAGAGCGGAAAGAGCCGCTTCGGCGCCCTCGTGGATTTGCCGAGGCACATTAGGGTCGCGTGTCGCGAGGCTGATCTTCACAGTGACATCGGAGCCATCGATGAGAACCTCCTTTACCAGGCCAAAGGACACGATGTCCCGACTGAACCCCGGATAGTTCACTTCTCCCAGTTTTTCCCGCACTGAATCTTCTGTAATCATTTCGCTATTTTTGCTCGTCTCTTGTTACGCCATTACGGATCAAAGTCCAACACGGAGGCATGCCAATTCGGAAATCACCCTTCGCTTTATTGATCGACTGAATCTTCCACCGCCCCGATCGTGTTGAGTGCACTGGTGTTTGATCCGTGAATTTTTTTCTCCGCCTCCTGAATCGCCTCCCGGCTGATCGATGGTAGTTCACGGGGCCGATCGCTGAGCTTGGGCGAGGACGCCAGAAATTCGCGGGTGTATTGCATCTCCGGTGATCGAACCAAGTCAGCCGCTGGCCGAGATTCCAGCAGTCCTCCTTCGAAAAAGACGGAAACATGGTCTGCGAAGCGCTCCACTCCCCTGAGATTCCCCGTTGCCATCACAATGGTCAGCCCATGACTTTCCCGCAATTGAGCGAGCAACTCGAGAAACTGATTTTCTGCTACCCGGTCCAGTCCGGCCGTCGCGTCATCGAGAATCAACAACTCTGCTCCTGAAATCAAGGTTCTCATCAGGGCCACCTTCTGAACCATGAATAGACTGAGCGACTCGATCGGGCGTGGCAGTATTCGCTCTGGCTCGATAATACCAACGCTGTAAAAAACGTCACTCCAGTCTTTTTCATCAATCACCCGATCGCCCATTCTGCTGAGCCGACTGAACTCGCGCAACGACTGGAGGACCGTTCTCTGTGGATTAAAAACCTCACTCGGGCCTCGTCCGATAAATCCGAGTTCGCGGCGACGGTGCGCTCGTCGCGCCTGATTTCTCATCGCGAGGAGATCCTCTCCATCAACCAGAATGGACCCACTGAGAATTTTTGCATGTCGCTCCAATGCCCCGAGGGTGAGACGACAGAGAATCGATTTCCCCGATCCTACTTCTCCGCCGAGCACGTGAATTTCGTTCTTCTCAACTTCCAGAGAAACCCCGCGAAGCGCTACGCCTCGTTCACCAAAACCGAGAGACCGCTCTACGGTGAGTGAATCAATCTTCAAAAACACTGTTGGTTTTTCTTCCATTTATTTGCTTGGGCCCTCTATATCCATCGCGGCAATCGCCCGGTCTTCAAGGCAGCTGAGGACAACCAGCCTAACAGAGACAGAATCACGACAACGGCGGTCGCGAGCATCCCTGGTGCCACAGCCATCCACGGGGCTTCGATAATGACATCCTGCCCATGGGCAACAAGATCACCGCAACTGAGGCGATCTCCGGCAAAGCCTAAAAAGGAGAGGCTCATCTCAACGAGAGTAATAATGGGTATAAGGCAGACAAACACCCCAATGAGACGTCGCAGCACCACGGGTACGACGCGATTTGTCACAATCTCCGGACGAGTCAGTCCGAGAACATATCCGGCCTGGGTCCCCTGCCCTCCTTCCCCTTCCTCAAACCATTTGGCAACTGTTGGGGCGAGGTGGAAAGCGATCAGTAAAATCAGCGTCAGCCCTGTCACGAGCAAGCCTCCGCCCGCTCCTCCAGCAAGAATTACTGGCGCAAGAAATGCCGGCAACAACCTGACGACGCGACCAATCCTTTTGAGCAGCGTGAACCGCCGCTCCCCCGGGTCAAAGGAAAACATCATCACATAGAAAAAGGTGAGGCCGACTCCCAATCCGCTGATGACAACAGAAATTGCGACGGTGGTCGCCATCGCGATACGAGTTAATTCGAAAAGATCAGTCCCGTCACCAGTCGTTCCAAACCAGTGCTCGGAGTCGGGCTTTTCCCAAAGCGGATCGTTGGGTATGGCGAGGATTTCCGATGGCCGAATGTCGGCATCACGACCTTCTGCAAACAACCAGACGAAGAGGAACAGGTAGGCGAATACCAATACAAGGACGCGACGAATCTCCCAGATTTTTGCAACAACTCGCTGCGCCCCATCGGCCACTTTCGACTGCCTGCGGTTTGCCATAGCTCTACGCGGCCCTCATTTCTTCCTGGCAAACCAGCTCCCGGACCACCTCTGCAAAACCAATCAAAACAGCCGACCACATTCCCGCGATGAAAATCCCGAGGTAGGATGCTGACTTCACCGCATCAACCGCGAGCGCGCCCATTCCTTCGTAATGAAACGCCCACTCCGAAACGATGAGACCGCCGAGAATGACAGGCAGGGTCTGGTCGAACAGACTGATGAGTTGCTTTCCGGATCGCTTTGCAATATTCCGATGGAAAATGTCCTCGTCTCGATAGCCGGACAGGAATAAGCCAGTCACAAACGGTTGCGAGGCTTCCTTTTCAAGAACTCCTGCGACCGCCCTCAGTTGCCACGAAGCAGCGACGGCAAGTAAAGGCAATGCAACAACTGCCGCATTCCACCACTGCAAAATATCCGGCCCGGTCTCAACGACTAGATCGTCAGCAAAGCCGGGGCGCTTCCACTGAAAAAAGGAAAAGATCGCAACACAAACGACGAACCAGAACGCTGGAGCGCAGGCAAAGATGGTCCACGGCGCGGCGAGGATGAGTCGCGCCCGAAATCGACGCAACCTCGCGCCGAGAATTCCCCAGGCGTAGCCGACAACGAGAGTACCTCCATAGGCAATCAGAATCACGAAGCTCGACTGCAGAATTCGTGTTTTCAAATTAGCGACGAATCCACCGTCAGGAAAAACACGATCGAGGTCCTCGGAAATGGCGATCTCCCAGACATGAGTATTGGATCCTCCAAACACGCAGTATCCCACCTCGATAAGCGTCACCAGAATGATCGCTGCAATCGCGAGGCGAATGCAGAAGACGATAAGGCGATGGAGGACGTAGCGTATCATTCTCCCAGCAACTTTTTCTCGTTTTCCGTCCACTCCGGGCTTCGCCGGATCCACCACGCTCGCACCCGCTCCAGCCCTGCTTTCCCGATTCCCGGCTCGACACTTGTGTATTCCCCACCGCCAATTGGTCTAGCCAATTCAATCGCCCGTGTCCGCATCCAGACAATCCGTCCGGTCTCGCAAACAAAAAAGCAGGGCTGCAAATCGGCTATCTCCTCCTGCAATTCATGAGCAGCTGAAGTGACGGACGTGTCATCCGTTTCCTCCCTCAGCTTGAGAAGGAGCTCGTCGACAACCTGATTGCGAAGGCCGAAAAGATTGCCTCCACCTTCTTCAATCGCATTCGAATGCAGAGTGGAATATCGGTCCTTTTCCAAGGGCACTTCCCAACTCAGCAGGACGCCATCAAAATTCCGGGAGACAAGGCGATCCGTCAGGATTTCCTGCCAGGGTAGTTCCTGCACCTCGACAACGACACCTACCCCGGACCAGTGGTCGGCAAGAGCCCTCGC